>Ga0105054_10004629_pt1 | contig 20425 bp, 14 predicted proteins | sample BON02_FD_78091 | JGI IMG/M metagenome (GOLD analysis project Ga0105054, IMG submission 78091) | Freshwater microbial communities from Lake Bonney liftoff mats and glacier meltwater in Antarctica - BON-02 (megahit assembly) | ecosystem: Environmental > Aquatic > Freshwater > Ice > Glacier...
CAACCCACGCTCAGACAACGTCTTCGAAATCGCCGCCGTCAACGTCGTCTTCCCATGGTCGATATGACCCATCGTGCCAATATTCACATGCGGCTTCGTGCGCTCGAACTTCTTCTTACTCATGATGCGTGCGACTCCAATGTCGTTTCGTTGTCTGGAAGGTGGGTTGTCAAGGAACTGATCTGCGATCGGCGGCTTGGTTCAGTGGCGATCACTCGCCACGGACCCGCTTCACGATTTCCTGGGCGATGGCCTCGGGCACCTGCTGGTACTCGGAGAACTGCATCGTGTAGGTCGCTCGCCCCTGGGTGCGAGAACGAAGGTCCGTACTGTAGCCGAACATCTCCGACAGCGGCACCGTGGCGTTGACGACCTGCGTGTTGCCTCGGGCCTCCATGGTGCCGATGCGGCCACGACGGCTCGACAAGTCGCCCATCACATCGCCCATGTGCTCCTCGGGCGTGACGACCTCGACGGCCATGATCGGCTCCATCAGCACCGGCTTGGCCATCTCGGCCGCCTTGCGGAACGCCATCTGACCGGCGATCTTGAACGCCATCTCCGAGGAGTCGACGTCGTGGTACTGGCCGTCGACGAGGCGAACCTTGACGTCGACGGTCGGATAGCCGGCGAGCACGCCGTTGTCGAGCGAGCTCTGCAGACCCTGGTTGGTCGGGTTGATGTACTCGCGCGGGATCTTGCCGCCCGAGATGGCATCTTCGAACTCGTAGCCGCCGCCCGGGTTGGGCAGCATGTCGATCTTCACCACGGCGAACTGGCCGGAGCCACCCGACTGCTTGATGTGGCGGTACTCGACGTTCTTGACTTCTTTGGTGATCGTCTCACGGTAGGCCACCTGCGGCTTGCCGACGGTGGCTTCCACGCCGAACTCGCGCTGCATGCGGTCGACAAGCACCTCGAGGTGTAGTTCACCCATGCCGGAGATGACGGTCTGGCCGGTCTCCTCGTCGGAGCGGATGCGGAACGTCGGGTCTTCGTCGGACAGCGACTTGAGCGCCTTGCCGAGCTTCTCCTGGTCGGACTTCGTCTTCGGCTCGATGGCCACGTGGATCACCGGCTCGGGGAACACCATCCGCTCGAGAATGATCGGGTGGTCGCGATCGCACAGCGTGTCCCCGGTGGTGACGTTCTTGAAGCCGAGGCCGGCGACGATGTCACCGGCCATGGCGATGTCGAGATCCTCGCGCTGGTTCGCGTGCATCAGCAGGATGCGGCCGAGACGCTCGCGGTCTTCCTTGACCGAGTTGTAGACCTCTTCACCCTTGCTGATCTCGCCGGAGTACACGCGGAAGTAGGTGAGCTTGCCGAACGGGTCGGCCACGATCTTGAACGCCAGCGCTGCGAACTCCTTGTCCTCGGGGCCGCGGGTCGCATCGACCTCTTCGCCACCCTTCATGAAGATGCCGTGCGCCGGCTCGATGTCGAGCGGGCTCGGGAGGAAGTCGATCACGGCATCGAGCATCGGCTGGACGCCTTTGTTCTTGAAGGCCGAGCCGCACAGGATCGGCACGAAGTCGAACGCCAGCGTGCCCTTGCGGATCGCGTTCTTGATATCGGTCTCGGAGAGTTCTTCGCCTCCGAGGTACGCGTCCATCAGCGCCTCGTCCTGGGTGGCGATGGTCTCCATCATGGCTTCGCGGTACTCGTTGGCCTGATCGACCATATCGTCGGGGATGTCGACCTCTTCGTAGCTCGCTCCGAGATCCTTCTCGTCGATGTCGCGCCAGACCAGGGCCTTCATCTTGACGAGGTCGACCATTCCTTCGAACGCCTTGACGGCTTCGGCGCCACCGGCACCGATGGGCAGGTGGAGCACGAGCGGGTTGGCCTGCAGACGATCTTCGACCATCTGGACGGTGCGGTAGAAGTCGGCGCCGATGCGGTCCATCTTGTTGACGAAGCACATGCGGGGCACGTTGTACTTGTTGGCCTGGCGCCACACGGTTTCGGTCTGCGGCTCGACACCGGCGACCGAGTCGAACACGGTGACCGCACCGTCGAGCACTCGCAACGACCGCTCGACTTCGATGGTGAAGTCGACGTGGCCCGGGGTGTCGATGATGTTGATGCGGTGCTCTTTCCACACGCAGGTGGTGGCAGCGGACGTGATGGTGATGCCGCGCTCTTGCTCCTGGGCCATGTGGTCCATGGTGGCGGCGCCGTCGTGGACCTCGCCGATCTTGTAGCTCTTGCCGGTGTAGAAGAGGATGCGCTCGGTGGTGGTGGTCTTACCGGCGTCGATGTGCGCCATGATCCCGATGTTCCGGGTGCGCTCCAGGGGAAACTCTCGCTTGGCCATCGTCTACTACTTCACTTCCGTGTCAAGGGGCGAACTGCGGGGGTGTGGGGGTGTGACTGCACACGGCGGCGCAAGCACGAGCGTCGAGTGTACCGGCGGAACGTGGGCACACACCGGGGCACGGTGTGTCGTTTGGCCTCGGTCCGAAGCGTTGTTGCGCTACTGGGGCTCGAGCAACGCAGCGAGTATCGGACACTGCGTGGTCAGCTTCTCGAGGAACGCTGCTTCGGCCGCCGGGTCCACGTTGGCGTCCAAGGCGTCCAAAGCGTCCAAAGCGTCCAAAGCGTCGGCGAAGGTCCCGACTTCGGCGAGAAACGCCTCGGCGGCGGCGGCGAGCTTGGTCTCGGCGCCAGGACCGCCCCGACAACCTCGAGGGCGTCGAGCCCGGTTCCGGCCACAGCACGTCGATGCCGTCATCGCCGGATGCGGCAAGTGCGACGAGTTCCTCCTCGGTGAATCCCCCAGTTCGGATCACGACGACATCGGGCGCCAGGGCCGGGGCGTAGAAAACCGCTGCTGCACAGACGCGTCTCAACGCCTGACAGACGGGATCGTCATCGACCTCGACGCCCGCGACGGGTGGTTCGCTGGGCGCCGGTTCGGTCGAATCGAGGGCATCCGTCGTCGCCGGCTCAGTGACCACAGGTTCGTTCACGGCGGGTTCGGTCACTGCTGGCTCGGTCACCACCGCCTCGGTGGTAGCGGCCGCCACGTACATCCCCGAACTCGCCGACTTCGACGCCGATGGCTTCGGTGCATCGGTCGTCAGCGTGCACGGACGGGTGCCCAGCGCCGGTGACGTCGACCGGCCGTCCACGACCCAGTCGGCGTCGACGCCGTTCGTCTATGCGCTGGCGATCTCGGAGCTCGGGCTCGACGAGGTGCATCGTCACGTCGGTTTCGAACCGAGTGGCGAGCCCTTCGACGCCATCAGTCTCGATCCCGACACCGGTCGCCCCGACAACCCGTTGATCAACGCGGGCGCGATCGTGACCTTGCGCTCATCAACGGCCCCAACGTGCTCGATCGGTTCGAACGGGTCCGCTCGTTCCTGTCCTCGGGCGCTGGCCGCGGCTCCACGTCGATGACCAGGTGTTCGAATCGGAGACCGCCACCGGCGACCGGAACCGAGCATTGGCATACCTCACCAAGTCGAGTGGGGTGCTGCGCCAGTCGGTCGACGACGCCACCGAGGTGTACTTCCGCCAATGCTCGCTCAGGGTCACCACCGAGGACCTCGCCGTGATGGGCGCGACCTTGGCCAACGGCGGCGTGAATCCGTTGACGAAGCGTCGGGTGATGGGCGAGCGGCCCTCCAGGCTCGCACTTTCGATCACGGCCAAGTGCGGCACGTACGACCACAGCGGGAGTGGATGGCACGGGTCGGCCTGCCCGCAAAAAGCGGTGTGGGTGGCGGCATCGTCGCCATGCAACCCGCCCAGTTCGGCGTCGGCGTGTACAGCCCCCGGCCGGTAATCGGAGGACTTCGACCTGCATGTGTTCGACCATCCCGATGAGCCCCACTCGCCGGTGGTGTCGTGGACGACCGAGGGTGGCGTCACCACTGGCGTGCTGCGGGGGGAGTTCGATCTGATCTCTGCCGAGACGGAGATCGACCCGATGCTCGCAGCCGCTGCTGACGGCAGCCAATGGATCGAACTCGACGGAACCGGTGTGACGCGCGACAGAACGGTGGACGGTGAATTACCGCGAGTGATCGGTAGCCACCTGACCGATCGCCGGACCGGACCGCGAACCGCGCTCAGCGGGCCTGGATGTAGTCGTGCAACTGGTTGTTCTCGTGTTCGAGCTGACCGACCCGCGCCTTGACCACGTCGCCGATCGAGATGATCCCCGCCAATTCACCGTCGTCGTCGACGACCGGCAGGTGACGGATGCGGCGTTCCGACATCATCGCCATCATCTGATCGATCGTGTCGTCACCCCGGCACGTGCTGACAGTGGCCGACATCGCCGACGACACGAGATGGCCGAGAGTGGAGGCGCCATGCGCTGCAAGTGCGCGAACCACATCGCGCTCGGAGATGATCCCGTCGATCGTGCTTCCATCGCGACTCACGACCAGCGCGCCGACGCCGTGATCGCGCAGCGATGCGGTTGCATCGGCGAGCGACGCCTCTGGCGCGATCGTGGCAACTGCCGTTCCTTTGACCTTCAAGACGCTGTGGACGTGCACTGAGTTCCCCTCTTGATCAGATGACCGCCGAACGGCCACGTGGCGTTCGTGCTCACCCGAGACGGCAACGCTAGTGCATTTGTGAAGAACCGTAAACAGTCGGCACCGAAAACGACGGAACCCGGGACCGAGGCCCCGGGTTCCGTACGAATCATTCGTTCACCAGCGCGATTTCACCAGCGATAATGGGCGAACGCCTTGTTGGAGTCGGCCATCTTCTGGATGTCGTCGCGCTTCTTCATCGCGGCGCCCAATCCGTTGGCGGCGTCCATCAGTTCGTTGGCGAGGCACTCGGCCATCGTCTTCTCACGCCGGTTGCGGGCGTAGTCGACCGTCCAGCGGATCGCCAGCGTGGTGCTGCGCCGGGGACGCACCTCGACGGGCACCTGGTAGGTGGCACCACCGACGCGACGACTGCGCACCTCGAGGGGCGGCTTGACGTTCTCGATCGCACGCTTGACGGTGTCGATCGCCAGGTCGTCGCCTTCGAGACGGCTCTGGATGATCTCCATCGCGTCGTAGACGATCTTCTCGGCGACGGTGCGCTTGCCGTGCAGCATCACCTTGTTGGTGATCTGGGTGACGAGCTGCGACTTGTGAATGGGATCCGCGACGAGTTCGCGGCGGGGAGCAGGACCTTTACGTGGCATCTCGGGTCACTTCTCCTTCTTGGCGCCGTAGCGGCTGCGCGACTGCTTGCGGTTCTTCACGCCAACGGCGTCGAGTGCCCCGCGGATGATCTTGTAGCGCACACCTGGCAGGTCGCGAACACGACCGCCGCGCACGAGCACGATCGAGTGCTCCTGCAGGTTGTGGCCCTCACCGGGGATGTACGCGGTGACTTCGACGCCCGAGTTCAGACGGACGCGGGCCACCTTGCGGAGCGCCGAGTTCGGCTTCTTCGGGGTGGTGGTGTACACACGGGTGCAGACGCCACGACGCTGGGGTGAACCCTTGAGCGCCGGGGTCTTGCTCTTGGTGACTTTCGAGCTACGACCTTGACGGACGAGCTGTTGGATTGTTGGCACGAATGAAACCTCGTTCGTTTGGTCGTGTCGGCAGGCCCCTATGCAAGCAGAGCGGGCGTCGACATGTGGTGTGTTGGACGAGATCGCTGGTTGCAACCCGCCCGCCGTACATCGAATTCGTCGATCGACGGACCCGATGAGAGGACCCTTCAAGGCTACGGTCGCCCTTCCCGACGCGCAACCGAGACAGAGCGATGAGCGAACACCCCCTTGGGCGGGATTCGCTCATCACATCGAGCTTGGGCCGGGCGCAAAGGTGGTAGACCGAGCCGATGGGAGTGCTGACATCGGATCCACTCCTCGTGCTGTTCGTGGTGGTCGCCGTCGGTGCAGCTGTCGGTCGGCTCAGGTTCCGTGGTATCGGCCTCGGGCCGGCGGCGGCACTGTTCGCCGGCCTGGCCATCTCGGCCATCGAGCCGGACCTGGCCGACCTTCCCCCGATCATTCCCCTGTTCGGATTGGCGCTGTTCATCTACACGATCGGTCTGGCATCGGGGCCGGCGTTCTTCGGTGGATTGCGCCAAGACGGGCTCAAGGTGGGAGTGGCGGTCACCGTCCTACTCGTCGCGATCGGTCTCACCGTTGCCGGCGTCAGCGCGCTGTTCGACTTGGACGACGGCGCCCGAGCCGGGCTGTTCGCCGGTTCGCAGACCAACACGCCAGCGCTGTCGGCGGCCCTCGAACAGCTCGCTCCTCGGATCGCTGTGGGCGAGGTGACCGACCCCGTCGTCGGCTACTCGCTGACCTATCCGCTCGGCGTGCTCGCGATGATCGTCGCTGCCGGGCTGTCACTGCGGCGCATCAATCACCCGTCGCGGCGAGAGGCCAGGCTCGCGCCCACGACCAAGATGCACTCGAGCAACGTCACGAGCGTCACCGTCATCGTGAGTCGTGTCGATCTGCCCACGCTCGGCGAACTGCGATCGTGGGACGGCGAACGCCTCGCGTTCTCACGCGTCGAGCACGACGGCGACGTCGACCTGGCCACCAACGACGTCCGGCTTGCTCCCGGCGACCTGTGCACGGTGATCGGCGATCCCGACGTGGTCGATCGGTTCGTCGCATGGGCCGGGCACCGCAGCGAACGGCACCTGGCCCTCGACCGCAAGAAGCTCGATTTCCGTCGGATCTCGGTGTCGAAGCGTGAGCTCGCTGGAGCGCGTCTGCGCGAGGTCGACCTCGAAGGCCGATTCGGCGCGATGGCCACTCGGGTGCGCCGCGGCGATGCCGACCTCGTGGTCGACCGCGACTTCGTGCTTCGTCTCGGCGATCGGGTGCGCGTGGTCGGGCCGTCGGAGCGGATGGGCGATGTCGCCGAAGCTCTCGGTGACTCCGACCGCGGCCTCGGCGAGGTCGACGCACTCGGGTTCGCGACGGGTCTCGCGCTCGGTTTGCTGCTGGCCCAATTGACGATCCCACTACCCGGTGGTGGCGGCATCGAACTCGGTGTCGGTGGCGGTCCGCTGATCGTGGCGCTGATATTGGGCACGGTGTCACGTACCGGGCCCTTCACGTGGCAGATCCCGCACGCGGCGAACCTCACCATCCGTCAGCTCGGTGTCCTGTTGTTCCTCGGTGGTGTCGGGATCCGCTCGGGCGCCACGTTCGCCGACGCCGCCGGCACCCGCCTCGGCTTGCAACTCGCGATCGCCGGGGTATTGGTCACCGCTGCCACGGCCACCCTGGCATCGATCATGCTGTGGGTGCTCGGCCGTGGCCCGGTCGACGGTGCGGGCATGATCGCCGGCATCCAGACCCAGCCAGCGGTACTTGCCTTCGCCGCCGAACGGGCCGACGGCGACCAACGCATCGACACCGGCTACGCCCTCGTCTTCCCCCTGGCGATGATCCTCAAGCTGATCATCGTGCAGCTCTTGATCTGATCGTCATCGGTCGCTCGTCCCAAAGGGAACCACGGTCGCGTGACCTGCGCAACCTGTCGGCGGAACGTCTCACCTCGCGTGCGGCGCGCTCTCAGCAACATCTCGGCGTGCCCACACCACGATCAGGCCGTCGCGCTCGTTGCGGCGAGCCGCTCAACCCAACGCGATCAGCAAAGGGATGGTGCCTGCGGCCACCACGAACGCCCAAGGCACGACGAGCGGCGACGCCGGAAGCGCGGAGAAGAAGCAACCGGCGACCGCGACGATCACCGACAGTCGACCGGCGGCGGGAAGGTCGGAGTAGACGGTGTCGACATCGGCCAGCGCAACCGACCGGGTGAACAGGCCGGTGAGTCGGCCACGGGCAACGAAGCTGGCAACTGCAAGCACCGCGGCCGCAGCGACCGCAGCGACCGCAGCGATGGCGGCCGACACCTGGTGATCGACCCGGCGTGTCGAATCGCCCCACTTTCCAGACGCAGCGACCCCGATCTCGCCGAACGATGCGAGCACGGCGACAGGGAGCACGAGTCCGAACACTGCTGCGAGGCCGAACGCGAGCGGGGCCACTCGCACGGGCCGGTGTGCCCGGACGATCAGCAGCATCAGCGGTTGGGGCGGCAGCCAGGCGCGGGTCTCCGGGTCGTAGCCGTGCAGGCGCAGGATCCGACGACGATCGCGGCGACCCCCGAAAGATCCAGCAGCAGTCCAAGCGAGCATCACGACGGCGATCCAGATCAACGTTGCCGACGACGACCATGTCGACCAGTCGACCGCACGATTCAGGTACGTCCACACGAACAGCATCGGCATCAGAGGGAGAACCATTCGGCGTACCGAGAACAGTCCGCGGACATCGTCGAGCATCCAGGCGTGCCAGCGCAGTTGGAGCCGTCCTCCGAGCAATCGGTACTTCAGGTACGTTCCGAGCGGTGGCCGGCTGCGGGCACGTTCCCGCCATCCGGCGTTCACCACGTCGGTGAGGGCTTGGGCGCCATAGGGGTGGCGTTCGCCGGCCAGTTCGGCTTCGTGGAAGGTCGATTCGATCTCGGCGGCACGCCCCGTGCGAAATCGTCGGGGGAAGGCGTGCATCGCCAGACGAAGACGTCGTGGCGTACTCACGTAGCTCCCGCCAATCGGTTTCGAGCTGCGGTCAGCAACTGTTCGCGTCGTTCGAGTTCAGATGCGAGGCGCCGCGTCCCTGATCGGTGAGCCGGTAGTACCGGCGCACCCGCCCGTCGCTCAGCTCAGCACCTCCGCCAGGATCGCGTACCCGTGGAGATTTCCGTCCGCCAACACCGCCACGACCGAGGTGTCGACATCACCCAACGGCATAAGTCGTTCCACGACCCATGTCCACTGCCGAGGCGATGAGGGAGATCCCCACATTCGGGGGTTCCGCTCATCGCTCCAGAGGGCCTGATCGAGGCGATGAGGGAGATCCCCACATTCGGGGGCTTCGCTCATCGCTTCGACTATCAGACCCGGGACGCGGAACGACCCGGGCATCTCGCCCGGGTCGCTCGGTGAACTCGTCGAGTTACACGTCAGCCGATGGGTTCGGCGACCGCTGCCTCGGGTTCGTAGGTGCCTTCGAGGCCGGCCAGGAATGCTGCCGGATCCTCTTCTTCACCATCGCTCGAGTAGAACGACATCGGCTCGTACTCGGGAGCTTCGATACCGAACTCGCGATACTTCATCATGCCGGTACCGGCCGGGATGAGCTTGCCGATGATGATGTTCTCCTTGAGTCCGATCAGGTTGTCGGCTCGACCATCGATGGCGGCCTCGGTGAGCACCCGGGTGGTCTCCTGGAACGACGCCGCCGACAGCCACGAATCGGTGGCCAGCGACGCCTTGGTGATGCCCATCAGCTCGGGCCGGCCCTCGGCGGGACGTGCGCCCTCTTCGACCATGCGACGGTTCGTGTCGCGGAAGCGCTTCGAGTCGACACGCTCGCCCGGCAGGAACGCCGTGCCACCGGTCTCCTGCACGCCGACCCGACGGGTCATCTGGCGCACGATCAACTCGATGTGCTTGTCGTGGATCGACACGCCCTGGTCACGGTAAACCCGCTGGACCTCTTCGACCAGGTACAGCTGCGTTTCGCGGATGCCCTTGATCTCCATGATCTCCTTCGGATCGAAGGGACCATCTGTGAGCGGATCGCCAGCCTTGACGTCCTGGCCGTCTTCGACGATCGGACGAGCACCGAGCGGCAGCACGACTTCGTGCTCCTCGCCGGCATCGTCGATCACGACGACCGGGATGCCCTTGCCTTCGTCCTCGCGCAGGCGCAGCACTCCGGTCGCTCGGGCGAGACGGGCCGAACCCTTCGGGGTGCGAGCCTCGAACAGTTCGACGACGCGGGGCAGACCACCAGCGATGTCCTTACCCGCAACACCACCGGTGTGGAAGGTACGCATCGTGAGCTGGGTGCCGGGCTCACCGATCGACTGGGCGGCGATGACGCCAACAGCCTCGCCGAGCTCGATCATCTTGCCGGTGGCCAGCGAGCGGCCGTAACACATCGCGCACACGCCGAGTTCGGCGTCGCACGTGAGCACGGAACGAACCCGCAGACGCTCGATGTTCTTGTCGTCGCGAAGTGCTTCCATCTCCTCGTCGCCGACGATGGTGTTGCGCGGCAGCATCGAATGCGATTGGCCGTCCTTCTCCATCGGGGTGGCGAGCTCGGTGTCGTTCAGCAACGCACGGCCGTACAGCTTGGTCTCGAGGTACGAGCGACGGTTCGCCGTGTCGGCCGAGACGTTCTCGATCCACACGCCAAGCGTCGAACCGCAGTCCATCTCACGGACGATGAGTTCCTGCGCCACGTCGACGAGACGACGGGTGAGGTAACCCGAGTCGGCGGTACGCAGTGCGGTGTCGACGAGGCCCTTACGTGCACCCGGCGTGGCGATGAAGTACTCGAGGGTTTCGAGGCCCTCACGGAAGTTCGACTTGATCGGACGCGGGATCATGTCACCACGAGGGTTGGCGACCAACCCGCGCATGGCGCCGATCTGACGCATCTGCGTCATGTTGCCGCGGGCACCCGAGTCGACCATCATCTGGATCGGGTTGAACCGCTGCTGTTCGAACTCGGCGACCATGGCCGCCTGCACCTGGGCAGTGGCATCGGTCCAGATGCGCACCTCTTGCTGACGACGCTCGCCGTCGGTGATGATGCCCCGGCGGAACTGGTTCTCGACCTTGCTCGCCTGCTCCTCGAAGTCGTCGAGCAACGCCCGCTTGGCTTTCGGAGTGCGCACGTCGTCGATCGACACGGTCAGTCCCGACTGCGTCGCGAAGCGGTAGCAGATGTTCTTGATCTTGTCGAGCGCCTCGGCAACCGCTGCCTTGTCGTAGTTGTCGGAGAGGCGTTCGACGATGACGCCCATCTCCTTCTTCTTGACGGTCGCGTCGAAGTGACCGAACAGTTCCGGATAGTTCTCGGGCAGCGCCTCTTCGAAGAGCACGCGTCCGACCGTCGACTCGAACGGCTCCTTGCCGGGAGGACGCATGTTGATCTTGGCGTGCAGTTCCAGCGAGCCTTCGTCGTAGGCGCGCAGCGCCTCCCACAGGTGGCGGAACGTGCGTCCTTCTCCGATGCCGCCATCGACCTCCTCGGTGAGGTAGTACCCACCGATGATGAGGTCCTGCGACGGAGTCACGATCGGACGGCCCGAAGCGGGCGACAGGATGTTGTTGGCACTGAGCATCAGCACGCGGGCCTCGGCCTGTGCCTCGGCCGACAGCGGCACGTGGATGGCCATCTGGTCGCCGTCGAAGTCGGCGTTGAACGCCGTACAGACGAGCGGATGGATCTGGAGCGCCTTGCCCTCGACCAGCACGGGCTCGAAGGCCTGGATGCCGAGACGGTGCAACGTCGGTGCGCGGTTGAGGAGCACCGGGTGCTCCTTGATGACGTCTTCGAGCACGTCCCACACCTGCGGGCGGCGACGCTCGACCATGCGCTTGGCGGTCTTGATGTTCTGCGCCAATTCGAGGTCGACGAGACGCTTCATCACGAACGGCTTGAACAGCTCGAGCGCCATCAGCTTCGGCAGACCGCACTGGTGCAGCTTCAGCGTCGGGCCGGCCACGATGACCGAACGGCCCGAGTAGTCGACGCGCTTGCCGAGCAGGTTCTGGCGGAACCGGCCCTGCTTGCCCTTGAGCATGTCGGACAGCGACTTCAGGGGACGGTTGCCCGGTCCGGTCACCGGCCGGCCGCGGCGACCGTTGTCGAACAGTGCGTCGACGGCCTCCTGCAACATGCGCTTTTCGTTGTTGATGATGATCTCCGGCGCACCCAGGTTGAGCAGACGCTCCAACCGGTTGTTGCGGTTGATCACACGGCGGTAGAGATCGTTGAGGTCGGAGGTGGCGAAGCGACCACCGTCGAGCTGCACCATCGGGCGCAGTTCCGGCGGAATCACCGGGACGACATCGAGGATCATCGCCTTCGGGTCGTTCGTACGACGACCATGCTCGTCACGCCGGTTGAACGACGCCACGATCTTCAGGCGCTTGATCGCCTTCTGCTTGCGCTGAGCGCTGAGCGGCTTCTGACCCTCTTGGGGGTCGATCGCGTTGCGGAGCTTGATCTCTTCTTCGTCGAAATCGATGCGGTCGATGAGCGACTTGATCGCCTCGGCGCCGGTGCCGCCCTCGAAGTACTCGCCGTACTTGTCGCGCATCTCGCGCCACAGCATCTCGTCTTCGATGATCTTGCGGGCGTGGAGGCTCTTGAACTCGTCCCAGGTACGTGCTATCAGGTCGAGCTCGATGTCGTAGCGCTCGCGGATGCCTTCGATCTCCTTGTCGGCTTCCTTCTGGATCTTCTTCAGATCGGCGGCCTTCGCATCTTCCTTCTCGGCCTCGGCTGCGGTTTCCTCGAGCTCCTTGTAGCGACGATCGATCGCGAGCTCCATCTCCTTCTGGATGGCGTCACGCTCTTCGAGGTATTCGGCTTCGAGGTTCGTCAGTGCCTCGTGGCGCCCGTCCTCGTCGACCCAGCTGACGAGATGAGCCGCGAAGTAGATGACCTTCTCGAGCATCTTGGCCTTGAGCTCTTCCTTCGGCTCGATGCCGGCGAGGAGATAGGCGAGCCACGAACGGGTGCCGCGCAGGTACCAGATGTGCACGGCGGGAGCAGCCAACTCGATGTGGCCCATGCGGTCGCGGCGAACCTTCGAGCGGGTGACCTCGACGCCGCAGCGCTCGCAGATGATGCCCTTGAAGCGGACGCGCTTGTACTTGCCGCAGTAGCACTCCCAGTCGCGGGTCGGCCCGAAGATCTTCTCGCAGAACAGGCCATCCTTCTCGGGACGCAGCGTGCGGTAGTTGATGGTTTCGGGCTTCTTCACCTCACCGTGGGACCAGTTGCGGATCTGGTCCGCCGTGGCCAAACGGATCTTCAGTTGGTCGAACATGTTGACGTCGAGCATGTGGTTCCTCGTAATCGCTCTCGGGTGTTCTGGTCATCTCTTCGTTCGGGTCTCTGGCCGGAGCCAGGGGTCAGACCCCAGATTCAACGCACCCCGTCTGCTGACGGACTTGCGCTTCAAGGTGGTCGCATCTGGGGTCTGACCCCTCTGCGACCACCACGAGCGGTCTAGTAACGGGCGGTGCGTTCGGCTTTTTCGCGTTCGCGTCGTGCGTCGTCTTCGTCGGTGCCGCGCTCGGGGCGTGAGATGTCGATGCCGAGTTCCTCGGCAGCGCGGTACACCTCGTCGTCGAGGTCGCGCATCTCGATCTCGTGGCCGTCCTCGGTGAGCACTTCGACGTTGATGCAGAGTGCCTGCATCTCCTTCATGAGCACCTTGAAGCTCTCGGGCACACCCGGTTCGGGGATGTTGTCGCCCTTCACGATTGCTTCGTATACACGGACACGGCCGAGCACGTCGTCGGACTTGATGGTGAGCAGCTCCTGCAAGCAGTAGGCCGCGCCGTAGGCCTCGAGAGCCCACACTTCCATTTCGCCGAATCGCTGTCCACCGAACTGGGCCTTGCCACCGAGCGGCTGCTGGGTGATCATCGAGTACGGGCCGGTCGAGCGGGCGTGGATCTTGTCGTCGACCAGGTGGGCCAACTTCAAGATGTACATGTACCCGCAGGTGATCTGGTTGTCGTACTTGTCGCCGGTGCGGCCGTTGTACAGCTCGAGCTTGCCGTTGGTACCGACGAGGCGATCGCCGTTGGCCGCCTCGGGGTTGAGCTGCTCGAGGATCTCCTGGATCGTCGGATGGTCACCCGACTTCTCCTTCTCGTCCCAGTTGGCGCCGTCGAACACCGGCGTCGACACGAACGTGGACGGCTTGGTGTTGGGCCGCGTCTTGGTCTCGGTGCCTCGGATCGGCGCATCGCCGACAGTGGTGCCGTCCGGGTTGGTCCAACCCCAACGGGCGCAGTAGCCGAGGTGGGCTTCGAGCACCTGTCCGACGTTCATGCGGCTCGGCACGCCGAGTGGGTTGAGGATGATGTCGACCGCTTGGCCGTCGGCGGTGTACGGCATGTCCTCGATCGGCAGGATCTTGGAGATGACGCCCTTGTTGCCGTGGCGACCAGCGAGCTTGTCGCCGACCGAGATCTTGCGCTTCTGGGCCACGTAGACCCGCACGAGCTGGTTGACGCCGGGCGGCAGTTCGTCGCCGTCGTCACGGTTGAACACCTTGACGTCGATGACCTTGCCGACCTCGCCGTGCGGCACCTTGAGGCTGGTGTCGCGGACCTCGCGGGCCTTCTCGCCGAAGATGGCGCGCAGCAGGCGCTCTTCGGGGGTGAGCTCGGTCTCGCCCTTCGGCGTGACCTTGCCGACGAGGACATCACCAGGGCCGACTTCGGCGCCGACGCGGATGATGCCGCGGTCGTCGAGGTCGGCGAGGATGTCGTCGCTCAGGTTCGGGATGTCTCGCGAGATCTCTTCCGGGCCGAGCTTGGTGTCGCGGGCATCGACCTCGTGCTCCTTGATGTGGATCGACGTGAGCACGTCGTCCTTCACCAAGCGCTCGGACAGGATGATCGCGTCCTCGAAGTTATAGCCCTCCCATGGCATGAACGCCACGAGCAGGTTCTTGCCGAGGGCCAGTTCGCCCTCGTCGGTGGAGGGACCGTCGGCGATGATCGATCCCTTGACCACCTTGTCGCCCTCGACCACGCGGGGTCGCTGGTTGATGCAGGTGTCCTGGTTGGACCGGCGGAACTTGGCGAGTCGGTAGACCCGCTTGCCTTCGGTCTTGTACTGCACCGTGATCGACTCGCCAGACACCTCGGTGACCTCGCCGTCGTCGATCGCCTGGATCAGGTCGGCAGCGTCGCGGGCGGCACGGTTCTCGATGCCGGTACCGATGTATGGCGCCTCGGCGCGGATCAACGGCACCGCCTGGCGCTGCATGTTGGCGCCCATGAGCGCACGGTTGGCGTCGTCGTGTTCCAGGAACGGGATCAGCGCCGTGGCGACCGACACGATCTGCTTGGGCGACACGTCGATGAAGTCGACCTCCTCGGGCGGCACGTAGCCGATGTCCGTGGTGGCACCGAAGAAGCTCTCAGCTTCGAGCATCTTGCGCAGATCCTCGAGGCTGGCCGACTGCGGGGAGCGACGCACGAGGGTGCGCGGTGCGAGGATGTTGCCATCGTCGTCGAGCGGCGTGTTGGCCTGGGCGACGACGTAGTTCTCTTCTTCGTCGGCGGCCATGTAGACAATCTTGCCGGTGACCTTGCCGTCTTTGACCTCACGGTACGGGCTCTCGATGAAGCCGAACTCGTTGACGCGGGCATAGGTGGACAGACCGCCGATCAGGCCGATGTTCGGGCCTTCCGGAGTTTCGATCGGGCACATGCGGCCGTAGTGGCTGAAGTGCACGTCGCGCACTTCGAAGCCGGCACGCTCACGAGACAGACCGCCCGGTCCGAGCGCCGACAGGCGGCGGCGATGGGTGAGGCCGGACAGCGGGTTCACCTGGTCCATGAACTGCGACAGCTGGGACGTTCCGAAGAACTCCTTGATCGCAGCCACGACCGGTCGGATGTTGATGAGCGTCTGCGGCGTGATCGCCTCGACGTCCTGGGTGGTCATGCGCTCACGCACGACGCGCTCCATACGGCTGAGGCCGATGCGGACCTGGTTCTGGATCAATTCGCCGACCGAGCGGATGCGACGGTTCGCGAAGTGGTCCTGGTCGTCGAGGCGGTAGCCGGGCTCCTGCTTGACGAGGTGCAGCATGTAGCTGATCGACGCGAGCACCTCACAGCGGCTGAGCACGTTCTGGTTCTCGTCGGGATAGTCGAGCAGCGGCTCGCCCTCGGAGTTGAGTGCACCTTCGAGGCCGAACAGTGCGCCGAGCCCTGCGACCTCGTCGCCGAGCTTGCGGTTGAGCTTGTAGCGACCGACGCGGCTCAGGTCGTAGCGACGGCTCTCGAAGAACGCGTTGCGGAAGTAGGCCTTGGCCGACTCGACCGTGGGCGGCTCGCCCGGGCGCGCCCGCTTGTAGATCTCGACGAGTGCCTCGTCCTGAGTGGGGGCGATGTCGCGCTCTTTGTCCCACTGGCCTTCGAGGAAGTCGAAGTGGTTGACGAAGCGGTCGAGGAAGCCGGGGGCGTTCTCCTCGTCGTAGCCGAGCGCACGAAGCATCGTGAAGATGCCGAGGCGGCGCTTGCGGGCGACGCGGGTGCCGGCGGTGACGTCCTTGCCGGGCTTGTGTTCGACGTCGAACTCCATCCACTCACCGCGGTACGGGTGGATCGTGCCCTTGACGAGCTGGTGCTTGGTGAGGTTGCGGAGACGGAACCGCTCGCCCGGCTCGAAGATGACGCCCGGGCTTCGGACCAGCTGCGACACGACCACGCGCTCGGTGCCGTTCACGATGAACGTGCCCTTGTCGGTCATGATCGGGAAGTCGCCCATGAAGACGGTCTGTTCCTTGATCTCACCCGTATTGCGGTTCATGAACCGGGCGCGCACGAACACGGGCGCGCTATAGGTCATGTCCTTTTCCTTGCACTCCTCGACCGTGAACTTGGGCGGCGGGCGCAGGTCTTCGTCGAACGGGTCGAACTCGAGTTCGAGCTGCAGCGACTCGGAGAAGTCCTTGATCGGGCTGATGTCGCGGAACGTGTTCGCGAGGCCCTCGTTGAGGAACCATTCGAAACTTTCGCGCTGCACCGCGATCAGGTCGGGGAGTTCGAGCGGCTCCTTGAGGTTGCCGAACGAATAGCGTTCACGGGACACGGGACGAGTCGCCACGGATCACTCTCCAAAAAATCGAGGGTGGACGACGCAGAATGCTGCGACGTGATACCGGGCGCGCTGATCCAGACCGAAGGGACGGTGGGAGAACAGGGAACACACGGCAACGGCAAATGCTATCGGCGCAGGACGCACAACGTCAACCGACCTCGACGCTGTTTCGTCGAGCGGGACGGTTCATTCGCCGAATTGCCGGTCAAGATAAAGAATTCGGCCACCGATGTCAAGCATTCGAGGCGAACTGTCATCGCATCTTGACGCGCAACACCCCGGGAGATGATCCCCCGGGGTGCTGCATCACAATGCCGAACGAGGGCCGAACGGCCCTGCGATCACTTCAGTTCGACGGTGGCGCCGACTTCTTCGAGCTTCGCCTTGGCGGCATCGGCATCGGCCTTGGTGGCCTTCTCCATGATGGCCTTCGGCGCGGCGTCGACGAGGTCCTTGGCGTCCTTCAGACCCACGCCGAGCAGGTCCTTGACGACCTTGACGACCTGGATCTTCTGTGCGCCGGCGCTCGCGAGGACGACGTCGAACTCGTCCTTCTCTTCTTCAGCAGCGGCGTCGCCGCCGCCGGCGGGTGCTGCTGCTGCCATTGCCATCGGGGCGGCAGCGGTGACGTCGAACTTCTCTTCGAAGGCGTCGAGCAGTTCCTTGAGCTCGATCACGGTCATGCTGCCGATCGCTTCGAGGATCTCTTCCTTGGTGGACATTGTTTTCTCCTGTTGTGTTCAGTAAAAGTCCGAAATCTCGCGGATTCGTTGCGCTCAGCGCAACATCCACGTGATTTTTCGGGTGAATGTGTGAATGGATGTCGTTCGGGTCAGGCGGCCTCGGTGGCCGACTGCTTCTCGATGAGTGCTGACAGGCCGTAGGCGAAGTTTCGTGGGAGCGCCTGGAGCAGACCAGCGGTCTTGACCAGGGGCGCCTGGAACGCGCCGGCCAGTCGGGCCAGCAGTTCTTCGCGCGACGGCAGGCTGGCGAGTGCTTTGACGTCATCGGCCGACATCGGGCTGTCACCCAACATGCCGCCCTTGATGACGAGCAGCGGGTTCGCCCTGCTCTGGTCGAGCAGCGCTTTCGCAGCCGCCACCGAATCACCGGTGACGAACGTGAGCGCCGTTGGCCCGAGCAAGTACTCGTTGAGTGCTTCGAAGCCGGCGTTCGTGGCGGCGAGACGAGCAAGGGTGTTCTTGTACACCTTGTGCTCGGCGCCGGCCTCGCGCAGCGGGGCCCGCAGGTTGGCCAGTTGGCCGACCGACAGTCCTCGGTACTCGGAGACGAACACCGCCACGCTGTTGTTCAGCTTGGCGGTGATCTCTTCGACGATGGCCATCTTGTCGGCGCGGGGCTCGCTTCGTCCCAGCGGTGTGGTTGTCGTTGTCGTTGTCATGTGTGCATACCTCCTCTCGCTCAACTCGTGGTGCTCGCATCAGATGCGAACACCGACGAGGAGCACACTGGCGACGACGCGTCGGGCAGTGGTTCTTCGGCGATATGCACCTCAGTTGGCGGGGCGAACCCATTACCCCCGAACAGTTCAGGACAGTTCGGGGACCAACGGTCTCGGGCGAGCGACCGTTTTCGTATGTGGATCTCGAAGCCTACTCCGGCTTGAGCCGACCCGTGTCGACGTGGACGCCAGGGCCCATCGTGGACGACACGGTGATCTTCTTCAGGTAGCGGCCCTTGGCCGAGGCCGGCTTCGCTCGCTGGATCTCGTCGATCACGGCTCGGAAGTTCTGTTCGAGCGCAGCCGGTTCGAAGCTGACCTTGCCGAGCGGCACGTGCACGTTGCCGTAGCGGTCGGTGCGATACTCGACCTTGCCGCCCTTGAAGTCTTCGACGGCCTTGCCGACATCGGTGGTGACCGTGCCGGTCTTGGGGTTCGGCATCAGGCCACGGGGGCCGAGGACGCGGCCGAGACGACCGACGACGGGCATCATGTCGGGGGTTGCGATCACGAGATCGAAGTCCATCTTGCCGCCCTCGACCTCGGCGGCGAGGTCGTCGGCGCCGACGATGTCGGCGCCGGCGGCGCGTGCTTCGTCGGCGGCTTCGCCGGTGGCGAACACCGCAACGCGGATGTCCTTGCCGGTGCCGGCAGGCAATGCGACGGTGCCGCGCACCATCTGGTCGGCCTTGCGGGGATCGACGCCGAGGCGGATCGAGATGTCGATGCCTTCGTCGAACTTGGCCGACGCCATCGTCTTCACGAGGCCCACAGCTTCGGCCGGACCGTAGAACTGGTCACGGTCGAACTGCTTCAGCGCGTTTGCGTACTTCTTGCCTGACATTGTGTGTCTCCCTCGGTGTTGAGCCCGCCGGTCGAGGTGAATCCGGTCGAGGCGTTGGTGGAATCTCGATTGGGGTCTGACCCCGATCGAGATGATTGACTACTTGACTTCGATGCCCATCGACCGGGCGGTGCCGCGGACTTGGAGCTTGGCGGCGTCCATGTCGTAGGCGTTGAGGTCGGGCAGCTTGATGGTGGCGATCTCTTCGACTTGTGCCTCGGTGATCGAACCAGCAACGACCGAACCCGGCGTGCTGGACGCCTTGGGCAGGCCGGCCTTCTCGCGGATCAACACCGCGGTCGGCGGCGTCTTGAGGACGAACGTGAACGTGCGGTCCTCGTAGATGGTGATCTCGGTCGGCACCACGGTGCCGGCCTGCGCTTCGGTCTGGGCGTTGTACGCCTTCACGAAGTCCATGATCGCGATGCCGTGCGGTCCGAGCGCCGTACCGACTGGTGGCGCGGGGCTGGCCTTACCGGCCTGGATCTGGATCTTGACGACCGTGAGTATTTTCTTCTTCGCCATGGCGATGTTCCCTTTGGGTTTCGTGTTCGAATGTGTTCCGTCGCCGGCGGCGAATCAGAGTTTGGCGACCTGGCTGAAGTCCATCTCCACCAGGGTCTCGCGACCGAAGATGTTGACGAGGACCTTCAGCTTCATGTGGTCGGCGTTGATTTCGGCGATCTCGCCGGTGAAGTCGGCGAACGGACCTTCCTTCACGCGGACACTCTCGCCTTCTTCGTAGTCGAGCTTGGCCTTGCGGCGCGGTGCTGCGTCGACGCCCTCGGTCTTGGGAGTGAGGAACGTCTTGACCTCACGGCGTGACAGCGGGGTCGGCTTCTGGCCGTGGCGGCTCTGGCCGACGAACCCGGTGATACCAGGCGTGTTGCGCACGCAATACCACGACTCGTCGTCCATCATGCAGCGAACCAGCAAGTAGCCGGGGAAGACCTTGCGCTGCACGGTCTGCTTCTTGCCGTTCTTGAACTCGTCGACCTCTTCCATGGGGATGACGATCTCGTAGATCTTGTCCTCCATGTTCATCGACTGGATGCGGGCTTCGAGATTCGCCGTGACCTTCTTCTCGTAGCCGGACTGCGTGTGCACCACATACCACTGACCCGGACGCATGGTGGGATCGTCGACTTCAGTGGCGGGCTCGTCGACCGCTTCGCCATTTTCAGTGGCGGGCTCGTCGTCCGCTTCGCTTCCTTCTCGCGCCTCGTCTGCCTCGTCGCTGGCGCTTCCCTCGGCAGCTGTGTCCGCATCGGCGTCGTCAGAGTCATCGGCTGGGACATCCGAATCAGGAGCTTCCGCGATGTCGAGTTCGCTGGTGGGGTCGGCGATCTCGTCGGAGTCGGCCACCTCGGCCAAGACGTCGGCGTCACCGACGGGGAGGAGGTCGATGGGGCTCAGGGCGGAGTCGTCGGTGGGGGTGTCGTCG
>Ga0105054_10004631_pt1 | contig 20414 bp, 21 predicted proteins | sample BON02_FD_78091 | JGI IMG/M metagenome (GOLD analysis project Ga0105054, IMG submission 78091) | Freshwater microbial communities from Lake Bonney liftoff mats and glacier meltwater in Antarctica - BON-02 (megahit assembly) | ecosystem: Environmental > Aquatic > Freshwater > Ice > Glacier...
ATGCGCTGTCTATTGCAACACTCCAGAGCTTGGCGATCTGGCTGCAAAGGTCGGTGCCGCGCTGGTCGCCCCCGAGGCTGCGGATCATCTGTTTGTCGATGAGTTGCCCGACAGTCGATTTCTACGCCGCCTGCGCTGTGGCTCAGAACTTCATCCCGACGAGGGCGCAACCCTGGTCATGAACGCGGGTCTTGATCATGGCCAGGCGGTGCGCCTGACCGGCCCCGGTGTCGATGTTGCGATTAATGTCTCAATCTCCGGACTGCCGGCTGATTTCTGGGCCATGCGCGCAAAAATCATGCGCTATCCGGTCGGATTCGAACTTGTGCTGGTCAAGGGTGACCGGGTCGTTGGCATTCCGCGTTCAACTGCAGTGGAGGTGATTTGATGGCGTATGTCGCGACCCGGGGTGGCGAACGCGCGATCGAGCAGTCCGAGCGACTGTTCCGCGCCAAAATGGGCGAAATCACACCCGGGCGTGTCGCGGAAATTCGCGCTGCAATGCCCTATCTGATTGATCGGGTAATGGGCGAGGCGTCGCTGTATGACGAAGATCTGGCGGCACTGGCGCTGGCCCAGACCGGAGGAGAGTTGTTCGAGGCGGTCCTGCTGTTGCGGGCCTGGCGCACGACGCAGCCCCGTCTGGCCGTGGCAGAACCCGTCACCCAAGACAGCCTGTTCACCCATCGCCGGATTTCGGCGGCGTTCAAGGATATTCCTGGCGGGCAAATCCTGGGGCCGACGCTGGATTATTCGCACCGCATTCTGGCCACCGATGTCCTGTCAGGACAGACCTATCGGCCCGAACCCGTGGAGCCTGCCCAGACACCGGCGCCTGCGCACCAGCCATCGGTGGCAGCGTGGCAGGCAGCCAACGGATTGTTGCGCGCACCGACACCCGACAGCGTAACCGGCAACGACATTCCCGATGTCACCCGCGAACCGCTGCTTTTTCCTGCCAGGCGGGCGCACACATTGCAAAGCCTTGCGCGGGCTGAAACTGGAGGCGTGCTGGCCTTGGGATATGCGGCGCAGCGTGGCTATGGTCAGGCGCATCCTACGGTAAACGAATTGCGGCTGGCCGAGGCCGAGGTGCGGGTTGAACATCCGCGTGGCACGATCTTCAGCGCGGGGCGTGTCAAGGTCAGTCAGGCCGAAGTTGTCTCGAAGACGGGAACGCAACTGGGCCTTGGCTTTGCCGCGACCATGGGCTGGAACGAGGTCAAGGTGATTGCCGCCGCGACGCTGGATTTGAATTCCAAGGGTGCGCCCAAAGGGTCGGCAACCGAAGAAGAGTTCTTTTTGTACCACACCGAAGGGGTCGAAAGCTCGGGCTTTTGCATTCACTTCAAGTTGCCCCATTATGTGACTTTTCAGTCCAGTCTTGACGCGATGCGCGACGGCTCGCTCAACCAGGGCGCAAGTGTAAAACAGCCGGAGCCCGCCGAATGAGCCTCAAGTCCCTGACCAGAGAATGGGAGCCGATGAGCTATGGCTTTCTCGATGCCTCGGCCAAGCGCGAGGTCCGGCGCAAGATGCTCAAGGCGATTGCGGTGCCCGGATGTCAGATGCCCTATGCCAGCCGCGAGGTGCCCATGGCGCGGGGGTGGGGCACGGGCGGGTTGCAGGTGTCGTGCACGCTGTTGAACCCCCGCATGTCGATCAAGGTGATCGATCAGGGTGCTGATGACAGCGTCAACGCTGTGTCGATCCGCAAGTTTCTGGCGCGGGTGTCGGGTGCGCCTGTAACCATGAACACGCTTGAGGCCGATCTGATCCAATCGCGCCACCGCATCCCAGAAGAGGTCCTGCGCGCCGATCAGGTGCTGGTTTTGCAGGTTCCCAACCCCGAGCCTTTGCGCTCGGTGCAGCCGAATCTGTCCATCGCACGCCAGATGCACGCAGATGCGGATTACGGGCGCATGTGGTTGCAGCTGTACGAACAGATCGTCCGCTCGGGGCGGGTGATGCAGGGGGCCAGTTATCCATCGTTGGTCAACGGGCGGTTTGTGATGACCCCCTCACCGATTCCGCGCTGGGACGTGCCAAAGCTGAACATGGCGAACCACCTGACCATCCTGTCCGCCGGGCGGGAAAAGCGTATTCACGCGGTGCCGCCCTTCACCCGGGTAGAACCGCTGGTGTTTGACGATGTGCCCTACCGCGTTGAAGAGCATGGCGCGCTTGTCTGTCACCGCTCTGGTGCCAAAGGGTTTTTCATGAACGAGATTCCGCAGGACGACGGATCGTCAAGTTATGAGGTGTCCGACAGTGAATGGGGTGTGAAAACGATCCGGCTGGCCGAGGGCGCGCGCGTCGAGATGGGCAAGACGTGGTATAGGAACGGGGAGTTTTCGCAATGACCCTGTCATTGGACGCACCGCGCCTTGTGACCACGCAGCCGCTGCTGACTGCACGGGATGTATCCAAATCCTATGGCGCGGTGCAGGCGCTGAGGAATGTGTCGGCCACGGCCTATCCGGGCGAGGTGCTGGGCATCGTCGGGGAAAGCGGATCGGGCAAATCGACGTTCCTGCGTTGCCTGAACCTTGAGGAGACACCGGATACCGGCAGTTACACACTGGATCTGCCGGATGTGCAGGGCAATCTGTTTGATCTGGATCGCTTTGGGCGCCGGATGCTGTGCGCAAAGCGGATCGGCATCGTCTATCAGAACCCCCACCTTGGGCTGCTGATGACTCATTCATCGTCTGGCAATGTGGCCGAACGTCTACTGATTGCGGGTGAACGCAGCTTTGCCACCTTGCGGGCCAAGGCGCGCGGTGCGCTGGAGGCGTCGGAATTTCCCTTGGAGCGGATGGACGCCCCGCCAATCGAGCTGTCTGGCGGCATGCAACAACGGGTGCAACTGGCCAAGGCGATCGCGCTGGAACCAGCGTTGCTGCTGCTGGATGAACCGACGACCGGGCTAGATGTGTCCGTGCAGGCGCTGGTGCTGGATACCCTGAAACGGCTTCAGGCGGAACGCCGGATCACGATGGTTATCGTCAGTCACGACCTGGGCGTGATCCGCACCATGTCTGATCGTGTGATGGTGATGCGGCGCGGCGAAGTGGTGGAGGCCGGGCTGGCCGATCAGGTTTTTCAGGATCCGCAACATGCCTACACCCAACAACTGGTGCATGCAAAGCTATGACACATGTCCTTGATGTCCGAGCCCTGAGCAAGAGTTTTACCATGCACCATCTGGGCCGCCGAATGCAGGCGTTCTCGGATATCTCCTTCACGCTGGATGCCGGCGAATTTCTGCTGCTGCGCGGGCAAAACGGTGCGGGCAAGTCCACATTGTTGCGCACTTTGTACCGAAGTTATCTGGCCGGGGCGGGGCAGATCCTGTTTCAATCGCGCCACGGCCAGATTGATCTGGCTCGCGCGGCGGATGTTGACATCACCCATCTGCGGCGCAGCGAAATCGGCTTTGTCACCCAGTTTCTGATCGCCCGGCCGCGTGTCAGCGCCGAGGCGTTGGTGGCAGAGCCACTGCGTCTTGCCGGAAAGGCCAGTGATGAAGCGCTTGACGAGGCGCGCCATTGGCTTTCGGCGTTCGGGGTCAAGCGTGATCTATGGCCTGCCTATCCCACCACATTTTCGGGTGGCGAACAGCAAAAGGTCAACCTGGCCCGCGCGCTGATTTTGCCGCAGTGTTTGCTGCTGCTGGATGAGCCGACAGCGTCGCTGGACGTTTCGGCCCGCGCGGCCCTGGTGCGGCGGCTGGCCGACCTCAAGGCGTCGGGCACAGCGATGATCGGTGTTTTTCACCACCCCGGTGACGTGGCCAGCCTGATCGACCGCGAGATTGATCTGACCCCGAAGGGGGAACCGCAAGAGGAGCGAGAAGATGTGGCTTTCTGATTTTACAGTCGTACTGGCGGATCGCGTCGTGCCCAACGGGTCGGTTCGTATCGAGGATGGTTTGATCGCCGAAATCGCCGAGCGCCCTGTAACCATGGGTATTCAAGGCAACGGGGCCACGCTTTTCCCCGGTTTCATCGATATGCACGGCGACATGATCGAGTTGGAACTTGAACCGCGCGCCATGGTCGATTTTCCGATGGAGGTGGCCATTGGATCGTTGGACGCGCGCCTCGCCGCGGCGGGGGTGACCACGGCCTATGCGGCGGTGTCTTTTTCCCGTGGTGCGCGCGATGGCGAGCGGCGCTCGTTTGAACACACCAGCCGCGTCATCCGTGAACTGGCAGTGGCGCGGCCTGCGTGCCGGGTCGAACACCGCATCCACGCGCGGTTTGACATCACGTTTGACAATGCGGTGGGCGTTCTCGCCGATCTGCTGACAGAAGGCCATGTTGATCTGGTGTCGCTTATGGATCACACGCCGGGGCAGGGGCAGTACCGAAATCTGGAAATCCATATCAAAAACAAGGCGGCGCACCACGGGGTGTCGGAAACCGAAGCCCGCCAGATGGTGACGACGGCCATCGCAAGGGGCGCGCGCCCCGCAGAACTGCTGTTGTCCAACATGCGGCAGGTGTCGACGCTGTGCCGCGACCATGATGTGCCGCTGGCCAGCCATGACGACGACACAGTCGACAAGGCGCATCTGATGGCTGATCTGGGTGCGGTGATTGCTGAATTTCCGGTCACCCAAGCCGCCGCAGAGATTGCTATGCAGCGTGGGTTGTTGACGGCCATGGGTGCGCCAAATGCCATGCGCGGCCAAAGCTATTCAGGCAATCTGTCGGCGCAAGAGGCACATCGCGCGGGTCTGCTTGGCATTCTTGCGTCGGACTATCACCCGGCGGCGATCATGCCTGCGATCCGAACTTTGGCGCGCCAGGACAGTGCCGGTTTGGCCGGGGCCGCACGGCTGGCCACGCTGAACCCGGCGCGCGCCCTTGGTCTGCACGATCGCGGCGAGATTGCAGTGGGCAAACGCGCTGATCTGGTGGCGTTCGATGTGCAGGATTGGGCCGTGCTGACCCTGCGCAACGGGGCGATCATTCATTCCAATGGCACCTTAAGCACCGTTCCTCGCAAACACGGCGCAGCCCTGCGTACGGTAGCCTGACAACTGTCAAGGAACTGTCGCACTCAGGTTGCGTCATCGTTACGAACCGCAGGTATTGATTGGCAAGTTGATTCATTCGGATGAATTATCATGCCCGCAACACTGACACTTTCCGCCGTCTCACGCCACTTTGGCGATACCAAGGCCGTCGACAATGTGTCCTTGGCAATCGCGCCGGGGCAGTTTGTCGGCGTTATTGGCCGCTCTGGCGCTGGCAAATCGACCATGCTGCGCCTTGTCAATCGATTGATCGAGCCGACCTCGGGGTCGATTTCCTTTGGCGGCATTGAAATCACCGCCCTGAAGGGCCGGCCACTGCGGGAATGGCGGCGCGACTGTGCGATGATCTTTCAGCAATTCAATCTTGTGGATCGTCTGGATGTTCTGACAAATGTTTTGATCGGGCGTTTGTCCGCCCACGGATTTTTCAGTTCGATGGCGATGCGATTTACCGACGAAGAACGCACAATGGCCATCGAGGCGTTGGACCGGTTTGATCTGGTGCCACAGGCCCTGCAACGCGCAGGCACGCTTTCAGGTGGTCAGCAGCAGCGCGTCGCAATTGCCAAGGCCTTGGTGCAAAAACCGAAAATCATGCTGGCCGACGAACCCATCGCATCACTCGACCCTGCCAACGCAACCCTTGTGATGGATGGCCTGCGGGCCATCAATCGCGAGAACGGCATCACTGTTCTGGTCAATCTGCACACGCTGGATACGGCGCGCGCCTATTGCGACCGGATTGTTGCGATGCGGCAAGGGCGGGTGTTCTTCGATGGGACTGCCAGACAACTTACCGATGACGTGGTGCGCGACATCTATGGCATCGATGGGCTGGGTGAATTCAACGAAGCCGTTACCTCGACACAAAGGGTCAGAGCCCTGACTTCGTGACAAAGACCGATCCATTTCCAAACCAACCCGGGAGAAACATCATGCGTTTACTGACAATGACGGCACTGATCGCCCTGACGGCCACGGCCGCAACGGCACAAAACTGGAAAACTGATTATCAGGTCGTGAAATTCGGTATCCTGTCCAGTGAGAATGAAAAGGACCGCATCGTGCGGTATACGCCGTTCGAAAAGTATCTTGAGCAGGCACTGGGCGTTGACGTCGAAATCTTCACCGCAGGCAGCTATGATGGCGTGATTCAGGCCATGGCCGCCGATCAGATCGAATTCGCGTTTCTTGGTTCGTCGGCCTATGCGGCCGCATATACCGAAACGAAAGGCGGGGTAGTACCGCTGCTTGCCAGCCTTCAGAACGATGGATCAACAGGATATTATTCGATCATCGTCACGCGCTGTGACAGCGGGCTGAACGATCTGGCATCGCTTGAAGGCAAGGTTGTGGCCTTTGCCGACCCCGATTCCACCTCGGGCTATGCGGTGCCCTATTTCAACCTGTCCAAACTGGTCGACCTGAAAACCTATTTCGCCGCAACCCCGTTTTCGGGCAGCCACGAAGCCGGGGTTCAGGCCGTTGCCAACGGCACGTTCGACGCCGCCGCCACCTTTCAGAACAATGAATCCAACGGCATTTTCCAGCGCATGGTCACCAAGGGCATGATCGAAGAAAACACCGTGTGCCCGATTTGGCAGTCGCCCGAAATCACTTCGGGCCCGCTGACCGCACGGGGCAACCTGCCTGAGGGCCTGATCGATGCCATGAAAGCCGCCGTCATGGCCGTGCCGGAAAAGGAACCGGCCGTGTTCAAGCAGATGACGGGCGGTGAAGATTCGACCCAGAAAGGCTATGTCGCGGTTCGTCACGACCGCTATCAGTGGATCATCGACATGCGCGACTGGCTGAAGGAAGACCGCCGCAAATCTGGCTGAACACGCGTCATGCGGCGCCCCGGTGTCCGGGTCGCCGTTTCTTTTGTCTTTGAGGGATCGCAATGACGATGGTGGGCACAATGGCCGGCAGATCGCCCGGCCCAGCGTCGGCGATCAGTATATTCGAGCAGGAATATGCCTCGCAACGTCAACGCAGTCGCAGAACATGGCTGATCGGGACAATCGTTTTTTTGATCCTGTTCGGGGCAAGTTCCTGGCTGGGTGATTTCTTCAAGATCACACAGGTTTCGCTGGCGGATGGATCACGCGAATGGCGCTGGATCATTCCAGCGGGCATTCCCCGGCTTGGCGAATACATCTCGAAGACCATTCCTGAGCTGAATTGGGCTACGTTGGGTGCGGACCTTGCTGAGTGGTTTTGGCGCTGGAAGATCTGGCTGAACCTTTTGGTCGAAACCATTCTGATTGCTTTCATGGCAACCGTATTGGGTGTGGTCGGTGGATTTGTGCTGTCCTTCCCGGCAGCGCGCAATCTGACGCCCAACAAATGGGTGCTCTGGCTCAGCCGCCGCTATCTTGAAATTGCGCGCACCGTACCCGAGCTGGTCTTTGCGCTGATCTTTGTGTTCTGCTTTTCCGTTGGCCCGATGGCCGGTGTTCTGGCCATCGGCCTGCATTCTGCCGGGGCGCTTGGAAAGCTGTATTCCGAGGTAAACGAAAACATCGATATGCGCCCGCTTGAAGGCGTCAAGGCGGCGGGTGGCACCTGGTTCGATCAGGTCCGTTATGGCGCGGTGCCACAGGTCTTGCCGAACATCATCAGCTATACGCTGCTGCGCTTCGAGATCAACGTGCGTGCCTCGTCGATCATCGGCTATGTCGGCGCCGGGGGGTTGGGGCAAGAGTTTCGCGAGGCGATGTCGCTTCAGGAATATACCGACCTTTCAGCGCTGTTTGTCATCATCTTCGTGACGGTCATCGTCATCGACTATGGCTCGGAAAAGCTGCGCCACCGCGTGATCGGACTGGAGAAAACCCCATGACCCCTGACCGTATCGCCGCCGCGCAGGCGCGGATCCCCCTGGCATTTCGCGATCCGCCCGCCATACGGGCGCGCAAGATCCTACTCTGGGCGTTCTTTGTCGCATTGTTCACTTGGTGCCTTTACGATTTCAACTTTGCGCCCGGCCGCATCATCGACGGGATCGCCCGGTTGGGCCGGGTGCTTTCGTTCATGTTTCCGCCCCATATCTGGACCACATGGGACGCGTGGCGCGATGTGCTTGTTGGCTTGGGCGAAACCCTGTCCATGGCATTTCTCGGCACGGTCATTGGCGCGGTCATCGCTTTCCCGCTGTCGTTTCTCGGGGCCAGGACGATCAATCGTATCTTTTGGCTGCGGCAGGGTACGCGCCGCGTCTATGACGTGATCCGCGCGTTCGAGACGTTGATCCTTGCGTTGATCTTCATCCGTGCTTTTGGCTTGGGTCCGCTGGCGGGCATCCTTGCCATCGCGGTAAGTGAAATCGGCACCTTTGCCAAGCTTTTCTCGGAGGCGCTGGAAAACACGTCGCGCAAGCCGGTCGAGGGGGTTGAGGCCTCGGGGGGAACACACATGCAAACCATCCGTTACGCGATCATGCCGCAGGTGTTGCCCGTGCATTTTTCCGTGCTGCTCTATAATTTCGAATCCAATGTCCGCTCTGGCACGATTCTTGGTATTGTAGGGGCAGGCGGGATCGGCTTTCTGCTGGCTGACCGGATCAGCGCCTATAAATGGGACGAGGCATGGACAATCATCTTCATGATCATCGCCATGGTCTATGTGATCGACTGGCTTTCGGGGCTGGTGCGAACGCGCCTGATCGGCAAGACGGAGCTGGCAAAATGAGCGTTCCGGGATCAAAGCCGCGCCTGAGCGAAGCGCCGACAATCCACCCGGAAGCGCTGGTCGACGAGTGTGATCTCGGCGTCTGGACCGAAGTCGGCAAAGGCACGGTGATGAAGTCCTCGGCCATGGGCGACTATTCCTACATCACGCAATACTGCGATGTGGTTTGGACGGCGATTGGAAAATTCTGCTCTATCGCCAACGCCACGCGGATCAACCCGGGCAACCACCCCACATGGCGCGCGGTACAGCATCATTCCGTGTACCGCGCGGCTGCTTACGGGCTGGGCGAAGACGATCACGACTTTTTCGCATGGCGTGAGGACCATTGGGTCACTGTCGGCCAAGACGTCTGGATCGGGCATGGGGTGACGATTACCGCAGGGGTCAGCATCGGCGCAGGCGCGGTCATCGGGGCCGGGGCAGTCATCACCCAAAGCGTCGACCCCTACACCGTGGTTGACGGTGTGCCCGCACGTTTCATCAAGCGCCGGTTCACCGAAGTGCAGGCCGAAGCGCTGCAACAGATGGCCTGGTGGGACTGGTCGCGCGAAACCTACGGGGCCGCCCTTTCAGACATCAGGGCACTGTCGATTGACGCGTTCATCGAAAAGTATGGTCCGACAGCGAACCGTGCCTGAGTGGTTGGCCGCCTGGAGATATGCCGCAACGAAACCCCCGAAATTCTGATCGGGGCTTTTCAGCTTTGCAATCGACCAGTCGTTATTTTATCCCGCAGGTTGTGCGCGATAATTTTCGCGTGGGCCCACCCGCCAAGATGTTTGATCGCGATCACGACGAAGGGGATCATCAGGATCATGGTGATTGCGGTGGGATAGTCAAACAGGTCACAGCCCACGTTCAGTTCGATCCCGATGTTACCCGCCCCGACAAGACCCAGGACGGTTGAGGGCCTAACAGCCTTTTCCGGCGCATAAATCGAGGTTGAGTCAAAGGCGGGCGCGGCGGCTGGAATGGTAGCGCAAGTGACGACGTCGATCTTGTGCGCGCCTGTTGCCGTCATCGATTCCGCCGACCCCTTTTCGGTGCCTTCCATGTCGTCGACGAAAAAACACCCGCAAAAGCCGATCGCGAGCAAGCCGGGAAAGGGCCCAAGCCCCACGGCAACCGTCTGGTTGCCCCACGGGCCTGCGATCGCGCCGCGCGCGACCAGAAGGGCAAAGTGTATGTATGGACAGGATGATGCCGATCACGGTGCCGGCCACGGCGACTTGCAGGGTCCCGACCATTTTCCAACCCAAAGCGAGGAACTTTTCCGTTTCCGCCCGAGATAAAGATAAGGGCAAGCGCCAATTGGCACCTGCCCTTGCGATTGAAGTTCGAACCGTCAGCGCGCTGCGAGCAACTCGGGCACGCTGAGCAGCACAAACTCGTTGTCCATTGCGGCATCCAATTGTCGGCCCGACGAGAACGGCAAGTTGTTGTCCGTCGCCACCAGAATGTGGCTTTCGTCATACAACATCACATCTTCGATGGTGAAGAATGGCATCGTGAACAGGCCACTCAGGTCGCGGTTCGCCGCCGTTTCAAGGCGGGCAAGGCCATTGGGGTCGGCAATGTTCATCAGATCGATATGGCCGATTCGGCGCACGGTGCCATCTTCGGCGATGTCGGCGGTGTCGATCAAAACCACCCGCTTGAGCAAGGCAGGGTTGGGAAAGCAGTCGGGTTTTGGATTTGCCGGGTCGGCGCAGGCAAGGCTTGGGTCGCCTTCGCCGTTGTCACGCTCGATCACAAGGGCGCGGGTTTCGTCGATAAAGTTGAAATCGCCAATTGCGGTCGCCCCGGCGCCCAACGGAAACAGAAACCGATCACCCGTCCAGCTTTCCTGCGCGGGATCAAACGCCAGCACCTCAAGCACGCGGGGGCCATTGGTGCCATCGGCGTTCAGCAGCGGCTTTTCCAGCATGCCCCACAAAAGGCCCGTGCCGGGTTGCAGCGCCATACCCTCATACCCTGACGAGCGCGGCAGCAGGAAATCCGCCCCCGCTTGTGCCGGAACACTCAGCGCCGGATGATCGGGGCTGCGCAGTTCGGCACTGTTCAGCATCGTCGGGTAAAGACCGGTAATGCGACCGTCAAGGTTGGCGCGGATCAGGTATGGCCCGAACTCTTCACCGATCCAGATATCGTTTCCGATAATCTGAATGCTTTCAAGATCGAAATCCGCACCCGTCAGATAGCGCGCGTCCGTCCCTTGATAGGTAATACGGAAAGGCACGATCCCGTCGGGGTCGTGCAGGAACACGGTTTCACGTACATCGACACTGCCATTTTCAAAATTCGGCATGATAAGGTGGAAGAACAGCAGTGTATCCGGGCTGTTGGCCTTTGAGCCGAAGCCGTTGTCGGTCAGCGCGATGATCGATCCGTCTGTGGCGCGCTCCATGGCAAAGCCGGAAAAGCCTTGCAGCGGCTGGCCGATAAAGGGGCGGAAAATGCCCGTTCCGCGTTTGCCGTGCTGGCCGCCTGTATCACCCTCAAGGCTCATCGGGGCATCGACGCGCGCCGCACCTGCGGTGAACTTGCCGCTGATCCAGGCATCGGCCGGAGCGTCGGCGGGCGGTGTGATCAACGTCAGCGCCGGGATATAGGCGTGGCCAGCAAGGGTGGCGGGAAACACTTCGCCCAGCGTGATGTCTTGTGCCTGGGCCAATCCGGCAAACATGGCGCTGCCGATAGCGGTGGACAAGGCAAGTGTTGAGAGGGTTCTGTACATTGAAGGCTCCGATAAAGGGGTAGGTCGTCATACAGGCTCACCTAGCTGCTGCCCGTAACGCCGCAGTGACGGGGCGATGAATGATTGGTGAAGTGCCCTGATTTATCGGTGGCCGGCCCCGGAACGTGCCAGCTTGCGTTTATTGACAGGGTCAGGCGGCTTGCGCCAAGGTATGAGCCGGGTATTGACGCAAAAACTTCATTTCCCGTTCATGTGGTTGTGGGTTTTTTTACCTAACCCCCAACATCATTATCGTTTTTCCGAACGCAAAATGCGTCGGCATGGAGAGTTTCAGATGACAAGACTTATTGGCGCGGCTCTTGGCGTGGGCGACCTGCCCGTATTTGCGGACTGGCTGAAAGAGGGTCAGCGCGACCTTGAATTGCAGACATTCCACATGGCGGGTGTGCTGTCAGGTGACTGGACGCCGCTGGTTGAGCAGGTGAACCGCGCGCTCGACGGCTATTCGGGCCGGTTGGGTATTCACGGGCCGTTCTGGGGTTTTGACATCGCCTCGCAAGATCCCGAGGTGCGCGCCGTTGTGACCAAGCGCATGGAGCAGGGGCTGGATGTCTGTGCCGCCGTCCGGGCAACGCAGATGGTGATCCATTCGCCCTATACCACGTGGGATCACAACAACCTTGACCAGTATGACACCGGACATTCCGGGGTGATCGAGCGCGCCCATGAAACCCTTCGCACGGTCGTTCGCCGCGCCGAGGCCCAGGGCGTTCAACTGGTCATCGAGAATATCGAAGACATGAATCCGGCAGATCGGCTGCACCTGGCGCGCAGCTTTGACAGTGATGCGGTCAAGCTGTCCATCGATACGGGGCACGCCCATTACGCACACGTCACCAACGGCGCACCGCCATTGGATTACTATGTGAAATCGGCAGGCAACATGCTGCACCACATCCATTTGCAGGACGCCGAAGGCTATGCTGACCGGCATTGGGCCATCGGCGAAGGCACGATCCGCTGGAATGCGGTGTTTCGGGCCCTGGCCGCCCTGGACAATGACCCACGGCTGATCCTTGAATTGCGCGACAAGGCGGGTATCCCGGCCTCGATGGCGTTTCTGAACGCCGCCGGGCTGGGGCACTGAGCATGTTGAAATTTGTTGTGCTCAGCGATCTGCATCTGGTGAAGGAAGGCGAATTGTCCCACGGGCTGGATACCACCGCCCGTCTGCGGGCCGGGATCGAGGCGATCAATGCCCGTCATGCAGACGCGGATTTCTGCATCCTTGCTGGGGATCTTGCCGATCTGGGCGAGGCTGAGGCCTATCACCGCCTCAAGGCATGCCTTGATCTGCTCAACGTGCCGCTGCACATCACGATCGGCAATCACGACAACCGCGATGTGTTTCTGGAAGTGTTCGGTGCCGGGCTTGCCGCCGAGACAGGCTTTGTTGACAAGGTCATTGACCACAAGGGACAGCGGGTGATCCTGCTGGACTCGGCGGTCACCGGGCAGCCCGCCGGTCAGCTGGCGCAAGTACAGCTTGACTGGCTGTCGATGCGTCTGGCCGAGGTGCCCCAGACGCCCGTAACGGTGATCCTGCATCACCACGCGAATCCTCTTTACACCAAGGTGGATCGCATCATCCTCGAGAATGGACCCGAATTTGTAGCCCGATTGAAAATCCACGAAGACATCCGGCAGGTCATTGCTGGCCATGTACATTATACCTCGACGGCTGTGTGGCATGGTATTCCGTTCACCACGCTGGCAGGTGGGCATTACAACGTCACCATTCCGCTGGACGCCGAGGCTGACGTCATCAGACTGGCAGGGCCTGCGCAAATGGCAGTTGTGCTGTCTGATGCGGCGCAAACGCTTGTTCATTTCGACAATTACGTGGACGATTCTGCCGTGCTGTAAAATGATCGCCGGTCGCGGCACCCGGCGCCACGACTGAGAAACTAGAAACATATTTTTACGCGAGACGCCCGGTGGTTGGTTTCCTGCGGGACAGTTCTGTGCCGCAGGAAATTTTTTAAGCCAATGATATATTTGCAATTTATTTCGTTTACAAATACCTGACAAAATAATCATAATTTGTTCGAATGAATTTTACACACTGGCTCTAGGTCGAACCTCGCGCTCCTGCGCTGCCTTGGTTCAACTGGAGAAAGTCAATGAAACTTCCCGTACTCAGCACTTCGGTGCTGGCATTTGCTGCGCTGACTGGCGCCGCCATGGCCAGCGGCGAAAAGATCAAATTCGACTATTGGTATGGCCTCAGCGGTCAGCTTGGCGAAGCGGTGGCAGGCACCTGTGATCGTTTCAATGCCAGCCAGGACCAGTATGAAATTTCCTGCGTCGGTCAGGATGGTTATGCCAATGCCGTGCAGAACACCATCGCCGCGTTCCGCGCAAAACAACACCCGACCGTCGTCCAGGCCTATGATGCCGGAACCGCCGATCTGATGATGTCGGGCGAGTTTTATCCCGTGTCGAAGATGATGGCGGATTTCAACATCGACATCGACTGGAATGACTATTTCCCCGGTATCGCCAACTATTACGCCTCGTCCACGGGCGAGCTGTTCTCGATGCCATTCAACAGTTCGACCCCGGTAATGTATTTCAATACCGCCGAACTGAAGGCTGCTGGACTCGACACCCCACCGGCAACCTGGGAAGAGTTCGAAGCCGCCCTAGTGGCGCTGAAGGCCTCGGGCAAGGATTGCGCATATGGCTACGCACCCGACTCATGGATTGACCTTGAGCAGTTCTCGATGGCCCATGGCGTTCCAATTGCCACCAACAACAACGGCTATGACGGTCTGGACAGTGAATACGTCTATAACACCACGTTGCACGTCAAGCACATGGAAAACATAAAGCGTTGGTACGATGATGGCCTGCTTGAGATCCGCACGTCGCAGGGCGGGCTGAATGCGCGTGACAGCTTTGCGCAGGGTGAATGCTCGTTCTATCTCGGCTCAATCGCCAGCCACGCCACAGTGGGCAAGCTGGTCGACGGCGCATTCGAATGGGACGTGGCCATGATCCCCGTGTTCGAAGGGACCGAGCGCAAGAACACCGTCGTGGGTGGCGCTTCGCTGTGGGTTCTGTCGGGCAAGTCGGATGACGAATATCGCGGCGCTGCCGAGTACCTAAAATTCCTGGCCACCGTTGAAAGCGAAGAATGGTGGTCGGCGAACACCGGCTACATTCCCGTGACCAAATCGGGCTTCGACGCGCTGAATGCAAAGGGCTTTTACGACAACCCGCCCTACAAGGGCCGCGAGGTCGCAATTCAGTCACTGACCTATACCGAGCCTGGCCCGCTGACCCGTGGCATCCGTCTGGGTGGTTTTATCCAGGCGCGCAGCGAATGGGTGAACGAAGTGCAGGCGGCCTTGCAGGGCACCAAAACCATGCAAGAGGCGCTGGATACCTCTGTCGCCCGCTCTAATGACGTGCTGGACAAGTTCGCCCGCACCTATCGCGGCAAACAGCTGCCGTAAGCGTCCGATCTGCATACCGTTCCTCCGCCTGCTGGCGGGGGAACCCAAATTTCAGCCGGCGGACAGGTGGTGCGATGAGACGCGCGTATTTCAAGAACAACTGGGTGGCAGCCCTTGTCGTGGCGCCACAATTGCTGATCATCTTTGTCTTTTTCTATTGGCCGACCGGCCAGGCGCTGTACTGGGCATTCACCCTTGAACAGCCCTTTGGCGGGGGCAGCGAATGGGTGGGGTTCGAGAATTTCCAATATCTGCTGTCTGATGGCCGCTATTGGGATTCGGTCTGGATATCCACCGTCTACGCGCTGGCCACAACTGTGTTGGCCATGGGTATGGCAATGATCCTGGCCCTGTTCGCAGACCGGCAACTGCGCGGCTACCAAAGCTTTCGCATCGGGCTGATCTGGCCCTATGCCGTCGCGGCGCCCGCAATCGGTCTTGCGTTCCGGTTCATATTCAACCCCTCTGCCGGGGTTGCAAGCTATCTGAATTATGCCTTCCCGGATGTCTGGAACCCGGTGATGAACGGCAATCACGCCCTGACGATGGTGATCATCGCAGGGGCCTGGAAACAGGTGTCCTACAGCTTCATCTTTTTTCTGGCAGGCCTGCAATCCATCCCCCGGTCCCTGACCGAGGCCAGCGCCATTGATGGCGCCCGCGTGATGCGCCGCATGTGGGATATTCAGCTGCCGCTCTTGACGCCGACCGTTTTCTTTCTGGTGATCATCAACATCACCGACAGCTTCACCGACAGTTTCGGCATCGTCTCGACGATGACGGCGGGCGGGCCGGCACGGGCCACCAACCTGATGGTCTACAAGATCTATGAAGACGGGTTCCGCGGCCTCGATTACTCGGGCGCGGCGGCGCAATCGATCATCCTCATGTTCCTTGTCATCGCGCTGACCTTCTTCCAGTTCAAATACGTCGAACGACGCGTTCATTATACCTGAGGGCTGAGAAAATGATCGAACGTACCCCCGTCCTAAACTTTGTCACCCATGCGATCCTGTTCACGGGCCTCGCCATTCTGGTGCTGCCTATTTACCTGGTGGTGGTAGCAGCCTCGCAGACGCTGCCCGATGTGATGGCGATCCCGGCCAAACTACTGCCGGGCGACCAGTTGATCGTCAATCTCAAGGCGGCATGGATACAGGCCGAGTTTGCAACGAAATTCCAGAACACGATCATCCTTGCGACAGGCGTTGTGGTGGGCAAGATCGTGCTTGCGGCGCTGACCGCTTTCGGGATCGTGTTCTTCAATCACCGGTTGCGCATGCCGATTTTCTGGATGGTGTTCATCACGCTGATGCTGCCGCTTGAGGTGCGTATCGTGCCCACCTATGCGGTGGCCGCCAACGCGCTGTCGCCGTTCCAGACGATCCTTGATGTGACGGGTTTGGTCTGGTTGATAAACGTCACGACAGGTGTCGAGGTCGCGCTGAACTGGAACCTGCTGAACAGCTATACCGGGCTGATCATGCCCCTCGTGGCCACGGCAACCGGCACGTTTCTGTATCGCCAGTTTTTCCTCACCATCCCCGACGAGCTAGTCGAGGCGGCCAAGATGGATGGGGCAGGGCCGCTGCGCTTTCTGCGCGACATCCTGATCCCCCTCAGCACGACAAACATGGCTGCGCTTGCCACTATCATGTTTGTTGTGGGCTGGAACCAGTATCTCTGGCCGCTGCTGATCATCACCGACCCCGCGTATGGCGTCGCGGCTGTCGAACTCAGCCGCATGGTGCCCGACAGCAACACCACCGGCGGCGATGTGCCCAACTGGCACTTTGCTATGGCGGGCACGCTGATCGTCATGCTGCCGCCGGTGGTGGTTGTCATTCTGATGCAGCGCTGGTTCGTGCGCGGCCTCATCAACACCGACAAATAGGAGACTGTCATGGCCGAGATTTCCATCCGCGACGTGCGCAAGACTTATGGCAAGGACGAGGTCGTACATGGTGTCAATCTTGAGATCCGCAACGGAGAGTTTGTCGTGATCCTTGGCCCGTCGGGCTGCGGAAAATCCACCCTGCTGCGCATGATCGCAGGGCTTGAGGCAATATCCAGCGGCGACATCGCGATTGCGGGCAAGGTGGTCAATGATCTGGAGCCGCGTGAACGGGGGTGTGCGATGGTGTTCCAGAACTATGCGCTTTATCCGCACATGACTGTGTCCGGCAATATCGGCTATGCGCTGAAGGTTGCGGGCATGAAGCGGGGCGCGCGCGAAGCAAAAGTCGCCGAGGTTGCAAAATCCGTGGGCCTGAGCGAATTTCTTGACCGCAAGCCCGGGCAGCTTTCGGGTGGTCAGCGTCAGCGTGTCGCCATGGCGCGCGCGATCATTCGCGAACCCGAGGTGTTTCTGTTTGACGAACCGCTGTCGAACCTTGACGCAAAACTGCGGGTGCAGATGCGTCACGAAATCCGCCGCATTCACAACCGGATCGGCGCCACCTCGGTCTTTGTGACCCATGATCAGCACGAAGGCATGACGCTGGCGGATCGCATGGTCATCATGAACAAGGGCACGATCGAACAGATCGGCACGCCCGAAGAAATCTATGACCATCCCGCGTCTGTCTATGTGGCGGGGTTCATCGGGTCGCCTGCGATGAATTTTCTGTCGGGCACGGTGCGCGGGGCCGAGGCAGCGATCCGTCTGGGCAACGAGGGACGTATCGACATCGCTTCCGGGCGCGCCCGCGCTTTGGATGGCAGACTGGTTCAGATCGGTTTGCGCCCGGAAAACCTGACCATGGTTGCACCGGGGGCAGGGGCGGTAACAGGCCAGTTCGAATTCGCCGAGGAATTGGGGTCTGGGCGCCTCTATCATTTCCAGTTCGAAGACCTGACATTGACAGTTGTCTCGGCGCACAAGCACCGCTTTGCCCTCGGGCAGGCGGTGGGCCTTGCGATGGACCCGGCCCATGTTCACATTTTTGATGGCACCAGCGGCACACGTTTGGATGCGTTGGAACCCGCGCGCGTTCAGACCTCGTTGCAGGTGGCGCAATGATCACCCAGCTGGCCAGCTATAACATTCAATACGGCAAGGGAAAAGACGGGCGTTTTGACCTTGACCGCATCGTGGCCGAGCTTGGCACTCCTGATCTGGTGGCCCTGCAAGAGGTTGAGCGCAACAATGCAAGGCGCGGCATGACCGATCAGGTGGCCGAGATTGCGGCCCGCATGGACCACATGCATTGGGTCTATGGCCCTGGAATAGACGTGGACGCGTCAAACCTTGGCGCGGCAAAACCCGATCATTGCCGCCGCCAGTTTGGCAATATGGTCCTGTCGCGCTGGCCGGTCCTTTCGGTAATCAACCACACCCTGCCCAAAATCGCGCTGGCACGGATTTTTCATCTGCAACGCACGCTTGTGGAAACTGTCATCGACCATCCAACCGGCCCGCTGCGATTTTGCTCGGTGCATCTTGATCATGTCTCAACAGATACGCGGATGGCGCAGGTCAACTATATGGTCGATCTGCTGTGTCGTGGGGGCGAACGCGGGGCAAGCTGGGGTGGCATGCTCAAGACCGACGACTGGATGGACCGCCCGGCACCCCCACAGCCACGTCGCGCGGTGGTGATGGGAGATATGAATTTTGCCCCCGGCGGCCCAGAATACACCCGTGTCGTCGGCGACCTGTCAAAATTGCATGGACGCACGGTGCGCGAGGGTGGTCTGGCCGATGCATGGCTTTTGGCGGGTCATGACGAGAACGCGGGCGATACCTTGCCCCGCGACGGGCGCGCACCCGCGCGCATCGATCACTGTTTCGTCACATCAGACTTGATTGATGCGGTAAGTTCGATGCAAGTTGATGAAATGGCGCAAGGGTCCGACCATCAACCGATTTTTGTCGATCTGGACCTGACACAGGGCGTGCCTTTGTCCTGATGCGCGCCCCTGTTCTGACATCGGCGCCCGCACAATACCGCGACTTTGCAGCAGTCTTTGCCATCCGCGCTTGCCATCTATCAGACCGGTAACATCCTGATGACCGTGGGCTTCTGGATGCAGCGGATTGCCATAGGTTGGGTCACATGGGAACTGACGGGTTCCGAGTTCTGGCTGGGCCTGATCGCCTTTGCCGAGCTTTTCCCATCAATCCTGACCGCCGTATTGGGCGGGCAGCTGGCCGATCGCCACCCCAGTACATGGGTGATGTTCTGCGGTCAGATTGCCAGTGCGATGGTGTCTGTTGCGATGGCGGTGCTGTATGCGGCAGATGCTTTGACGCCCACTATGATCCTTTGGGTGGTGATCTTTCTGGGGGCGGTTTCGGGCGGCATTCTGCCGGCACGGCTGGCAATGGCGTCGTATCTTGCCCCGCGCGACCTGCTGCCAACCGCGCTGCCGGTCAACTCGACCGGCTTCAACCTTGCGCGCTTTGTCGGGCCGGCATTTGCCGCAGGTCTGCTCGTCATCGGCTCGGCCACCACGGTTTTCCTTTGTGCGCTCATTGGTTTTCTGGCCTTTGCAGGGTCGCTTTACCTGATCCGCAACATCCCCCGCCAGGGCGATGATCTGCCGGCAAACGCGCAAACTGTCGCAACCAAACAGGTCCTGCGCGATGTCCCGGCCTCGCCGATCATCTTTGGCGTCATCCTTTTGCAACTGTTCCAGGGCATCCTGATCCGCCCGGCGAGCGAGCTGTTTCCCGCCTATGCAAAGAATGTTTTCAGCGGTGGCGAGACGGCCCTGGGTCTGTTGAATGCCGCCGTCGGCCTCGGGGCTGTCGCAGGTGCGCTGGCTTAGTCCAAGGCGCGCGAGAACCGCGCGGCGATGAACCAGATCTTCGGCACATCGACATTGTTTGCCGTCGCGCTGCTGGCCTTCAGCACGATCCATGTGTTGTGGTTCGCGCTCATCGTGCTGTTCATCTACGGGCGTGCCATGTCCTCAAGCAACATCGCAGCCTTGGCCTATGTGCAGTTGAACACGCCACGAAACCGGCTTGGCCGCGTGTTCAGCCTGTATACTATCGTGTTTCGTGTGGGGCCTGCGATTGGGGCGTTCCTGTTCGGCGCACTGGCAGAACGCACCAACCTCGACACCGCAGGGTTGGCCTTTGGTGCAGTCGGGCTGGCGATCACGCTTGCGATTGCGGCCGCTGTCCTGCGGTCGATGCGGCCGGTTTGAGTGGCTATGTCTGTCCGACAGGCCCGCATCGTTCGTCTCGAAACATGGACCTTGGTCGCGAGATAAGTCAGCATCAGTCTGACCGGTTGCATACTTCATGCGTGGGATCTGCACGAGGTCATGACGATCCGAAGTGTAGTTCCTGCGGTTCACGGGTCGGTGTGGATCAATCCAGATCGGTATGCCAACGCTTGGCGCACTGGATCGGCAAGATGTGCTGTTTGCATCTTTGCCATCAATTCCCTGAACCTTGATCGGCAAGCGAATGCCAAGCCGATGTTCACCATGGACCCAC
>Ga0105054_10004636_pt1 | contig 20402 bp, 34 predicted proteins | sample BON02_FD_78091 | JGI IMG/M metagenome (GOLD analysis project Ga0105054, IMG submission 78091) | Freshwater microbial communities from Lake Bonney liftoff mats and glacier meltwater in Antarctica - BON-02 (megahit assembly) | ecosystem: Environmental > Aquatic > Freshwater > Ice > Glacier...
AAATAACAAACGTCGAAATTAACCCAAATGATTTCAGCGAACTATCAAAGATATATAAGGCGAATCCTGATGCAAAAATACTCGACCTTATACCTGCTACTGATCCGCGGTTATATGAAGAGTCGTTATTTTATTTTGGGAACGAAGATTTCGATATTACCCAATTAATCCTTGATTTAACCGAAACAATGCGCTATCATGGTGGTATTGGTATATCCGCGATACAGTGTGGAGTACCTGTCAAGCTCTTTCTGGTTGAAACCGGGGGCGAGCAGCCTAAAGTATTCATCAATGCAAAAATTGTAGATGTATCTGAAAGTACATCAGATTTGGATGAAGGCTGCTTATCATATCCTGGAATGATAGTAAAGGTTTCTCGTCCGAGCATAATAAAGGTTCGATATACCGACGAGACTGGAGATACAGAAACAGTCAAATATAATGGAATGACAGCGAGAATTGTACAACATGAGTGTGCACATACTCTAGGTCAAACAATTAAAACCGCCGTGTCGCGTCTCAGATGGGAACAGGCTCTTAACAGGAAAAAGAAGCGCAAGAATGGTTGAATTAATTAATAAGGTAAGAGAGAAGCGAACGCCGGAATTTCAATATTCAGAACTATTTGGCAACACGTTTCAAGGTGAAGGTCATTATACAGGCGTTAAAACTGTATGGTATCGCGCCTGGGGATGTAACTTCGAATGTAGAGGCTTCGGTCAAGAGGACCCTACCAGCCCTGAAACGTGGGTGCTCCCATTCGAAGATATAGATGTTGAGCAATATAAGTCAATGGAAGAGCTCCCTGTATTTCATACAGGTTGTGATAGTTCATACTCTTGGGCTCAGAAGTTTAAGCATCTAGCACATAAAGACACTGCGGAAGTGATCGCAAACAAAATTCTAGATCTACAACCTGGTCGCACATGGGCGCACCCGAAGTCTGGTCAAGAAACACATATGGCATTTACTGGTGGTGAACCAATGATGAGCCAGAGTGCAATCGCTGCGATTATGGAAGAGTGGGAAAAGCTGGACCAGCTTCCAAAATATGTCACAATTGAAACAAACGGAACCCAAGCTATCCGCGCTCCATTCAAAGCTATCTTCGAGAGATTACTTAGCAGCGGACAAGTGAAAGAACTCTTTTGGAGTGTATCTCCTAAACTTTATCTATCTGGTGAAGACTGGGAACAAGCAATTCAGCCGGATATTCTCGCTGATTACGCAGACTTGTGTAACGCAGGTCAACTAAAATACGTCTGCAACGGAACAGATCGCAACTGGGATGAAGTAGAAGAGGCGACGGCAATGTATCGGCAAGCTGGCATCGATTGGGATGTTTGGATTATGCCTGTAGGTGCCGACGTAGAAATGCAAGAATCACACCAAGCGGTTATATCTGATCAGGCCCTGGCAAGAGGATATAATGTTGCGGCAAGAGTACATTGCTGGGTTTATGGAAACGTTTTAGGAAAATAATGAGCTGGACATTTGGATCTAATTTACTGAGTCACGTTCGCGATAGCGTTATGACTCTCGATAATACAGAACACGAGGATCTCGTGCACGTCTTTAAATACATTATTGAGGATTTTCGAAACTTCGATTGTGGTACGATAGATGAATGTGTAGGTGTATCTGAAGCGTTTGACGAAGCCTATAATGAATTGTTGGACGAAGAAAATGAATTAAATTACACGAATAGCATGGATTAAGCATAAAGAAACTACTTTAATATGACAACAACCATCAAAACTAAAGTTGTAAACCTCTTCGGAGGCCCGTCTTCTGGTAAGTCTACAGCTGCAGCAGGTATATTTAACCGTATGAAAGTTCGCGGATGTAATGCTGAACTAATTATGGAAGCAGCGAAAGATCATATCTACGAGGGGCATACTAACATTTTAGCGGATCAGCTATATTTGTTAGCACAACAAAACAGACGTCAACAAAGACTACTCGGGCAAGTCGACTATATTATAACAGACAGTCCTCTTCCGCTTTGCTTAGTTTATAAACCAAAAAACTATTTAAAAACTTTTGACGCTTTGACGTTAGAGTTATTTAACACATATGACAATATCAACTTCTTCTTGAAGAGAGTAGACAAATTCCAAGCAGAAGGTAGAGTTCACGATAAACCACAATCGATATCATTAGATAGAAGAATCAAAGGTATTCTCGATTGGAGTGAAGAGTCGTATGAAATTATTCAAGTAGAAACATTTTCAGAAATAGCCATTGATAAGATGGTTGATACATTATTAGAGGGATAAAATGAATACCACAAATACACCAGTAGAGCTATTTTTATTTTTATTAGTACGTGACCACCTACCTATCGGAACGATTAATCAAATACTACTAGATGTTGAAAAAGCACTTAATAACGGTCCAGTTGATTATATAGGGGATGCCGAACTAATAAGTAAATGGACTGAAATTAAAACTAAACATCTACTAGGTACATAAAATGAATTTAAAATATGGATATCCCGCCTTCGTGGATGACCTCAAGCATATTGTATGTGCATTAAAAATATCAACATTCCAACCTGATATTATAGTTGGATTAGCCCGTGGTGGATTACCCGCTGCTGTTTGTCTCTCTCATCGTCTCGATATTGAAATGGAATCTGTAAACTGGCCCCGTGAAGAAAATCTTCGGTCCAGTTGCTGGCACATTGGGGATTACATTCAAGAAGGTAAGCAGATATTAATTGTCGATGACATTATCGATTCCGGTAGATCTATCCAATCATTTCTAGACCATCTACAAGAAGGGCAGGTTGGAGATTTAAGGCGTGAAAACGTTCGCATCGCGACCCTTCTATGGTATATGGATTCAGACTTATACAAGCCAGATTTTTACGGTACAAAGCTATCGCGCGAACAGCACGGCTTCGTTGATTTCTTCTGGGAAGATAAGACTTGACAGATAATGTATTAGAATGTATAATATACCCACTCACGTTACGACAAAAGGATAAGATAACATGGTAAAGAAGTACGTAAGTACTAAAACGTATAACCAGATTGCTCCCGTTGCATATCGCCAATGGCGAGCAGGAACACATTGTGATCAGATTCACGGATATGCACTCAGCTTCAAGTTTGAGTTTGAATGTGATGTGCTCGACGAGCGTAACTGGTGTGTAGATTATGGATCACTGCGATCGATTAAGGCTTTGGTAGAAGACCTTTTTGATCATAAACTCCTGGTAGCTACTGATGACCCGATGCGGGAAGAGCTGCTAAAACTCGGAGAGCTAGGACTTGCGTCTATCACGGAGGTGGAGAAGACGGGCTGTGAAGGAATCGCGGATTGGCTTTATGAGTATATCAACACCGGCTGGTTAAAGGAAAACGGATACGCTGGACGCTGCTGGTGTTCGCGCGTCGAAGTAAGAGAAACAGATGCAAATATGGCATACCGTCAAGGACATGCTGAAGACGGAGAATTCGCTTAATGAGTTTTATTGATGAGTTGAAGCGTCGTATTGATGTCAGAAATCTACGATCTTTTTCAAACGATAACGTATCAGAGATTTTTGAGAACGAGGAAGAATATTCTAAGTATATCGCCGAACTTACTACTCGGTTCGAGCATGTACTTGACGGACTACTAATCGATATCGGAAACGACCCGAATGCGAACGGCACCGGAAAGCGTCTAGCGAAGATGTACGTTAACGAAATTATGATGGGTAGATATCATCCAGCACCAGACGTAACTGCATTCCCGAATGACGGTTCACATGGTACGAAGCCGTATTGCGGCATGCTTGTTGTTCGCGCCGATATTAAGTCGATGTGTTCACATCATCATCAGCAAGTCTTCGGAACTGCATTTATCGGTATTATTCCTGGGAAAAAAGTAATTGGATTATCCAAGTATTCTCGTATTGCACACCATTGTGCTCGTCGAGGAACTCTACAGGAAGAGTTAACTGTTGATATTAAGGATGCGATAAGTGCGGCGGCGGAAACTAACGACATTGCTGTATACATACAAGCTCAACACGGATGCTGTATTTTCAGAGGTATCAGTACAAACAACTCTAACACACAAACAACCGTATTAGACGGGCAATTTAATCAAGCTGATGTTAAAAAAGAGTTTTTTGATAATATTAGTTTACAATTACGATCGACTGCAGGCATTTAAAGTCGTCCAAGCTGTAGGCCACTTCTCTCAATATTTTCTTGAGTAGACATATAATTTTTGACTCCATCATTAGCCCAAATCTTCCCCTTTACTGGTGACGAGCCAGTTCCTAGGTTCCAACCAGTATCGAGGTAAGATTTAAGCTCTGATTTCTCAATAGTTTTCCTTTCAGCATTGGTATGAATCCAGATTTTACCTTTAGATTTATTATTAGGATTTTTGAGAATGTAACCCCCACGTAAGTAAGAGTCTACTTCAGTGACTGGCACATACGTTGAATGATTTGTTGTTACGTTAAACACCCACTTAGACGGTACTCGTTTACCCCTACGGGTGCCTATCTGTATCCAACCATCATTTAAAAACAGTTGAACCTGTTCTTTAGGAATACGCTTAGATACTTCAGCTTTAACGACCCGAATAGTATTCTTTACTGCTGATTTATAATTAGGGCCGCGACCTGGAAGATACCCGCGAGATATAAACACATCTACTTGGGTAATAGGTACAACTACAGATTCTAGTGTTGTGGAATGATACATGTATTTCATACCTTTAGAAGATTTAGTAGCAGTACGAGTCCAACCTTTCTCAATATAAGTAGGTAGTTCGCTCTCTAAAACTCTCCGTAAGATATTATTTTTTATAATAAACGTTAAAGACGGATATTCAAAAAGCGTATACCCGATATCTAAATACTCCTGAATTTTATAATCCGGCACCTTGAGTTTTTTCCCAGTCGAGTGTATAATTTTAATTCTTGTATATTTACCTACTGGAGTAGTCTTGTTTGGTAGTGTCCTATTAATGCATTCTGTAAACATAATATGGTTAGCAATAAGGATATACTCAGCATTATATGCTTGATCTCTATCATTAAATGTCGCCACGATAGTTTTAGTAAAAACTATCCCATCGCTAATCTTATCCTTTACATATGATGAAGACGATAAATACTTTATATCAAATTCTGGCGATCGCCTGCATCCACGTGAACCGTAGTAGTACGTGTTGTCATCAAAAACAATCTTATATGTATAATAAAACATTTTTTATTTCTCTTATGTTGATGTATACAGTTATTTATGGAGACCATAATGGATAAGCTTATATTATGCGACGTGGATGGAGTTGTTCTCAATTATAATTCGGCGTTCGAAAAATGGATGTCGAAGAGTGGAATCGATGTAATCCTACACGACGAGTACGACTTTACCAAAAAGTACGGAATCAGCAACGATATGGTGCATTCCTACTGCCAGGACTTTACTTCCTCACTAAACATACAAAACCTGGAATTCATTGAAGATTCCTTTAAGTATATCAATAAGTTATATGAGCAAAAAGGCTATAAGTTCCATTTTATCACTAGTATATCAAAAGAACCCCCAGCTGTATGGGCTCGAACTAAGAATCTACTACAACAAATATCATTAGATGCGATACATGAAGTTACATGCTTAGGATTCTTAGAAGACAAGTATCAATACCTATATGACAACTATAACGGTTCGAATAACTGGTGGATCGAAGATTCTGTACCAAACTTTATATCAGGAGAAAAGGTAGGGTTGCGATCTTTATTAATTGACCATCCCTACAATAGAGACTATAATACACCTAATCGCGTAACTTCGTGGAAAGAGATATATGACAGAATCAATAGCGACGAATAAGATCTGGATTGCGCTGTTTAGTCAATCTGGTTCTGAACTCGAAGCAGTTAGCAGTAGACTCGGTAAGACACCTGACCGTGTTTTTACAAACAACAAAAACTACGATCTATCTAGTACTCCATTCCCAGCTTGTGTGTATATGAAGAGTACCGATATATTTGATCGGCTTCGTTATATGCTCATTCGACCTGATCATGTTATCATAACACTACATGGATTTCTCCGGATTCTTCCACCTGATATTTGTGAGATGTTTGAAATATATAATGGGCACCCAGGTGACATTATTACTTACCCCGAACTAAGGGGGAAAGATCCCCAACAAAAAGCATTAGACCTCAAACATAAAACAGCAAGAGCTGTTATTCATAGAGTAACACCTACTGTAGATGATGGTCATATCGTAGCAACGACACCATTGATACCTATTTCTGATACACTGCAAGACGTGAATGTATTAATTAATCTTCTAAAAGCAGATTCAGTTCTTGCTTGGGAAAAACTACTAAAGGAAAAACTATCTTGAACACCGATCAAAGTGCCAACGGTACATAGCACTACTTCGCCCTGTTTTATTACAATGAGGACATATAAGTTCAGGTCGCGAGCTCCTATCTGCGGATAGTCGCATCTTTTGTTTTGTATCCTCAGAGGCCTTTGTACCCAAACGAGCATTACGGATACGTTCTTTAGTTGCATCAGAGGATTTATATCCTTTTCTAGACCACGACTTAGTTATCCCCCGTATTTGAGAAATCTTTTCACGAGCATGCTTAAAGGTATCTCTACCTTTTAATATATGTACCCATTTACCTGATATAATATTTGGGTGATTACAAGTAACAACACCGATAACTTCCCCAGTCGTAGCATCTTTCACAGTTATAATACCCGATTTACCACCTTTACCTCCTAGTTTAAGATTATAGCAGTTAGGGTCAATAACCTCAGTTAGAGTAACAATCTCAGCTTCTTTTTGATATGCTTCCTCAGCAGTTTTAAATGTAAATAAAGTTTCCCGTTTGAAGTTTTTATACCCGTGGATTCGTACGGCACGTTTAAAATAGGTTCCGGAGCCCAGGTAAGACTTTCGCGTATTAAGTCTGTGAACACCGTAGTAGAATTTATTATCGATAGTGTTTGTTGTTTTATATACAATATACATAAATACCTTACGAATTAGAATAACAGGACATTTATATTTATGGCAAAAATCGGTATTACTGGAAGCCAATCTTGTGGTAAAACAACTCTACTAAACGACCTTGCTGAGTTGGAAATTTTTAAAGGCTATACTATATGCAACGAAGTGACGCGTTCACTCGCTGCTAAAGGCTTTACAATCAACGAAGGCGGGAACGATGCAACGCAACGTGCCATTATGGATGTACACAACGACAACCTACAGCATTCGGATATGTTGACTGATCGAACAGCGATCGACGGCCTCGTATATACGATCTGGCTCTGGAAGCAGGGGAATGTAACTACATCTACTGTACAGGTTATTAGCCATGTAGCTGATGCTCTAATACCAGATTATGATATCATTTTCTATGTAAAACCAGAATTCGATATTGAGGATGACGGTGTTAGATCTGCAAGTGTTACATTCAGAGATGAAATTGCAACGTTATTCGAAGAAGTAATCGCCAAGAAAAACCTACAACTTGTCCCGCTAACTGGTTCACGTGAAGAGCGTGTTCAACAAGTTCTCACCGCAGTAAAGGACAAACAGCAATAATGAAGACATTCCACGAAGCTCCTATTTATTATATGGATCTTGTTGACCGCCTGACAGATGGTACATATTTTCTTGTGCACCTGTTTGAAGATAATGAAGATTATCTAGAACGAGCTATGTCAGTCTCAAGAGACCGGCATGTAATACTCGACAATTCTGTATTTGAACTTGAGACTGAATTCGATTCTGAGCGTTTTGCTTATTGGATCGATCTAACTCGTCCAACGGAATACATTATCCCTGACAAACTCGAAGATCGAGATAAGACAATCCAGAATGTTATTGATTGGAACAATGAGTTTAAATCTAACGTTCCCGGAAAGTCTATTGGGGTTATTCAAGGAAAGTCATATCAGGAAATCGTTGACTGCTATAAGGCTATTGAACCCCTAGTAGATAAAGTCGCTATATCATTCGACTATAGTTGCTATAAACAAATCGCGTACGCCTGGGGGGGTATAGATAAGCTAGAGTTATGGATGCATGGACGCCGTGCGCTATTATCTAGGTTATTGCAAGATGGTATTATCAATACAAATAAGCCACATCACCTCCTCGGCGGGTCATTAGTTAATGAATGGAGATCATATATCGGATACTCGTGGATTGAATCTGTTGATACGTCCAGCCCGATAATGTGGGCTATGGAAAAGAAGCTTTATACTGGAGAAGTATATAAGCCAGCTGCAAAACTCTTTACTCTAATCGATTTTGAACCATCTTCAATCGACGAAGACTTAGATATCACTAACAAGATGGTACAAAATATCGCAACATTTAGAAAGACGTGTAATGGCTAAGAGACCTTCAACAGTAAAAATCGAACAAGAAACTATAACAGATAAAGTAGAAGGCACTCTACTTGGGCAACGAGTATCTGCTCCAACAACCTATTCGCCGGAAATTCTAGTACGAGTACCTCGTGAAGAAAATCGTAAGGATTATGGTATTACTACTACAGAAATGCACGGGTACGATGACTGGTATGCGTATGAGTGTTCAACAGTTACAACCAAAGGCGTACCAGTATACTTCGGACTTATTATTCGATATGATTCTATGTCGCAGTTTATCGTTGAATCAAAATCGTTAAAGCTCTATCTAAACTCATTCAATATGGAATCACTTGCAGATACAGTTAAGGGTGCCATGCAAGAGTATCTACGCCGCGTAGAAGTAGATCTAGCGCATCTGCTCGAAACAACTATTCAACTAGTAGTGTTTGAAGAAGGTAGTACCTTTAGTGCTATTACAGATGCAGACGATCTAGGTAAAATTGTAGACCTTGATAATATCGAGATTACAGAGTATAATGAGAGTCCAGATATACTCCAAGTGTATGATACACCAACAGACGTATTTTGGAAGTTCTCTGGTATTCGTTCAAACTGCAAAATTACAAACCAACCTGATTGGGCGACCGCGTATATCCGCATTAGAGGAAATAAAGTACCGGTACCAGAAGCGTTGGTTAAGTACCTAGTATCATTTAGAAACGAAAGCCACTTCCACGAGGAATGTTGTGAAATGATCTTCAAGCGTCTGTTTGATATCTTACAACCCGATGTACTTTGGGTTCGCCTGAACTACACCCGCCGCGGTGGAATTGACATCAACCCAACCCGATTCACTACGAATGTGAAGGATACAGTGCCTAGCAGCAGAACGGTATATCAATAATGGCTACAACAGAAGACAAGATCAGACCAAAGCATTATCCAGAAGGCCCTATGGAGCCTATTAACATTATAGATTTTTATAATCTAAACTTTAACGCTGGTAATGTGATCAAGTATGCGCTTCGCTCAGGGCTAAAATCTGGTGAAGAACCAGTAGACGATTGGGGTAAAGCAGCCTACTACGCCACTCGTGAGTTTAAACGTCTTAAGGCTCTCAAGGATGCGATTAATGACAAGTTACCTGGATAGATTACCTGATACTTCTAAAGGTGCTGTTGTAGTTTTATCTGGAGGACTGGATTCGACTATCGTTATGCGACTATGTGTTGAAAAGTATGGTGCGGATAATGTTCGAGCCGTTACTTTTGACTATGGTCAGAAACAACGAGTGGAAATTGAACGAGCAGCCGCATCAACTACTAAGCTTGGTGTCGTACATAAAATATTTGACTTATCTATACTTAACGAAATAAGTCAAGGGTTTAGTGCAAATGTTGACGCTGATATTGAGATGCCTACAATTGAAGATGTTCTCGGGGATCCACGACCTCCCACATACGTTCCAAATCGCAATATGATTTTAATGTCGTTATGTGCTGCTTATGCAGAAACACAAGACATTAATACTATCGTAATGGGATTACAAGTACACGACGAATATGGGTACCATGACACTACACAAAAGTTTGTCGACAAAATAAACTCAGCGTTATCTGAAAATCGTAACATCAAAGTTAAAGTGTTATGTCCCTTCGTTGATCTTTCAAAGTTAGATGAGCTAAACCTATTAAATGAACTCGACGGCAATCTCGAACTACTTAAAGATACCATCACGTGTTACAATCCTGATGTATTAGGTAGATCGTGTGGTGTGGGGAACCCTACAAGGGATTGTCCTTCATGTTCTGAACGATTAGCAGCTTTTGCTAAATTTGGAGTTAAAGATCCAATTGAGTATCAGAGATAAACAACGCTTTAATTACGCGTGCAATAATACTTTTGAGCAGTTTCGTGCACCTGATGGATTTTTTCATATAGTATATGCTACTATACATCATCCGACAGGAAAATTTTACTATGGTAAACATTCTACAAAAAACTACTACGATGGGTATTTTGGTTCAGGTACATTACTTAAACATGCGGTTAACAAATATGGCATAAATCAGTTTTATCGAAAGACCTTAGGTTGGTTTAATGATACAAAATCTATGATGCAATATGAACAAGAGCTATTAGATCGTGCCGTTGGTTTAAAATTATGCTATAATATATCACGAACCGCTAGTGGTGGAAACACCGGCAATTATGAAAACCGTATATGTATAATTACCAACGAGCAAAAGCGAAAGATATCTGAAGCTAATACTGGAAGAAAACGTCCAGACGTATCGAAACGTTTATCATTATCAGATAATGGGTTTAGTGATTATTGGGTTGGTCGAACAAGAACGGCTGAAGATAAAGAGCGCAAGAGTGCTAAAGCAAAATTAAATATCGCTTCAGGAGTAAACCCATTCGCCCAAAAGATACAATGTCCTCATTGCGATAAGCAAGTAGATAGAGGAAATGCTAATCGATGGCATTTTAATAAATGTAAATTTAAAAAGGAACAATAAAATGATTATAGCAGGAAAAATAAACTCAGAGTATACCGGGACGATTGTGTATCATTCCGCATCAGGTACACATATCAAAAGTGTCAATGAGGTAGTTACAACACTTGTCAATAAATATCCATATGCTAGCGTAATAGGAATTCACGGCAACCGCGAATGTGACGAGATTGAGTTCTTAAACATAACCTAATGTGCTCAATAATTGCGTCTTTTTCAGCTGAAAAGTTTAAAGAACTATATACACTCAATGCGTATAGGGGAACTCTCACGAGTTCGTTTACTGTGCTTGATGAAGACTCAGAGGTAGTAACTCTAAACAGATTCGATGACCCTGATAAAATGTTCAAGGTAATCGAATCTTCTATCTTTGACGGAGACACAGGTTGTTACTTTGTAGGACATAGCCAAGCCCCCACAACCGCGAACTCAGGCATCCATCCAGCCGAAGAAGGCGCCGCACTACTCTGGCATAACGGTATAGTTAAAGAGTCAGATATAACAGCTTGGAATACGAGACTCAATACAAACTTTGTATGGGACACAGAATTAATTCTACACCTCTACAACCTGTATGGGTTTTCGATTCTATCTTCTATAGATGGTTCGTTCGCCTGTATTATGCATGAACACAACAATTTGTTTGTTTTTCGTAACGCGCTCGCTCCATTATTCTATGACAAACAACTAAATATATCGTCCACGAAGTTCGTCGGTGCAAAACCGCTACCGGCAGATACTGTGTTTAAGATTAACATACATACTCGTGAGATCACAGACTGGAACATCCCATTCATAACAAAAAATAATCCATATTCAATATAGGACATATTATGATAATTAGCCCAACAAAGGCACTCGAAGAAGGCTGGATTTTTGGTGAAGATATCTGCAAAGATTCTATCCAGCCAAATGGAATTGATTTTAAACTCGACCGTATTTTCCGCTTAGATACAACACCATTCACGCTACGTAGAGATTCAAAAATTAATCGTAAAACGTACGAGGTAATGCCTCAGGAAGTTTTTACGTTGGAAAAGAATTCTCAGTATGATATACTGACGAATCTAAAAGTAAAACTACCCGCAGATATCGCAGCCACATGCATTATACGAAGTTCACTATCGCGTAACGGGTTACTACTCGGAAACGGGTTATATGATTCCGGTTATGAAGGAACAGTAGGCACTGTTATACATACTCCCGGCGTTAGAGTAATGCTTGAACAAGGCGTTCGCATCGGTCAATTAGTAATACATAGTGCTCAATCAGCATACAAATACAACGGCCAGTATCAAGGTAATATGGATTACTGGAAAGATGAAAAAGGAATAAAATGCAAATAGAAGTACCGATTGAGCAGCTAAGAGAGCGTAAACTTTTTGTTTGTACACCTATGTACGCTGGTCAATGCTTCGGTAGTTATACTCAATCAATGATTAATCTAGCGATCAAATGTGTACAGTATGGTATCGCTATGCAGGTATATTACTTGTTCAATGAGAGCCTTATTACTAGAGCAAGATCGTATTGTGTCGATGCTTTCCTACGGTCGGACTGCACTCACATGATCTTTATCGACTCCGACATTGCATTTGAAGCAGATGCTGTATTGACTTTGTTACCGCTACAATCAGATGAATCGCCTTATGATGTAATTGCAGGTCCATACCCTAAGAAGAGTATTTCCTGGGAGAAAATTAAAGCAGCTGTAGATAAGGGAGCCGCTGATACTGATCCGAATAACCTAAGCAATTACGTTGGCGATTTCGTATTCAACCTCATACCGGGTCAAACTGTAATGAAGCTAGATGAACCAGTTGAGGTTCTCGAGACTGGCACCGGGTTTATGATGATACGGCGTAAGACGTTTGAAGATTTTGCGAGCAAATATCCGGAGCTATTATTCAAACCAGATCACGTAAGAACTGAAGGTTTAGACGGTTCTAGAGAGATTATGATGTGCTTTGATACTATAATAGATCCAGTGACAAAGCGATACCTTTCCGAGGATTATATGTTTTGCCAGTTTGTTCGCAATATGGGTGGACGCGTATGGGTTGCTCCATGGTTGCAACTACAACATACTGGTACGTTTGTATTCGGAGGTACATTGCAACATTTATCATCCGTAGGGGCTTCCGCGACTGCTGATGTCAGTAAGATTCGCCCGACCCCTAGAAAAGTAAAGACGATTACATAATGAAGCTAAGTATTGATACTATCAACATACTGAAGTACTTTAGTAGTATTACACCAAATATTCTTATTAGTCCTGGTTCAGATCTTAGTACTATGACACTAAATAAAAATATAGTCGCTGTCGCAACAGTACTAGAAGATTTTCCGCAGGAGTTTGGAGTATATAATCTACCGGAGTTTCTAAACGTTGTGTCTCTTTTCAAAGATCCTGAACTCCTATTTCTTGGGGGAAAAAAGGCTCAAATAAAAGAGGGTCGAGCTGTTATAGGTTATACGTTCGCGGAGCCTGCTCTGATGACAAAAGCTCCCGCGAAGGGGCTCAAGGCTGGAGATGAAGTCGCCACCTTTGAGCTTAAAGCTGATCAACTTACTAGTCTACAAAAGGCTATGTCAATTCTCAATCTACAGGATGTTATAATTGAAGGAATTGGCGGTAAGCTATATCTGAAGGGGACGGATTTAAAATCATCGTCCAGTTCAGGGTACGAGTATGAGCTAGGAGATGCTGACAGTGATTTCAGCGCTATTATCAAAGAAGAATATCTAAGACTAATGCCAGGTACTCACAATGTAGCTGTTACAGAAAGATATGTACGATTCAATCATATCGAAAAGAATGTCACCACCTGGATTGGTGTTGATGCTAAATCTAAATTTTAAAAGGAAACAAGATGACAAAAGCAAAAGCAACTGAAAATACCGAGACGGGAGCTGAAGAAGTTCAAGAAGTAGAGCGTGATGTGCCTCGTGCTGAGCTGTACTTCGCTACTGTTCGTCTCATCGATATGATGACGAAGCGTGGAACGGTAGAAGGCGGCGAACTACTAACCGTAGGAACTATCCGTCAACGATATGTTGATTGGCTCGTAGAGCAAGGTTTTGTAAATACAGAACAACCACAACAACCACCACAATAACAAAAAAGAAGGATTTTAATAGATCCTTCTTTTTTTAACTGCGGAGGCAGCTGAAAGTTTAGTTTCAATTGCCTCCATCGACTTGGCATGGTCGTGGCCGAAATGCTCATTATACTCACCTTGTTCAGCTGGGGCTGCGAACCCGTATTCGGATTGTTTGCTATATTTATGTTTAATATGGTCCTCTTTTACTCGATGTGTTAAAATATGATCAAAGACTTTTTTATCATTCGTTCGCCGCACAACGGCCCCTAGTACTCTATAGTCTAGGTCGTTTTTCAAAATATCATGATGCTTACCCTGTCGGGCCAGGGCAGCTCGTACATTGCTGTTCGGGTGGCGTGCGTATTCTGTGGTATCAGTAGGTTCTGTAAACGTTACAATTTTATGAGCATCCCAGTTGTTAAAACTATGAGCATTTGGATCACGCAACATTTGGTGTTTTATTTGATCGGAACCGTACGCTATTAATCCCTGCATATGCCCTGTATTATTATTACCGTGAGGTAAATGTACCAACATCTTTTGATGTAACTCATGGGTACCGTGTTGTGCTAAGTTACTACCTATCCCGTAATTCATACCAGCTTTTTTATTAATGAAATGATCAACTATCATATGCCGTTGCGACTCATTTCCGTATTTGGAAATATGCTGTATAACAGCCTCTTTCCGTTCGGCGACGGCATGGCCGCTTGTAGCGAATACATCACCATATGCGTGTTCTACTCCTCGTAAATGACGCTTTACCATATCGTCTGTAATTTTTGGAGCAATAACTGATGATTCTAAATCTCCATCGTGGTACGATCCAGCTGCTTTATGATACAGCTGTTCTTCTTTTAGCGGAAAATGTTCCGCCGCCCACCCGTGAACTGTATGCTCGAACGATGAAGCAGATGTTCCATATTGCGAATCATCTGGACGAAGAATGTGATGTGTTTTATCTTCATTGCTATATGGCTTCAAAGCAATTCTAGCAACGGGGTTCTTAACGTCATCATCCCCCTTTTGAGTTAGATATGCTACGTGTGTTCCATTTTTTAGTTCTTTGTGTAGATAATGTTTATGTTCCCCGTCCACCATACTCATACAGGATGTCCATCCACGGTTCGTTGACATGCCCGCTACATCATATGGATGCCGTGAAATTACAACTTGTAGGTTGCCGTGTAGTTTAGCCGCTGCTCTAGCGGGGTCTGTATTGAAGTGGTGTGCAAGGCTAGGGTGTGCGTTCGTTTGTACCAGCGCTTTACCGAGCTTCATAATACGCTTATATTTGTCTTTTACATACCCACCAGCATAGTCGTGAACTTCTATTCCGTGTGTGTCGAAGTGGTTTTTGATAAGGTCAGGAGTACGTATATTTGTATCAGCGGGATCGTCTAGCGGAATTGTGATACGGTCATGCCCTGCTGGAATTACATGCTTAGATATGTCGACCGCGTTCGCAGTCTTCTTCCAACTATTAACGTGTTTCTTTTGCGTTGCGGTTAGATCTTCTACGATTATGTTGGTCATGATTATCCTTTTTATATATTTATGGCTTGCATTGATCACGGAATGCCGCTATAAACGAGGACAAATGAGGAAAGATAACATGCAACTCCCCTGGTCAATGCCTGTTGAGATTAAAGATGCTGTAATGTCATGGGCAAAAGCTACGAAGTCGCCTTATTCGCAATCATATTACAACCTAGCGCCTGGTGAAAAGGATTGGGGTAAAACTCCGATTGGTTCTCTCCGGGCATCAGATCATTGGAACTTCGTTGCAAAACAGAGTCGGCATTGCCATACATTAGTTCGCCCAGTTCCTCCAAGAACCTGGTCTATCGGTCAATGGAATGGTGATTGCTATGTTATTCTTATGTCGATTCCGTTCGTGAAATTGTATAATATTACTGAAAGTGAGATTCGTACTCTTCCCAAGAACGTACTTAGAGCGTATGAGAAAGTTATTAACAAACGAAGGAAAATGTATCATGCAAGTACCTGAAAGCCTAAACTGGACCCTTGATGCATCCCGCCAGGAACCTCCGTTGACTACATACAATATTATGCGATGTGCAGATGCTAATTTTGCAGGCCAGCCTCATTATCTTGTGGGAACTGTGCGCGCTCGTACAGACACAGAGGCTCATATGAAGATGATTTCAGTTGTCGCCTTCGGTCAGCCAGGCTACTTCTACGCAGTCCAAGTAGTTAATATCGAAGACGTGTTCATCGTTCGAGGTCAGTGATTTATACGAGATATGTTGAATAATTCAGTTGACGTTTAACATATTCGAGACTATAGGTGTTTATCAATTAGGAGATATGACATGTATTTTGAATTTAACAAAGACGGTAAGTGGTTCCTCCGCAACGACAAAGGCCAGCTGAAGAGCCGCTTTTACGACACCTTTGCTGAACTCATGGTAGGGGGTACCTGGTAGGATGGCCCCTATTCAGGTTGGGTTGATAACCTATGTAATTGTGGTAATTATCACAATTGCCTTGGCTATTGGAGCTGCAATTGCAGGGCTTGTGCTACATGCTGGGGCGTTCGCGCTCGGGTGTATTTTTATGTTTCTTGTATCGACTGTTCGATATAACGGGCAATCACTTATTGGAGGACGAGACTAATGGCACTAACAGAAAATGGTGTGTACTTGCTTGTAACTGAATCTGTTTCAGAACTTGCTGCGAACGTGTATACAACCCAAAGTCAGCTTGATGTATCATTTGCACATGACTACGATGTTGCATATGCAAATGGTGATGCGGATGCTTTAAAAGCCGTGCATACCCGAATCGCAGGATATGGCGCCGAAATTCTTAATATCGATGTTGAAGAATATCTGAAGCTTTGGGCTGAAGCCGTTCAAGCAATCGAAAACTACTGGGCAATTCCCGAAGCGTTTCGTGATGCAGAGAGGTTTGAGACTTAAACAGTTGATATCCTCTCTAAAAAGAGCTATATTAAACAAATGGAAAACATCTGCATTCACTTCGTAGGGTTTAAAGGCGACGAGTACCATCGCGCTATCCGTGTTTTCGGAAAGCCCGATTATGTGCATCGTCAGCACGACGGTCGCGCTGTGTCGATGTTCCTGCCTGGAGATGTAGTTATCTGCGCGAACGGTGCAGATACGCAGATAATTTCAAAGTATTCATTTGATGATAGTGGAGTAATGTGATAAATAAACTATCATAGGTCATTAGCTCAGTTGGGAGAGCGCTGGACTCTTAATCCGGATGTCCTCGGTTCGAACCCGAGATGACCTACCAAAATAACGGCCTATGTCAGAATGGTTATTGAACTCCGCTCATAACGGAGCGTCGCAAGACACTGTAGGTTCGAATCCTACTGGGCCGACCATTTTTTATAATGAGGGATACCATGAAATATACACATAAAATCGTATCGGACTCGTTTAAGTACTTAACTTATATTGAACAAAAACTCGACGAATTGAGTGGCGACGGCTGGGAGGTGTTTCAAGTTGTTCGCGGGAAACCTAGCTTACACAGCGACCTCTATCCTGTAGAAATTTATTGTAGACGGAAGCTACCCCATTAATAATATGCTCTCTTGGCGAAGTTGGTAGACGCGACGGACTTAAAATCCGTTCCCTTCGGGGGTTCCGGTTCGATCCCGGAAGAGAGCACCAAAGATAAAGAATATGCAAGAATATAAAGTACAAGTAAAGGGCAGTTGTTCCGATGAGTATGTTTACTTAGCGTGTGAAACTGCCCGTAAAGCAGTAGATTTAGAACCGGATGATATCAAATTAGTTGTACTCGTCGTAGATCGAGTAATTAATTTCATATTAGCTAAACCGGAAGCTAAATAGAATACTTAATTATGCCTTACTGGGGAAATTGGTAAACCCGGGGGCTTCAAAAGCCTCCGCGAAAGCTTCTCGGTTCGAGGCCGAGGTAAGGTACCATTTTAACAGTTGCACCTTTTCTTAAAATAGACTATAACTAGTCATCAGATGGAGAGAGCAACATGACCGATCAAAAACAAAAGATTACCGTTCTTGTGGGAACTCCGAGGCCGTCCGCGCTGCATCGAGACGCGGCCTGGGGGTCCAGAATCGAGATTGTAGATACGGTCTACATAACGCCGCAGTATGGTACGCTAAAGGACCTAGTCTCAAAACTAAATGAGCTTCAGCGTAAGTATGGTGACTGTTATGAAGAATTAAGATTTGAGGAGCAGGACAACTGTGGGTGTTATGGAGATTGTGGGTGCACTCCGACCCTGTTTCTTGCAGGTACCCGATACGAAACGGATATCGAGCAAACATATCGTCTAGCTGAAACTGCAAAACGAAAAGTTGAACAAGCTGCTCACGATGAAAAGCAACTTGTTACTCTCGCTGCTCGTCTCGGAAAAACGGTAGTTTAACCATAAATAACGCAGGACGATGACTCCATAAGTCGTTATAAGTATTTTTATTTGGGTGTACGGCGGAGTTGGAGAGCCGCAGCGGGCTGTAAACCCGCTCCGTAAGGTGAGTTGGTTCGAATCCATCTACACCCACCAATATTAATGCCGGATAGTGTAATTGGTAACACGTGTGGTTTTGGTCCACAAATTTAGGGTTCGAATCCTTGTCTGGCAACAATTTTAATTATGAGGCGAATAGTATGTCGAAGATAGTTCGTCGCCGAATTAAACCACACCACAATAACAATATCAAAAACGTAAAAATCACTCCTGCATTTTTAAAGAGGATATATTATGTACCTAACTGGAGAAACTCGACACCGCCTAAGCTCGTTTGGCAAGAGGCTTATTTTACAGGTTGAGATTAGATATGTTCGCACAGAAAGCATCGGTGGGTTCATCGAATGCGACGACGCAGTAACGTACGCCTGGCGTGATGCCACCATTGAACACCTTCAAGAACTAAACAAACCCCCTTTCAGTAATATTTCTACAGAAAACAGTTGACTATGCGCTCTGAATAGACTATAAGTATTAATCAGATACGGAGAACAAAGATGGACAAGGAACAACTTATTGCTTTTCTGAAAGAAAATCTCTCGGTGAGTGTTGTGAAACTTACACACTGGGGGTATGACGCCGATCAGGTAGCTGAGATTGAAGTAAAGCTTATGTTGGGAGATGAAGTTATCTCCTCTGAATCGTGCACAATTAAAGGATAAACTATGACTACAATACCAGAAGCAGCCGAGGCCGACGTTCGAGATATTATTAGGCTCTTACCAGCATATGAGGTTGTCCGTGATGAATTACTTCAATTTGTTAGTGAAGAATTCTACAACGGTAACTGGGATCTGTTATTCGAATCTACAAATCCTGCAGTTGACCCTCTTCGTCTAATTCAAGAAGATGAGTACGACCAATCAATGTCTGACGATGAACGCCCCAGTGAAGCTATGTCTCTCGGATATGCCGCAGGGCACTATATTTTTCGAGACGAATAGACTATAAGTAGCCTAAATACTTCTTTTATGGCCCCCGTCCCGACAACCGCCTTCTAAGCGGTCCCTCAGCGTTGGATGGAAGGCACGAGGTTCAATTCCTCCGGGGGCCTCCACTGTTTACACTCATCGTAACTTCTTAAAATTATCAAGTTAACTTGAGTTGATATGATACGAAGCTTTTCGTCCGAAAGGACAAACTAATATGGTCTGGTAGCTCAGTGGTAGAGCGGCTGGTTGAAGTTCAGCGCGTCAGGAGTTCAATTCTCTTTCGGACCACCAATTAAAGGATATAAAATGGCATTTAATTCAAAATGGGTCGTAACAAAAGAAACTGACAAGTTTGTTGAATATACGGCCGGGACGTATAGCAGAAAAGAAAATAAGTTCCCCACTATCGGTGGTCCGTTTGATGGGCAAGTATTATGTCGAACCCAAGTCGGCAAAGAGTATATTCAGTTTAATCGAAGCGATGCGGATGACTGGTATAACCCGACACCAAAACAGATTAATATATTATATTCTTTGCTTGTACAAAGTTAAGAAAGTCACTATAAATAGAATACAATAATTGCTTGCGAAGTTCAATTGGAAGAACAGCTCCCTACGAAGGAGAAGGTTGGGGATTCGAGTTCCTCGGTGAGCGCCAGAATAAGCGACAATAGCTGGGGCCGAAATCCTCTCGACAATAGCTTAACGATAACAACGCCCATCTAGCCTCTCATTGAAGCTCACTAGATGGGTTATTAAACATATGCCCCGTTCTTATAACGGCTAATAAGCCCGGCCGATAACCGGGTAACGGAAGTTCGATTCTTCCACGGGGTACCAGATTAACCAAAGGTCTAACGTAGGTGAGGGCGCGGGATATCTAGTTACCCTGGATCACCAATTATAGAAGGATATTTAAATGAGTTCATGTAGAATAAGAGACTTTCCTAAAGCCACGGAAACTATC
>Ga0105054_10004644_pt1 | contig 20387 bp, 18 predicted proteins | sample BON02_FD_78091 | JGI IMG/M metagenome (GOLD analysis project Ga0105054, IMG submission 78091) | Freshwater microbial communities from Lake Bonney liftoff mats and glacier meltwater in Antarctica - BON-02 (megahit assembly) | ecosystem: Environmental > Aquatic > Freshwater > Ice > Glacier...
AAAGGCTCAAGGCTGGAATGACAAAGGCTCAAGGCTGGAATGACAAAGGCTCAAGGCTGGAATGACAAAGGCTCAAGGCTGGAATGACAAAGGCTCAAGGCTGGAATTATTGCAATAATACTGGTTCTCTGTCATTCCGGCCCCGAGCCGGAAAAGTCGGAAATCGCCTTCACCCCCGGTAATTCCTTGCCTTCCATATATTCCAATAGCGCTCCACCACCGGTAGAAACGTAGCTTACTTCATCTTCAAAACCGAATTTAGCCACTGCAGCGGCAGAGTCGCCGCCACCGATCAATGAAAATGCACCCTTTTTTGTGGCCTCTACTACTGCTTCAGCAACCGCTTTCGTACCTGTTTCAAATTTCTTCATCTCAAAAACGCCCATCGGACCGTTCCATAAGATAGTTTTTGAACTCTTAATAAGTTCGCAAAAACTTTTAACCGCCTCAGGACCGATATCAAGCCCCATCCAGCCAACCGGAATGGCATCATTTTGGGCAATTGCAATATTGGCATCTGCGTCAAATGCATCTGCTACGACAGAATCAAGCGGCAGCAGCAAATTGATATTTTTAGCTTTCGCCTTCTTAAGCAATTCAATAGCAAGGACTAATTTATCATCTTCAACTAATGAAGTACCAATCTCACCGCCCTGCGCCTTTGCAAAAGTATAAGCCATACCACCACCAATGATCAGGTTATCAACCTTTTCCAGTAATTTTTCAATCAACAAGATCTTATCAGATACTTTTGCACCGCCCATAATTGCAGTAAAGGGCCTTTCGGCATGGTTCAATATTTTCTCTGCATTAGCCAATTCTCCGGCCATCAGGTAACCGAAATATTTAGCACCCGGGAAGAACTTAGCAATAATCGCCGTGGAAGCATGCGCTCGATGTGCTGTACCAAAAGCATCATTTACATATACATCAGCCAGTGCTGCAAGCTTTGCTGCAAAGGCTTCATCACCTTTTTCTTCCTCCTTATAAAAACGAAGGTTTTCAAGTAATAATACCTCTCCGGATTTCAATTCCTTCGCTTTGGAAACAGCACTCTCGCCGATACAATCATCAGCAAACTGAATATCCCTATTCAATAAAATAGCAAGATGCCTGACCAGATGCCTTATAGAATACTTTTCTTCAGGCCCATTCTTTGGTCTGCCTAGGTGTGACATCAAAATAACCGAACCTCCATCATTTAATATCTTTTCGATAGTCGGAATTGCCCCTACCATGCGGTTGTCATCTGTAATGTTAAACTTATCATCAAGCGGAACATTAAAATCTACGCGAATGAGTGCTTTCTTACCAGAAAAATTTAAAAAATCTATCGTATTCATATGATCATTTATTAGGCTTATAATTTTTTATTGGATCTTCAGGTACATTTCCCTGTGCGGACCAACACCCGCTATTTCGAATTCATCAGAAATGATCTCAAACCCCATGCCTAGATAAAATCTGCACGCTTTTATTCTCGCATTACACCAGATATAATTTACTTTTTGACCCCGGAGGTAAATAATCGCAAAATTGAGCAGCTGGTTGCCGACTCCTTTTCCCTGATAATCAAATTGCGTAGCCATACCCCTCAACTGGTATCCTTCACCAATATACCCTTCCTTTGCCTGCCGATGGAAACTGCCAATGCAGACCAATTCATCTTCCTTATAATAACCCAGATGAAAGGTATTTTCGACATCATCACCATCAAAACGGCATAGCTCAGGTGACATACCTTCCCTTAAAACAGGGCTTCGTAGAGCCAATGTGTCTTCTGTGCTAATAAATTTGATCATAGCAGAGTGATATTATTTTCCAAGGGATGCAATTTTGATTACCAGATCCGCCAGACGGTTTGAATAGCCCGACTCATTGTCATACCAGCCAACAACTTTAACTAATTCCCCTACAACCGAGCTTAGTTCAGAATCGAAAATGCAGGAATGAGGGTTATCCAATATATCAACTGATACAATGGGATCTGAAGTATATTCCAGAATTCCTTTCAAATATCCTTGTGAGGCTGTCAAAAAAGCCTCATTAATCTCTTTGGTGTTTACCTTTTTTTTAAGAATGCAGGTAAAATCTGTCAGAGAGCCATTCAATACCGGAACACGAATACCGGCACCTCCCAGTTTCCCCTCAAGGTGCGGAAATATTGATGTGATTGCTTTTGCTGCACCAGTTGTGGTTGGAATAATGGATGCTGAAGCAGCTCTTGCTCTTCTAAGATCATTATGTGGAGCATCATGCAGGTTTTGGTCGCCGGTCATGGAATGGACAGTGGTAATATAACCATCCACAATACCCCAATGATCATCAAGTACTTTAACCATTGGTGCAACATTATTTGTCGTGCAGGAGGCGTTGGAAAGAATTGGGGCATGAAGATCAACTAGATGGTCGTTCACACCCAATACTACCGTAGCAATTTCTCTGTTGGATGATGGCGCAGAAATAATAACCTGCCTAGCTCCTGCCTGCAAATGCAGACTGGCTCCGTCCTTAGTTGTAAATTTCCCTGTTGACTCAATGACCAGATCGATATCCAGATCCTTCCAAGGAAGTTTAGATGGGTCTTTTTCAGCAAAAACCCGAATTTTTTTGGAATTAATAATCAAATAACCATTTTCCGTAGATACTTCCCCATCAAATCCTCTGTGAACAGAATCGTATTTAAACAGATGTGCTAGAGTTTTAGTATTAGAAAGATCATTTACCGCAACAATTTCAAGTCCTGGTCTTTGAAGCAGGGCTCTCAGGGTAATCCTGCCGATACGGCCAAATCCGTTAATTGCAATTTTCATATATACAGACGATAATATTCCAAAGTTATTTAAATGAATTAATAACCTTCCAAAGCATATCCTTCAACTCAAGTAGCCCTTTTTGGGCAACTGAAGAAATAAAAACATATGGAATGGCAGGTAAATCCAGTTTCATTTCGCTCATCAGCTCCTCATCAAGAAGATCTGATTTACTGATAGCCAGAATACGGGGTTTTTGCATCAGTTCAGGATTATAATCTTCCAACTCATTGAGAAGGATTTCATATTCCTGTTTTATGGTTCTTCCGGTATCGGCCGGGACTAAAAATAGAAGAACAGAATTTCGTTCAATATGTCTGAGGAAACGAATACCAAGTCCTTTTCCTTTAGATGCGCCTTCAATGATTCCCGGGATATCAGCCATGATAAAAGAGCGGTTATCGCGGTAAGAAACTATACCCAAATTTGGCACAAGGGTAGTGAAAGCATAATCTGCAATTTCAGGTTTTGCTGCAGAAACAACGGAAAGCAAGGTTGATTTTCCGGCATTTGGAAAACCTACAAGGCCTACATCTGCAAGGATCTTTAGTTCGAGTACCATCCATTCTTCCTTTCCAGGTTCACCGGGTTGAGAAAAACGGGGAGTTTGTTTAGTTGAAGTTTTGAAATGCCAGTTTCCTAAACCACCACGGCCCCCGGGAGTCAAAATCTTCGTTTCTCCATCCTTTGTGATCTCAAACAGAATTTCACCCGTTTCGGCATTTCTTGCAATGGTACCCAAAGGGACTTCCAGGATCTCATCATTACCTGTGCGGCCTGATTTCTGTCCGCTGGAACCCGGAAAACCATTTTCAGCAATGATATGTTTCCTGTATTTAAGGTGCAGTAATGTCCAGAGCTGGCTGCTTCCTTTGAGAGTGATATGCCCGCCGCGCCCGCCGTCTCCGCCATCAGGTCCACCTTTGGAAGTCAGAATATCACGGTGCAAATGGGATGAACCCGCTCCTCCATGGCCTGAACGACAGCATATTTTTACGTAATCAACAAAATTTGAGCTCTGAGACATAATTTTAATTTACAGAGAACAAAATCCGGGCAGAATATTTATTGATCTCAGAAAGATGTAATAACTGATTTTACAATCAATCAATAGGTATTTACCACTGTACAGATCGATTCAAAAATCTGATCAATAGTGCCAATACCGTTGATGCTAGTCAGTTTATTCTGCTCTTTATAGTAATTTGCTACCGGGGCAGTTTTGGAATTATATTCTACAATACGCTTACGGATAATCTCAGGATTAGCATCATCAGGACGACCGGAGTCTTTGCCTCTTAATAATAAACGTTTTTCAAGTTCCAAAGGTTCTACAATCAATGCTACCATCCCGGAAATCGCTGACGATTTAGTCGCTAATAACCTGTCGAGCGCTTCTGCCTGTGCTACTGTGCGGGGAAATCCGTCAAAAATAAAACCTAAGGCATCCTTATTTGAATCCAACTTATTGCTGATCATTCCAATAACAACTTCATCTGGAACTAAAACACCATGATCCATTAGCTTTTTAGCTTCAAGACCTAATTCAGTCCCATTGGAAATTTCGGATCTCAGAATGTCACCTGTCGACAAATGAACTAATTGATACTTTTCAATTAATTTTTCGGATTGTGTTCCTTTACCAGCTCCCGGAGGGCCAAACAATACTAAGTTCAGCATTCGAATGTAAAATTATTTTCTGTGGGTCAAATTAATTCATTTGAAACAGAAATACCTAATAAAATATTAAAAGCCTTTTCGTTAATAAGTCGAAAAGGCTTTCAATGATGTGAGTTGTGCACCTGAAGGGAGTCGAACCCCTAACCTCCTGATCCGTAGTCAGGTGCTCTATCCAATTAAGCTACAGGTGCCTTTTTTAACGGACTGCAAAAATATGCTTTCTTTTTAAACTAACATAGTTTTTTTGAAAAAAAGCCAGTCGGTTAAAATCCTAGACCAAAAATTTCTTCTTGACCTTCCTGTGCTTTAGCTAATTGCTTCACGGATTGCATCAAAATCAGGCAGATCACCTGCAGATTCCAGCACCTGTGCAAAAACGATTTGATGATCCTCATCTAAAACAAATGCAGCTCTTTTTGCCACACCCTTCAGATTGAATACAAATTCGTCATAATATGCGCCGCATGCTTTTGACACCTCTTTGTTAAAATCCGACAAAAGCGGAAACTGATAATTATTTAATTCCTTAAATTTTGCCAGTGTAAAGGGGGAATCAACTGAAATTGCCAATACCTCAGCACCAAGCCCATCATAGTAACCGAAAGTATCGCGCATGGTACATAACTGAGTAGTACAAACTCCTGTAAATGCCATTGGAAAGAAATGAATCACCACTTTCTTGCCATTAAAATCACTTAATGAAATTTCCTTAAGTTCTGAACTGTACAATTTGAAATCAGGTACTTTTTGACCTTTTGATAATGCCATATTTTTAAATCTCAGTATATTTTGTCTAAAGATAATATTATAAATAATTCCGGAATATTCTTCAGAATTTCATGACAATTGAGGGACATTTCGGAGACATTCCTTGCTATTTTGAATCAGAAATCGTTTTTAACTGGGCATCTACAAAGGCAAGCCCTTCGTCAAATGACCGGGGATTATAACCCAGCACATTTCTTGACTTATCCAGAATAAAGCCAGTTCTTTTGGGTCGCCTGGCAGCCTGATTTAAACTGACGGCAGAAATATGTTGAATCAGCGACTGATCCAGATTCCAGTATTCTGCAACTTTCTTCACAAGTTCAAGTATACTCATCATATCCTTGCCTGAAGCATTAAAAACCCCTTCAGCATTTTTCTTTGCCGCAAGCAGGCAGCATTCGGCAAGATCTTCGGCAAGCGTTGGCATACGCCATTGATCATCCACTACATTAATCGGACTGCCTTTTTCTAGTGCTCCCTTTGCCCAAAGAATGATGTTAGTCCGGCTCATGTCATTTACAATACCATAAACAATTATAGTGCGCAAAATTACCCATCTGCAGGATGATTGCTTCAGAAGTTGCTCTGCTTCGAGTTTAGTTTGCCCATAATAACTTAATGGATTAGGCTGATCCTCTTCAGAATACGGGCCGTTTTCTCCATCGAATATAAAATCGGTCGATAGGTGTATTAATTGTATGTTATGTTGCTCACAAAGCCCTATTAGGCTTTTAACCGACTCAACATTAAGTGCATAACAATTTTCCTTATCAATTTCGCATGCATCCACATTAGTCATGGCTGCAGTATTTATAATTGCATCAGGACGATACTTTTCTACTACCCTTTCAATTTGTAGAGGATCAAGTATATCCAAATCCGCATAGATATAACCCTTCTTAACCGGATGACGGTTTGGACCCTTTGAGCTTGCGATTAACTCCAATTCGGGATCAGAGAGACAAAGGTCAGTTAATTTCTGCCCCAATAGACCATTACTGCCGGTTACGAGAATTCTTTTCATTGCCCAAATAAAACAGTATTTTATTTAAGAAAGGAATAAATTTTAAAGAATAGTAATTGATACTTATCGTTAGTTGTTGGTTGGTTAGTTGGTTGGTTGGTTGGTTGGTTGGTTGGTTGGTTGGTTGGTTGGTTGGTTGTTTGTTGGTTTGTTGGTTGGTTGGTTGGTTGGTTGGTTGGTTGGTTGGTTGGTTGGTTGGTTGGTTAGTAATTGATCATAAAATTGTCAAATGAAGCATAATCTGTCTTAATACATGTTATCTGTTGTCTGTTATCTGAAACTGATTACTAAATGTCACATGAAGCATTTCTTGATTCTTGATACTTGATACTTGATACTTGATACTTTTTATCTGTTATCTGAAGCAAAAAGTCTTCCTGAACAAGGAACAAAGATTAAACATAAAATATAGTAGCCACAATGATTTTCCTTGTCTCAATACTCAATACACACTACTAAATACTAATTCCTAAAAATTATAAAAAAACTTCAATTAAGTATTTGATTTACGGTGATAAAGAGTATTTTTGCAGACCAAAAAACGCCCTCAAAACGGGCTTAAATTGTTGTTTTAATAAAGATTTACTAATTTATATGCCAAACGCCGGAAAAATTGCACAGATCATCGGACCTGTAGTAGACGTCAGCTTCGCCGAAAATGCCCACTTGCCAAAGATTTACGATGCACTTGAAATTGTAAAAGATAATGGACAAAAGATCATTCTTGAAGTTCAGCAACACCTTGGAGAAGATAGAGTTCGCGCTATTGCGATGGACTCAACAGACGGACTTGTTCGTGGAATGAAGGTAATTGATACCGGATCCGCTATTAAAATGCCAATTGGTGATAAAATCAAAGGTCGTTTGTTCAACGTTGTTGGACAGGCTATTGATGGGATTGACACAATAGACAATTCTGATGGTTATCCAATCCACAATACTCCGCCGAAATTTGATGAGTTAAGTACTGAAACTGAAGTGCTTTTCACAGGAATCAAAGTAATCGACCTTCTTGAGCCATATGCTAAAGGTGGCAAGATCGGTTTGTTTGGTGGTGCAGGTGTTGGTAAAACAGTTTTGATTATGGAACTGGTAAATAATATCGCGAAGGCGTATGCAGGTTTATCAGTTTTTGCCGGAGTGGGTGAGCGTACCCGTGAAGGAAATGACCTTTTACGTGAGTTTATTGAGTCGGGTGTAATTAACTACGGCGACGCATTCAAGCATTCTATGGAAGAAGGCGGTTGGGATCTTAAATCTGTTGATAAAGAAGCATTAAAAGATTCTAAAGCTACATTGGTATTCGGTCAGATGAATGAGCCTCCCGGTGCACGTGCACGTGTTGCCTTGTCGGGTCTGACTGTAGCTGAATATTTCCGTGATGGGGAAGGTGAAGGACAGGGAAAAGATATTCTTTTCTTCGTAGATAATATCTTCCGTTTCACTCAGGCAGGGTCTGAAGTTTCAGCACTACTTGGACGTATGCCTTCTGCGGTAGGTTACCAGCCAACTCTGGCAACTGAGATGGGATTGATGCAGGAGAGGATCACATCCACTAAACGTGGTTCAATTACATCTGTACAGGCGGTTTATGTACCTGCTGATGATTTAACTGACCCTGCACCGGCAACAACATTTGCCCACCTTGATGCAACAACTGTATTATCACGTAAGATCGCTGAGCTTGGAATCTATCCGGCAGTGGATCCTTTGGATTCAACTTCACGTATCCTAAATGCTGCTACACTTGGTGATGAGCACTATGGTACCGCACAACGCGTGAAAGAGATTTTACAGCGTTATAAAGAATTACAGGACATTATTGCCATTCTGGGTATGGATGAGTTATCTGAAGAAGACAAACTGGTTGTAGGTCGAGCACGCCGTGTACAACGTTTCTTGTCACAGCCTTTCTTCGTTGCTGAACAGTTCACCGGATTAAAAGGTGTATTGGTTGATATCAAAGATACCATCAAAGGATTCAATATGATAATGGACGGCGCAGTGGATGAGTATCCTGAAGCTGCATTCAACTTGGTAGGCACAATCGAAGATGCAATCGAAAAAGGCAAAAAAATATTAGCTGAAGCAAACGCATAAACCATAAGCGATATGAGACAATAGATTTGAGATATGAGAAAGAAATATTAACTCCCATCTCAAATCTCATATCTCAAATCTCATATCTCATATCTCAAATCTCAAATCTCAACCACATGAAACTAGAAATATTAACACCTGATAAAAAAGTATTTGAAGGCGAAGTAAGATCTGTAACGGTACCGGGTACGATGGGATCTTTCGAAGTACTTAAAGATCACGCTCCTGTAATTTCGACCCTCGAAGATGGCAAAGTGATTATCCGTACTGATAAGGATGAAGAAACTATTTTTATTAAAGGTGGAGTTATTGAAGTACTGAATAATAACATTATGGTACTTGCTGAAGGAACACAGAATTCCTAAGTCTCGCTAAACAAAAAGGCCCCTCTGATCATCAGATCGAGGGGCTTTTTTTATGCACATTATTTTGATTTTTTCTGGACTTAGTTAGGATTTTAGGCAGAAATCAGACAGTTTGATCCTAATGAAAATTTTATGAACCGAAAACCCAAAACCGTTTTGGTATATTTACACAAAATTAGATATAGGTATTTTTTTATAAATCAGTATTTAGTATTGATATTTTATATATTTTAAAATTTTATTCTAATTTAAAAAAAATGCATTGTCTATTGATACTTAAATTGGAAGGCCTTAAATTGAGATTTAAATGAAACAGGAAATAATAAACGTTTGTATAATGAATGGTACTTTGAATCTAAATTTTGATAAACTGACTATTCCGGGAACCCTTTCCCTCATTTATGTTCTGAATTATATTCTGCTCGTCCCTGCTGTTAAGGTGTAAGATCTTTTAAAATCAACAAAAAAGACCATCGCCTTCCTTTAACAGAAAGGCTTTTTTTTAGATAAAATATAATCAAAAAAAATAGAAATTAAGATATAAGAATCTGAACAATGGAACTCAATAAATACAGCAAAACAATCACCCAGGATCCAACTCAACCAGCCTCACAGGCTATGTTGTACGGGATTGGATTAACCAGAGAAGACCTGGCCAAGGCTCAGGTAGGCGTTGTAAGTATGGGCTATGATGGCAATACCTGCAATATGCACTTGAACGAACTTGCCGCAGTGGTTAAGAAAGGCGTTTGGAACAATGATTTAGTGGGTTTAATGTTTCACACTATTGGTATTAGTGATGGTATAACAAATGGCACAGAAGGGATGCGTTATTCCCTCGTATCCAGAGACCTAATAGCAGATTCTATCGAAACCGTTTGCGGCGGGCATTATTATGACGGGCTTATTGCATTACCAGGTTGTGATAAGAATATGCCTGGAGCGATCATAGCAATGGGCCGTTTGAACAGACCGGCAATAATGGTCTATGGTGGCAGTATTCATTCCGGAAATTATAAAGGACAATCCCTGAATATTGTTTCTGCATTTGAGGCTCTAGGTCAGAAAATGGCAGGTAACCTTTCAGAAGAAGACTATCAAGGAGTAATAGAAAACGCTTGTCCGGGTGCAGGTGCATGCGGAGGTATGTATACTGCAAATACATTGGCTTCGGCAATTGAAGCCATGGGAATGAGCTTGCCATACAGCTCGACATATCCGGCATTGAGCGAAGAGAAGAAACAGGAATGCTTGGATGCAGGTAAATACATTAGGTTGCTACTTGAGAAAGACATCAAACCTCGCGATATCATGACAGAGAAGGCATTTCATAATGCCGTAGTAATTGTAATGGTTTTGGGTGGCTCAACAAATGCAGTTCTACATTTAATTGCCATGGCCAAATCGGTTGGAATTAAACTTGATCTTGATTATTTCCAGAAAATCAGTGATGAAACTTCTGTTATTGCTGATCTTAAACCAAGCGGAAAATTCATGATGGAAGATGTCCATGCAATTGGCGGATTACCATCTATTTTAAAATATCTATTACAAAAAGGATTTCTTCATGGTGATTGTCTGACCGTTACAGGAAAAACGCTGGCAGAGAATGTGGCCGATGCAGTTGATATTAATTTTGAAAATCAGGATATAATCTACCCTTTCGAAAATCCGATAAAGAAAACCGGGCATTTACAAATGCTTTACGGCAACCTTGCTCCACAGGGTTCTGTAGCTAAAATAAGTGGGAAAGAAGGCGAATCATTCACTGGTCCGGCGCGTGTATTTGATGGCGAATTCGAACTAATACATGGTATCAGCAGTGGTAAAGTGAAAGCAGGTGATGTTGTTGTAATCAGGAATGTTGGTCCAAAAGGTGCCCCGGGGATGCCCGAAATGCTTAAACCAACATCTGCAATCTATGGAGCTGGCCTAGGTGCATCAGTTGCACTCATTACCGATGGACGCTTCTCAGGAGGAACACATGGTTTTGTGGTTGGACATATTACCCCTGAAGCATTTGAAGGCGGGAATATTGGGCTAGTGAAGGATGATGATATCATTCAGATAGATGCTAACAAAAACTCAATCGATGTGATGATCACAGCCGAAGAAATGGAACACAGAAGAAGACAATGGCAACAGCCGGAGCCTCCGGTTAAAAATGGAGTACTATTTAAATATTTTAAACTGGTTAAGAACGCCAGCGAAGGCTGTGTTACTGACGAAGAATAATGAAATGATCAGATGAATTAATTTATTTGATCATTGATCCAAACATATAAATAAATAATTATGGAAATTGAGCAGCAGGCATTGAGCAACCCTACAGGAGTTGAAACCATTGAAATATCGGGTTCTGTAGCCCTTCTCGAAGCATTGATCGCCGAAGGTACTGAAGTAATATTCGGATATCCTGGAGGGGCAATTATGCCGATCTATGATGCATTGTACGACTACAAGGAAAAGTTAAACCATATTCTAGTTAGGCACGAGCAGGGCGGGATTCACGCCGGACAGGGTTTTGCCAGAACTTCTGGTAAGGTCGGTGTGGTATTTGCAACCAGCGGCCCTGGCGCTACCAATCTGGTTACGGGTTTGGCTGATGCTATGATCGACAGCACTCCTCTGGTTTGTATCACCGGACAGGTATTCGCCCATCTTCTGGGCACTGATGCATTTCAGGAAACAGATGTGATCAATATCACCACTCCTGTCACTAAATGGAATTATCAGGTCACTGATGCCACCGAAATTCCAGAAGTAATCAGCAAAGCTTTCTACATCGCAAGAAGCGGAAGGCCCGGGCCTGTATTAATTGATGTTACCAAGAATGCTCAGATACAGAAATTCGATTTCAGTGGTTATACCCCTTGCAATCATATCCGAAGCTACCGTCCAAAGCCGCTTGTCCGCAATGAATATATCGAACAGGCAGCAGCGCTGATCAATCAGGCTAAAAAGCCATTTGTTTTGTGGGGACAGGGAGTAATTCTGGGTGAGGCTGAGAAGGAATTCAAAGCTTTCGTTGAAAAGAGCGGAATCCCTTCAGCATGGACCATTCTGGGAGCCGGGGCTATCCCAACAGATCACCCATTGAATGTGGGAATGTTGGGTATGCATGGAAATTACGGACCTAATGTTCTAACCAATGAATGCGATGTAATGATTGCCATTGGAATGAGATTTGACGACCGTGTAACCGGCCGTTTGGACAAATATGCTAAACAGGCAATGGTCATCCACCTGGATATCGACCCTTCAGAAATTGATAAAAACGTACAGACTACGGTTCCGGTTTGGGGCGATTGTAAGGAAACCTTGCCTGCCTTAACAGACCGTATTCAGCAGAAAACCCATCCTGAATGGCTACAGAAATTCAGAGATTTCGAGCAAAAAGAGATTGAAGCTGTAATCAATGATGAACTACATCCAGACTCTGGTGAACTGACCATGGGTGAAGTAATTAATCATTTAAATGAATTAACTCATGGAGAGGCAATCATAGTTACCGACGTAGGCCAACACCAGATGGTAACCTGCAGGTATGCAAAACTGAATAATACAAGAAGTAATGTAACCAGCGGCGGCCTTGGAACTATGGGTTTTGCCTTACCGGCAGCCATAGGAGCAAAATTTGGAGCCCCTGAACGTACGGTTGTTGCTGTGATCGGTGACGGAGGCTTTCAGATGACTCTTCAGGAATTGGGTACAATTATGCAGAGTAATATCAATGTGAAGATCATGATTCTGAATAATAGATTTCTGGGTATGGTAAGACAATGGCAGGAACTTTTTAATCAACACCGTTATTCATTCGTTGACATAGAAAGTCCTGATTTTGTTGCCCTTGCTGCTGCTTACAGAATTAAGGGAAAGAGTATTTCAGAGCGTGGGGATATTTCCTCTTCTTTAAAAGAGATGCTGGAACACAACGGTTCATTCTTACTTGAAGTGATGGTTACCAAAGAGAATAATGTATTCCCGATGGTACCACAGGGATGCAGTGTGAGCGAGATCAGATTGAAATAGTTATCAGCATAAAAGCTGATCTGAAAAAACAGAAATTATGAGCGATCAAAATAACATAGAAAAACCGGAAGGTAAACAGGAATTCACCATTACTGTTTATACTGAGAACCAGATTGGGCTCCTTAACCGGATTGCGATCATCTTCACTCGTCGTAAAATAAATATTCATAGTCTGAACACCTCGCCTTCTGAGATCGAGAGTATTCACCGCTTTAATATTGTGGTTCATGAAACCGAAGATGTCGTTAGAAAACTTTCAAGACAGATTGAAAAACAAGTAGAAGTTCTTAAAGTGTATTTCAATACCAACGATGATATTATCTGGCAGGAAATGGCTCTTTATAAAGTGCCTACAGATATTATTGCAGAAAAGGCAAGTGTAGAGCGCTTACTTCGTGAAAATGGTGCCAGGGCGGTAGTGATTCGTAAAGATTATACGGTGTTCGAAACTACCGGTCACCGAGAAGAAACCGATGCCTTGATCAGGATTCTTCAACCATTCGGACTCATTGAATTTGTACGCAGTGCACGTGTAGCCATTATCAAGAACAGTGATGGCTTTAACCGCAAACTCCGTGAATTTGAAAAAGCAGAACCTGGCGACGATGTAGTTGAAAATGAATACCTGAACAAAGGTCAGAGAATATTCACCATGTAAGTCTAATAAAGAGAAATCATTAATCAAAATCATTAAGTAAAAAGTAAAAACAAAATAATATGGCAAAGATCAATTTCGGTGGAGTTACAGAAGATGTAGTAACTCGCGAAGAATTCCCCCTAGACAAAGCTCGTGAAGTTCTGAAGGATGAAACTATAGCAATTATCGGCTATGGCGTTCAGGGTCCCGGACAAGCACTAAACCTTCGCGACAATGGCATCAGAGTGATTATCGGACAGCGCAAAGATTCAAAAACCTGGGATAAAGCTATTGCAGACGGATGGGTACCCGGCGAAACTTTGTTTGAAATTGAAGAAGCTGCCGAAAAAGGTACAATCATTCAATATCTTTTATCAGATGCAGGACAGATAGCACTTTGGCCAACGATCAAAAAATACCTTAGTCCGGGAAAAGCACTTTATTTTTCTCATGGATTTGGTATCACTTACAAGGACCAGACAGGCATTATCCCTCCTGCTGATGTAGATGTGATTCTGGTTGCTCCAAAAGGATCAGGTACATCATTGCGCCGTATGTTTTTGGCAGGTAAAGGTTTAAATTCATCATTCGCCATCCATCAGGATGCAACAGGAAAAGGCAGAACACGTGCCATTGCATTAGGAATTGGAGTTGGTTCAGGATACCTTTTCGAAACTGATTTCCGTAAAGAAGTTTACTCTGACTTAACCGGTGAGCGAGGAACTTTGATGGGTGCAATCGCAGGTATCTTCGAAGCACAATACAATACGCTTCGCAGAAACGGACACTCACCTTCTGAGGCATTTAACGAAACTGTCGAGGAACTTACACAGAGTCTGATGCCACTGGTAGCAGAAAACGGTATGGACTGGATGTATGCAAACTGCTCTACTACTGCACAACGTGGAGCATTAGACTGGAAAGGACGTTTCCGTGATGCAACCCAGCCTATATTTGATGAATTATATGAGAGTGTTGCATCTGGTAAAGAGGCTGAACGTACAATCAAATTGAATAGTCAGCCTGATTACCGTGTAAAACTTGAGGCCGAGCTGAAAACACTTCATGATAGTGAGATCTGGCAGGCGGGTCAGGCTGTAAGAAGTTTACGCCCTGAGAATCAACCTGAGAAATAATTTATTTGTGGGTTATAGGTTGTCAGTTTTCAACCTATAACCTATTTCTAAAACCCAAACTCAAAATGGCCTATACCCTGTTTGATAAGATCTGGAACAAACATGTTGTCAGCAGAAATGCCGGGTTTCCCGACACCTTATACATTGATGTTCATCTTATTAATAAGATAACAAGTCCCGGAGCTTTTGAAGGTTTGCGGAAACGCAATATCTCAGTTTTTAAACCCGGTCAGACGCTGATTTTGAAAGATCCGGCTTTTAGCCGGCATCTGCAAGCCTCAGACCTTTCGCGATTTCAGCTAGACCTGTACAACAGGAACTGCAGTGATTTCGGATTAGAAAGGTTGGAACAAAATCATGTTGAACAAACAGACACTTTTATTGCATTTCCGGGACAGACTCTAGTTTTTGATCAGAATCACACGAATGATTTGGGTGCTTTTGGGGTATTATCCATCAGTATCAATGAATTTTTGGTAGAACAGGTATTTGCTACGCAATGCCTGCTAATAAACAAGCCTAAACGAATGAAGGTTGAAGTAAATGGGAGATTGGCTAAAGGACTTGGGGCAAAGGATATAAATCATTTTCTTATTTCAGAAATATCTGCTGAAGGGGCGAAAGGTTATTTTATAGAATTTTCGGGAGATACTATACTTGATCTCGATATGGAAGGCCGAATGGCCATCTGTAAAATGAGCAGGGAGATTGGTGCACTTGGAGGTATGATAGCTCCTGACGAGACCACCTTCGAATACCTACGCAATAATGGAATAATGCCGGAAAATGAAAGTGCTGAAGAGACTATTTCATTTTGGCAATGCTTATATTCTGATGAAAGTTCCGTTTTTGACGAGGTTCTTGAGTTCGATGCAGAAGATATCGGTCCGGGGAATTACAGCATTGGCCTTTCTAAGTTAATCCAGTCTAAACCGGCAAATGAAAGATCAGAAATGATCGCACACGATGGTTCAGCTGTAATTTCAGGTTATAATGACACTAATTATCTCTTAAACCATTTGGATAGTATTGAAAATTACGAAAGTACAAGGATATATAAAGTTTTCGATGGGGTTTAAACCCATTCATTAAAATCAGAGCCGCTTAATTTAGGCAAGAAATAGAGTAAAATACTCTGTTAAAGAAAAAAATATGTTACACGACCCAAACCGCATCTATATTTTTGACACCACCTTAAGGGATGGAGAACAGGTACCCGGATGTCAGTTATCGACCGTTGAAAAGATTGAAATAGGCAAAGCCCTCGAAAAACTTGGAGTAGACATCATTGAAGCAGGCTTCCCTATTTCAAGCCCGGGTGATTTTCAGAGTGTAGTTGAACTCTCAAAGGCTGTTCGAGAGCCGGTAATTTGTGCCCTAACCCGTGCAAATAAAGGAGATATTGACTCGGCTGCTGAAGCCTTAAAGTTTGCCAAACGACCTAGAATTCATACCGGTATCGGTTCATCTGATAACCACATAAAATATAAATTCAACAGTACCAGAGAAGCAATTCTTGAACGTGCTATTGAGGCGGTAAAGTATGCAAAAAGTTTTGTAGAAGATATTGAGTTTTACGCAGAAGATGCTGGAAGAGCCGATAATGTATTTCTGGCACAAATGGTTGAGGCTGTTATTACAGCAGGAGCTACAGTAGTAAATATCCCCGATACGAACGGATATTGCCTGCCAGAACAATATGGCGAAAAGATTCGCTTCCTGAAAGAGAATGTTAAAAACATCGACCAAGCCATCATTTCAGTTCATTGTCATAATGATTTGGGACTGGCTACTGCCAACAGTATAGCAGGTATTCAAAACGGAGCCCGGCAGGTAGAGTGTACGATCAATGGAATCGGAGAGCGTGCCGGAAATACAGCATTGGAAGAAATTGTGATGATTCTAAAAACTCACCGGAGCCTGAACTTTACACATAAGGTAAACAGCAGACACTTATATGAGCTTAGCGGAATGGTGAGCCGTATGATGCGAATGCCTGTTCAGCCTAATAAGGCCATCGTTGGAAAGAATGCATTTGCACATAGTTCAGGTATTCATCAAGATGGTGTGTTAAAACACCGTGAAACCTATGAAATTATCAACCCTGAGGATGTGGGAATTGATCAGTCTAAAATCATCCTTACAGCACGTAGCGGAAGACATGCCTTGAACCATCATCTTGAACGTTTGGGATATACCATGGAACGGATCGACCTTGATCAGGTTTATGATAGATTCCTGATTATGGCCGATGGCAAAAAAGAAATCAGAGATGATGATATTCTCCTGCTTATGGGCGATAAGGCTGAGTCAAATTATAAAGACGGCCTTTCAATCAAGAGTTTGCAGGTGAGCTGCGGCGATCAGGCAAGTCCTCAAGCAACTATTAAATTATTTTACAAAGGTATTGTCCATGAAGCTATATCGGCAGGAAACGGACCGGTAGATGCCACGATCAAAGCAATTGAGAAAATCATCGGTCGAAGCTTCAACATCAAAGAGTTTAATATACATGCGATACACAGTGGCAGCGATGATGTGAGTAAAGTGGATATGCTGGTAATAAATGAAGGCAAATCCTACAAAGGCTATGGTTTCAGTACCGATATCGTGCGTGCATCTGCAAATGCTTATCTGGATGCATTGAATAAGTTTGTGTAGAGGGAGTTATACGTTGTACGTTTTTAGGTAATACGTTTTATAAAATTGATTATATGTGGGTAACTGGTATTAATTTGAAGAATAATATAACCGTTCAGATCTAAATACTAGGTACTAAGTTCTAAATACTAATAAAAAAAATATGAGCAATACATTATTTGACAAAGTGTGGGATTCTCACGTAATTCGGAAGATTGAAGGCGGACCTGACGTTTTATTTATTGACCGTCACATGGTTCATGAAGTTACGAGTCCGGTGGCCTTTCTTGGTTTGAAAAGCAGAGGACTTAAGGTATTGTACCCAGAGCTTACATTTGCTACGGCGGATCATAATACCCCGACCATCAATCAGCATTTACCGGTAGCGGATCCACTTTCGGCCAATCAACTGAAAGCACTTGAATCCAATTCAAAAGAACATGGAATTAGTTTCTGGGGTTTAGGACATCAAAAAAATGGAATTGTCCATGTGGTTGGCCCTGAATATGGGATCACGCAACCGGGTGCAACCATCGTTTGCGGTGATTCGCATACTTCAACTCATGGTGCATTTGGCGCAATCGCTTTTGGCATTGGTACTTCTGAAGTGGAGATGGTATTGACCACACAATGCATCATGCAGCCGAAGCCAATGAAGATGAGAATCAACATCAATGGCGAGTTGGGTAAAGGGGTAACACCGAAAGATGTAGCACTGTTCATTATATCTCAATTAAGCACCTCGGGCGCTACCGGATATTTTGTAGAATATGCAGGCGAGGTATTCGAAAACATGAGCATGGAAGGCAGGATGACTGTATGTAACCTGAGCATTGAAATGGGTGCCAGGGGTGGTATGATTGCGCCTGACGAATCCACAATCAACTATGTAAAAGGCCGTGAATTCAGTCCGAAAGGCGAAGCATGGGACAGAGCACTTGCGTATTATAAGAGCCTGAAAACCGATTCTGACGCAGTTTTTGATAAGGAATATACCTACGATGGTTCTACCATTGAACCAATGATCACCTACGGTACAAATCCAGGAATGGGTATGGGTATTTCACATGCTATCCCGAAAGCAGGAGATGTAGAAGGTGGAGCTGCAACATTTGCCAAATCATTAAACTACATGGGTTTCCATGAAGGCGAAGCTATGATGGGAAAACGAGTGGATTATGTATTCATTGGCAGCTGTACCAACGGTAGAATTGAAGATTTCAGAGCTTTTGCTTCTATTGTAAAAGGCAGAAAGAAAGCAGATAATATTACCGCATGGCTTGTCCCGGGATCACATATTGTTGAAAAACAAATTCAGGATGAAGGGTTGTTAGATATCTTCACTGAAGCTGGATTTACTTTACGCCAACCCGGTTGTTCTGCATGCCTGGCTATGAATGATGATAAAATCCCGGCAGGAAAATATGCTGTCAGTACATCGAACAGAAATTTTGAAGGACGTCAGGGCCCTGGTTCCAGAACCATGCTCGCCAGTCCGCTGGTTGCAGCAGCTGCCGCAGTAACAGGGGTAGTAACCGATCCTAGAACATTAATTCAATAACAGGCGAATTTCGCATAAAGACATAAAAATGGCTTACGATAAATTCAATATATTAAGAAGTACCGCAGTTCCATTGTCAATTGAGAACGTAGATACTGATCAGATTATTCCAGCCCGTTTCTTAAAAGCAACGGAACGCGTGGGATTCGGGGATAACCTTTTCCGCGACTGGAGATATAACTCAGACAACAGTCCGAAATCAGAATTTGTACTTAATAATCCACTTTACAGTGGTAAAATTCTGGTTGGAGGAAAGAACTTTGGGTCTGGTTCATCAAGAGAACATGCTGCATGGGCAATTTATGATTATGGGTTCAGATGCGTGATATCCAGCTTCTTTGCTGATATCTTCAAAGGCAACTGCCTTAATATCGGAGTTTTACCGGTACAGGTAAGTCCTGTATTTGCCGATAAGATTTTTCAGGCGATTGAAACAGATCCAAAAACTGAAATTGAAGTGAACTTGGCAGAGCAGTCGATCACCATTCTGTCCACCGGCGAAAAAGAAAAATTTGACATCAGCTCATACAAGAAAAGTAATATGCTCAATGGCTTTGATGATATTGATTATTTATTAAATATCAAGCCCGAAATACAAGAATTTGCATCCAAGCTGCCGATATAACAAAAAACCATACTAATGCAAAAAAGGAAAATAGAAATAATGGATACAACACTCCGCGATGGTGAACAAACATCAGGGGTGTCGTTTTCTATTTCGGAAAAACTTACCATCACTCAGCTTCTACTTGAAGAACTCAGAGTTGACCGTGTTGAGGTGGCATCTGCACGAGTGTCGGAGGGCGAGTTTGCTTCAGTAAAAGCCATTATCGATTGGGCAAATGCGCATGGCCATACTGACAGGATTGAGGTGCTTTCATTTGTAGACCAAGGAGTTTCAATTGAATGGATGGCTAAAGCGGGTGTTAAAGTGCAGAACCTTTTAACCAAAGGATCTCTGAACCATTTGAAATATCAGCTGAAAAAGACTCCGGAACAGCACTTTGCTGAAATTGCTGACATCTTAACATTGGCAGCAAAACACGGTATTTCAAGTAATGTCTACCTGGAAGACTGGAGTAATGGCATGCGTAATTCTCCGGAATATGTTTTTCAGTATCTTGATTTTCTTTCAGGTCAGCCGGTAAAGAGGATTCTTTTACCTGATACACTTGGAGTACTGACGCCATCTGAAACCTTCGAATATATTTCGCAGATCAAAGCCCGTTATCCAAAGATTCATTTCGATTTTCATGCCCACAACGACTACGACCTTGCCAATGCCAATATTCTCGAGGCTATTAAAGCCGGAGCCAATGGTTTACATTTAACTGTAAATGGTATGGGTGAGCGGGCCGGAAATGCCTCAACGGCCAGTGCGGTTGCAGCCATCAACGATTTTATGCCTGAAGTAGAGATTAATATTAAGGAAGAAGCAATTTACACTGTCAGTAAACTGGTAGAAACTTTTTCAGGAATCAGAATACCTTCAAACAAGCCTATCGTGGGAGATAATGTGTTCACTCAAACTGCCGGTATTCATGCCGATGGGGACAGTAAAAACAACCTTTATTTCAACGATCTGCTTCCTGAACGTTTTGGAAGAAAACGCACCTATGCTTTAGGAAAAA
>Ga0105054_10004646_pt1 | contig 20373 bp, 21 predicted proteins | sample BON02_FD_78091 | JGI IMG/M metagenome (GOLD analysis project Ga0105054, IMG submission 78091) | Freshwater microbial communities from Lake Bonney liftoff mats and glacier meltwater in Antarctica - BON-02 (megahit assembly) | ecosystem: Environmental > Aquatic > Freshwater > Ice > Glacier...
CGTGTAAACCACGGCATAACCTATCAAGGAGAACAGGGTTAACCACGCCGTAGTCTGATTGACATAAAACCACAATATGCCAAGCCCCATTATAGCTAATAGGCTTGCAAACAATAAGGCTTGTAGGGGTGTAATAAGTCCTTGTACTATGGGTCTATTTTTGGTTCTAGCCATTTTGGCATCAAGACGATGATCGATAACGTGGTTAATAGCTGCACCACTGGCAGCACACATTCCAATCCCCAATAAAGCAACATTCAATTGCATGAGATCAGGTAAATTAGGTGTAGCCACAAATGCACCTACTACGGCAGTGATCAACATCAACAACACTACTTTAGGTTTACATAATGCTAAGTAGTCTTTCCAATTCGCCTTAACTGAAGATCGCATTAAACTCATTAACTCTTCCATCACATCCTCCTATTATTTTATCAATTTCGGAATAGATCTCTCTCTAGTAGTTATTACTATTAATTTTGGATAGCAAAATATAATTAATATAAACAACATGCAGCAATAAAATTGCTGCGCCCGTGTTATGTGCTAAGGCAAGTGACAACGGTAACAGTAACACCGCATTTGCTATACCTAGTCCCAGCTGTATTAATGTTAAGGCTAGTAAGATTGCTGCCGGGATCCTGGCAGCAGAAAATGACCATAATCGTAAACACAAAGTGACGATAGTGAGCAACAACACTAGAGCAAAAATTCGATGCACAACCTGTATCGTTACGATCGATTGTGCCGACAATAAGCCACCTTGATAATTATGATCGTGTATTTGAGTAATATTGAACGCTTCGCCCAGATTCATCTCAGGTAACCATTGTTGTTGGCAAGTAGGAAAGTCAGGACATGCTAGTCCGGCATAATTACTACTAGTCCATCCACCCAATGCAATTTGCCAACTTAATAAAATTAATACAGCTAAAGCCAACCCCTTTAGATTTACTGGTATTCTGATCGATTTAATCGATTGCAGCTGTAGTACTAATAAAAACAGCAGTGCTAATATAGCCATACCACCGAGTAGGTGTAATGTCACTACCTGTGGTAAAAGTTTCATTGTCACGGTCAACATACCAAACAACCCTTGCACAATGACTAATGCTAGCAGACCTAAACTAAGTTTTTTAATCGTATTGCTTAATGCTTTATCAGATCGGATTTTTACTGCGATTATCAAAATGGCTAATCCCAAAGCAGAAGCTAGATAACGATGTATCATTTCCATCCATGCCTTAGCGTTATCTGCCACCAGCAGACCACTATTATTTGAAGGGATTAGTTGTCCATAACAACCAGGCCAGTCAGGACATGCTAAACCCGCATCTAACAAACGTGTTAATGCACCTAATGTCACCACAGTCAAGGCCATCACCAACGTTATTGTGCATAAGGTTTTAATCATGTTTACCCTTATCCCACCCTTGATACTTTTAATAACCACTTTAGATCAGACAGGACTTGCCTAGCGGTTAGCTCGGGTAGGAAAAACATTACTAATGTGCCAGTTGGATCAATCAACCATACACGCTGATCTTGCCAAGATAATGCTTGCTGATTAAACCAATTTAATAAGTCGTAGTTAGCGATCGGTGTGACTTCTCTAAAATCTATATCAACCGTTAAATACTCACTTTCCAATTTATTATCCATGGTTAACCAGATTGCTTGCATCCGGTCATAGTCGTCGCCCATCGACTTATGTAATTGCTGCATCCGATGAACTTGTTGTTGGCATAAAACATTACAGTCATCACTAATAACTAATAAGCCCCATTTACCTTGTTGTATATTGGTCAAGGTCACCGGAACTTGAATACCCGCAGGCATTAATACCCCGTTGTTTTTAGTCGTTTTGGGTATATCAATGACAGAATAGGCCATTGCCAATGCAATCACTACCGGCAATAAAGTGATTAACCAAATTGCTTTATATGACCATTTTTTAGCTATTTTATTAACTATGTTCATTTTCTTTGTTCTCTTGTCGGCAAATAAAAATAAAACCAGATAAACATACAGCTGCAATCATCAACCACTGAATAGCGTATCCGGCGTGCATAGGATACTTATTTTCTATCGCACTAGGTGCTGGTATCAGATTAGCAATCGGTGCATCAAGGTATAATACCCATGGCAATAAATTATAACCATAATGCTCATTTAATAGGGATATTTGAATCTGCTGTAATACTTGTGGCCATTTTGGATCTTCTTTAGCCGCTTGAAGCATAAACCCAGATTGCGGTTCTTTGAGCATTCCTTTCACTGAAATTTGACCAGCAAGCTGATCAATCTCTATTAACTCACTATACTTGGACTGCCAACCTAAATTAACCAAGATCTGTACTTGTTTGGTTTGTACCGCAGCCAAAACATGCCAGCCAACGACACCTTTATAGATTTGATTATCTAGTAAAAAAATCTGTTTGATTTCACCTACCATTGATACCGTCTGGTACTGTTCAGAGCTTGCAGACAAAGGTGCTACGGGCGCTGATTTTAATGTTAGATAATGAGCATAACGTGCCGCTGATGTCTGGGCCCGCTGCCACTGCCAATTAGATAAAAAAAGACATAGCATGATGGCACAGCAGACAAACATTAAATAAGGCAGTTGAATGGATAGTTTCCAATTAAGATATGACCAGATATAACGTTGCGTTGTCACCGTATCCCTCCATAGTGTTAGTGCCATCGTTTCAGCATTGATCAATACATTGACTAACCTTGCTAAAGCACATAAACCATCGTAAATAGCAGTACCCATACCACATCTACAAAATGCCAATACCAAGTTCCAGCTTCGAAGGCAAAGTGTTTTTCTTTAGTGAAATGGCCTTTGAATACCCTAATCAATAAAACAAATAAAATAATACTGCCGATGATCACATGCGCCCCGTGGAAACCAGTCATTAAGAAAAATGTAGCGCCATAAATACCTGAGCTTAGCGTTAGATCAAAATGTTGGTACGCCTCTAAATATTCAATAAGCTGTATAGTAATAAAGCTCAGACCTAATATTAATGTAATGGTCAACCACAGCTTTATCATGCCGCGTGTACCCTGCTTCAGCGCCTTATGAGCCAAGGTTAAGGTCAGACTTGAGGTCAGTAGAAGTACGGTATTGATCAATGGTAAATGCCATGGATCAATGACCTCTTTAATCGGTGGGAATTGTTGGGTATCAGGCGCACTCAATAACGGCCAAACTGCCGTAAAATCCGGCCATAACATATGGGCAATACCTTTGTCTCCCTCACCGCCTAGCCAAGGCACGGCAAAAACACGTACATAAAATAAAACGCCAAAGAAAGCGAAAAAGAACATCACTTCAGAGAAAATAAACCAAGACATGCCAAATCGAAATGAAATATCTAATTGTGGCGAATATAAACCTTTACGGGTTTCTGATATGACATTAGCGAACCAGCCAAATAGCATGGTAGTCATAATTATCACACCTGAATATAACGTTATCTGACTAAATAAGCTTGCCGGACCTTGTTGCACACTATGCAGAGTTAATCCGGTTCCACCAAGTGTAAAGAACAATCCAACCGCACCAATAATAGGCCAATGGCTTTGCGGTGGGACATAATAGTTTTCTGGAGAATGGTTCATTGTCTACCCCCCTCTTTCCTTTATATTATTTACATATCCACCAGGTCGGAGCCTGTGATATCAAACAAGGTATAAGATAGTGTTAGCTTGTTAATTCCCTTTGGTAACGACTCATCGATAAAAAATACCAATGGCATATCTTTAGTTTCACTTGGCCCCAAGGCTTGTTGCTCAAAACAAAAGCATTCAATTTTATGTAAATGTGATGCTGCAGCTGATGGCGATACGCTGGGTACGGCTTGTGCTACTACCGCTTTATTAGATGTATTAACAACGCGAAATGACGTTACCTTTCTCTCTCCTAACTTGAGCTCCATAACCTCTTGCTGTGGAGTAAACGGCCAAGATAGATTAGCATTGCGATTAGCGACAAATTGCACGGTTATGTTTCGAGCATTATCATTCACCTCATTCGTTAATGCTCCTTGGTATTGGCCGCTAGTTTTACCATTTAAACCTGTAATTTCACAAAATACTGAATACAGTGGCACCAACATAAAACCAAATGCAAACATCAGCACAACGATCGCAATTAGGCCTGATGGAGTTGATGGCTTTATAAAAAGTTTCATCTTTAGCTCCCAGCAGGAGGACGGGTAAAGGTGTGATAAGGTGCAGGTGATGGCACTGTCCACTCAAGCCCTTCCGCACCTTCCCATGGTTTTTGTTGTGCTTTTTCACCACTACGAATCGTTTTAATCACGTTATAAACAAACAACAATTGTGTGGCGCCAAATAAAAACGCCCCAATACTGGTCACCATATTAAAATCAGCAAATTGCAATGCGTAGTCCGGTATGCGTCTAGGCATGCCCGCTAAACCTACAAAGTGCATCGGAAAAAAGGTTAAGTTAACCCCAATAATGGATAACCAAAAATGCAGTTGTCCCATCGGTTCGTTATACATTCTGCCGCACCATTTGGGCAACCAGTAATAAACTGCCGCAAAGATGCCAAACACCGATCCAGGGACCAACACATAGTGAAAATGTGCCACTACAAAATAAGTATCCTGATATTGGAAATCAGCAGGTGCGATGGCCAACATAATTCCAGACAAGCCACCGATGGTAAATAGAACTATAAAGGCAACTGAAAATAACATCGGAGTTTCAAAAGTCATCGAACCTTTAAACATTGTGCCTACCCAATTAAAGATTTTCACCCCCGTTGGAATTGCAATTAACATGGTCGAATACATGAAAAACAGCTCACCAGCTAATGGCATACCTACGGTAAACATATGGTGTGCCCATACTACGAAAGACATAATGGCAATAGCTGCAGTTGCATAGACCATAGATGTATAACCAAAAAGAGGCTTACGGGAAAAGGCAGGGATAATCTGAGAAACCACACCAAAAGCTGGCAACACCATTATGTACACTTCAGGGTGTGCAAAAAACCAGAAGACATGTTGATATAAAACCGGATCGCCACCACCGGCTGCATTGAAAAAACTTGTACCAAAATGAATGTCCATCAACATCATGGTGACAACTGCCGCCAATACCGGCATGACAGCAATCAATAAAAATGCGGTGATCAACCACGTCCAAACAAACATCGGCATCTGCATCAGCCCCATACCGGGTGCTCTCATATTGAATATGGTGACGATGACATTAATCGCCCCCATAATTGATGAAATACCCATCATATGAACCGCAAAAATAAAGAAGGTCACGCTCGGTGGCGCATAAGTGGTGGATAGCGGTGCATAAGCTGTCCAGCCGAAGTTAGGTGCGCCACCTTCCATAAATAAAGTGTAAAGCAGCATGCTAAAGGCAAATGGTAAGATCCAGAAACTCCAGTTATTCAGCCTGGGCAGGGCCATATCTGGCGCCCCAATCATTAAAGGTATCTGCCAATTTGCCAAACCAACAAACGCAGGCATCACCGCACCAAATATCATTATAAGGCCATGCATCGTGGTCATTTGGTTAAAGAATTCAGGCATGACTAGTTGCAATCCAGGCTGAAATAACTCTGCTCTGATGACAAATGCCATTGTGCCGCCAATAAAGAACATAATTAAGCTGAATATCAGATATAAAGTACCAATATCTTTATGATTAGTTGTTAATACCCAACGCATTAATCCCTTGGCTGGTCCGTGGTGATCTGCTGTCTCTGTTTGCTCGTACATATAAGACCTCGATTCCCTAGTTATCTATTACAGATTGAATGTCGGCTGGAGTAACAATATCGCCTGTTTTGTTATCCCAGCTATTGCGTTCGTAGGTAATAACCGCAGCAATTTCAACAGCTGATAATTGTTTACCATAAGCAGCCATTGCTGTACCTTGACGCCCATTAACTACTATATTGATATGTTCCGCCACATCACCTAACGCAATAGCACTGCCACTGAGTGCTGGAAATATAGGAGGCATACCTTGGCCTTTAGCTTGATGACATGCCGCACAGTTTGTTTGATAAACAATTGCACCGGTCGTCATCAGTTCATCCATACCCCATTCTTTTTGTACTGAAGCTAATTCAGCTAATTTTGCTGTTTTTTGTTGTTGTAACCATGATTCATATTCCGCCTCGGTGACCGCTTGAACAACAACTGGCATAAAACCATGATGCATGCCGCATAATTCAGCACATTGACCACGGTAGGTACCGGTTTTGTTAATGCGAGTCCATGATTCATTAATGAAACCAGGAATGGCATCTTTTTTAACAGCCAGATCAGGCACCCACCAGGCATGAATTACGTCATTAGAAGTGAACAAAAAACGAATCTTTTTATTGATGGGCAATACTAAGGCATTATCAACTTCAAGCAAATAATTCGGGTTTTTGGTGGTTTTATTATGAATTTCATCTTGTGGTGTCGATAGACTACTGAAAAAATCAATATCTTCACCTATGTATTTATAATGCCATTTCCATTGATAACCAGTTATTTGAATGTCGATGTCCGACTCTGCAGTATCGTACATATCAATAAGCGTTTTAGTCGCAGGAATTGCCATGACAACCAGAATGACAATTGGGATGATGGTCCAGATTATTTCTACTAAAACACTGCCATGAAATTGAGCTGCTTGAGCACCTTTCGATTTTCGATGATGAAAAATTGACCAGAACATCACACCGAAAACAACAATAGCAATAGCTACACAGATATAGAAAATAGTCATGTGCAAGCCATATATATCTTGACTGGTATTGGTTACACCAACAGGCATATTGAAGGCCCAAGTGGCTAAAGCACTCCTTGGACAAATAATAAGGATAATCAGAACAAACCGCAGAAAATATCGCATAACACTTCCTTTTACTGCTTAGTCATATTTTTACAGGTAACATCCTGTACAACTATTTTTCTTGCAAGCTATTTTCGATTGTATGCCTAATTTATATTATATGCTAATTTTTAACTTGGAACAGAATAGGAATCTTTTCCCGATAAACAACACTTCATTTAAGGCCATGGCTTTAAGGCTTTTATTTTTGCCTACACCATATTTTATTTTAGGCGATGACATATGATCTTTTTAATGACACTAGCCCAATAATTTATTCCCAAATGGAAAAACAATGCCGAAGTTACTATTCCCCTCTTTCATGTCCAGTGACATGATAGGGTTCAGCTCTGTTGCTGAGTAAATCTAATATCCTAACGTCATTAAAAATATGGAGTTGCCTACTGCACACGATCACAAAAATGCAGCTATCGTGTTTGTGCACTATATACTGAACAAACACCACCGATTCACTAGGACTCACTATTTAATTTGGATCGTTCTCTATCACCAACGGCGTCGAAGTAATTTATGTACTACATAACTTCAGCTCAGGAGAAAAGAAGGCACTAAAAACCTGTTCAGAAAAAACAAAATATTTTGTCTAGCAAAGACGTCGTTTTTATCTTTATTACCTTGCTTCGAATTCTTCCATGGACACTGTCTTTTTCATAATTTTGCCCGTCTAAGCCTTAAGGCATTACTGATGACTGAGACTGAACTTAGGCTCATGGCAGCAGCAGCGATCATCGGGGATAACAATAGGCCAAACACTGGGTATAAAATACCCGCCGCAATCGGCACCCCGAGTGCATTGTAAATAAAGGCAAAAAATAGATTTTGACGAATATTGCCCATGGTGGCTCGACTTAAGCGTATCGCTTTAACGATCCCTCTTAAATCTCCTTTTATCAAGGTCACCCCTGCGCTTTCTATCGCGACATCCGTGCCGGTTCCCATCGCAATACCGACATCGGCTTGTGCTAATGCTGGTGCATCATTAATACCATCGCCAGCCATCGCAACTACTTTACCTTCGGCTTGAAGTTGCTTAATTATAACGGCTTTCTGTTCAGGTAATACGCCAGCATGCACACTGTCGATACCCAGTTTTCCTGCTACAGCCATCGCGGTAGCGTGACTGTCGCCAGTCAGCATTACAATGCTAATGCCCTCGGCATGTAAGTCCTTAATCGCTTCAGCGGTTGAACTTTTAACTGGGTCAGCGACACCAATAAGTCCCGCTGCTTGGCCATCAATACTCACAAACATCACCGTTTGGCCTTCAGTTCTTAATGTATCAGCCTTTTCAGTCAGTTCGTTTGCATTAATGTCCATACTTTCAAGTAAGCTGATATTACCTAGGGCGATATCATGGTTATCGACTTTACCGCTTACACCTTTGCCGGTGATCGAATAAAATTCAGTGGTATCTAGTAAGGTAATATTCCGTGATAAAGCACCGTTTACGATCGCTTCAGCAAGCGGATGTTCGCTCGCACGTTCTAAACTGGCAGCAAGTTGTAATACGTACTTTTCGGAAAAACTTGCATAGTCAATCACGCTGATTAGTTTGGGTTTACCTTCGGTCAAGGTGCCCGTTTTATCAATCACTATGGTATCGACTTTTTCTAATACTTCTAATGCTTCGGCATTTTTTATTAACACGCCATTAAGCGCGCCACGACCGGTGCCAACCATTATAGACATCGGAGTCGCTAACCCTAAAGCGCAAGGACAAGCAATAATCAGCACTGCAACAGCATTGATCATGGCATGTGCCATTTTGGGTTCAGGCCCCAATATAGTCCAGATTATGAAGGTGAAAAGAGCGACAACAATCACGGCGGGTACAAAATAACCTGCGACCGTATCAACCAGTTTTTGAATAGGCGCCCGTGATCGTTGGGCTTCGGCAACCATGTTTACAATTTGAGCAAGCAAGGTTTCACTGCCTACTTTTTCAGCTTGCATGATAAGGCTACCCGTGCCATTTACCGTCGCGCCAATAAGTGGATCTTTTGTCGTTTTGGCAACAGGAATCGATTCGCCTGTAACCATTGATTCATCAACGGTACTGTTGCCTGAAATGATTACACCATCAACGGGCACTTTGTCTCCGGGACGAACTCTAAGTTTATCGCCTACGTGCACATCAGAGAGTGGAATATCTTCTTCATCACCATTATCTCGCACAATTCTAGCGCTATTAGGTGCTAAGCCCAGCAATAATTTGATCGCTGCATTGGTTTGACTTCGTGCACGTAATTCCAGAACTTGGCCCAGCAAAACCAGAACTGTAATCATCGCTGCCGCTTCAAAATAAACCGGTACTGTGCCGTCAGCATACTGCAAGGTGACTGGAAATAGGTTGGGGAAAACTAAGGCGATAAGACTATATGACCATGACACAGAAACGCCTAAGCCTATCAGTGTAAACATATTGAGATGACGACTGACGAGTGATTGCACGGCTCGACCGAAAAATGGCCAGCCGCCCCAGACAACTACTGGTGTAGCGAGTACGGCTTCGATCCACTGAATCTGTAACATGGAAAGCGAGTTCGGCAGCCACTGCGGTGCCATATCAGCGATCATCGCTAATATAAACACTGGTATGGTAAATAGACTGCTTATCCAAAATCGACGAGACATATCCTCTAATTCGCTGGTATCTTCATGTGCCTCAACTGTTGTTGCTTCTAATGCCATGCCGCATTTTGGGCAACTTCCGGGATGATCTTGCACAACTTCCGGATGCATCGGGCAAGTGTATTGCGTGGATGTTGTGGCAAGCGAACTCGATTCTAATGCCATGCCGCATTTTGGGCAGGCGCCGGGCTTGTGTTGGTGAACTTCCGGGCACATAGGGCAAGTATAGTCATTCTGAGCACTGTATTTTTCTGGTGTTGTTTGTTGTTTGGGTTCAGCATGCCCACTACAACAACTGGCTACCGGTTTATCACTCGGTATATGTTGTTCTGGCGACGCTTTAAATTTGGTCAAACAGTCTGCGCTGCAAAAATAATACGGTATTTGCTTATAACTTGTTTTATGTGGCGTGGTGTCGGTATCGACATTCATGCCACAAATTGGATCGATTGCCATAATAAGAAACTCTTTTTTTATTAATTAGGTGTGTTTACAGGCCCATCAATGGGCGTTATAGCCTGTTTATATTTGGTGACTATCATAAATTAGGATTTTCACTTATTCACCATTTTAGTCGTCTTAGCGTATTACTCATATTGCCATTCGATCCACGGTGGCCGTGTGAACTTAGGCGAAAAAAGTAAGGTTAACATGACCCAGAAAATTTCTGCAATAATCTCAATCAACTACAACTTGAACAGCTTACTCATGGGAGCCGACGGTTTGTAAGCTCCCACGTTATTGCAGAAGCAACCGTGTCAGTGACTATGCGTCTCAACATTTCGCCAAACAAGACATGTTTGCCACAGTAATCGAACCTCTTTAACAGGTCAAAAAAACAAGCATAATCAACATCTTATATATTAAGTTTATTTTAGTGGCTATTTTTTGGCGGTAAAGTTAATTCAAAATGCTTCTTTAAGCTGCATTGCCTGCCAAAATCATACATCGTCAAAACATACCGGATAACGTTATAAATAGAAGGTATCGTCTAATTTGAAATTCAAAATAGACCTTCAATACTCAAAAAAAATGTCAAAACACCGCAGGCAAGGAGGAGTGAATTTTGGGTGGGGCTTGATGAACAAAAAAGGCTGGCGTTAACCAGCCCTTCGTGCTGCTTATTTAGTTCAGCATTAGATTGTCAGCTCACATTACGAAGCCATCATGCAGCGTCTATAACCACGCGAAGCTGTGATGATTCTAGCTGGTTGATCAGCGAGAACAGTAGTGCGTATACTTGCTGTGATGTTATTGACTCATCATCAATTGCTGCTGCAATCCCCATTGTTGCACCTCTCAATGCTTGAATTGACATCTCTAACTGTTGCTGTTTTTCGATCATTAGTATTCCCTTTTCAATTGCTGCTATCTATTGTCTTTCCCGACCAGGCTAGATCGAGAAGTTGGAATATATACGACCAAAAAAGCCCACGACTTATTCAGTCGCAGGCTTCTAATATTATTTAACCCTTGGTTGTTTTATTACTGCAGTGTTATTGGTCCATCGATGATGGCCATGTTTTTAGTCGTTTATTATTTTGACAATCTTACGTTACGTGCTTAACAAACTAAACTCAATACATTTTAAGATGCTGCTTAACTGTTCGCCGGTTATCTGTTCATCATCATGCGGAGCCGGCACTATATGATATAGACCTTCAAGCGCATCAATACCGACTGACATCATCCATATTTGCCGTCTTAATTCTGTTTTGACGTTATCACCAATGTAATTTGGGTCTTTATTCGCCATAAACCACCCCGCTATCCATTGTTTCCAGTTTCGTTTTTAATGCTGTGGCTCGTGGGCTTTTGTCGGTTTCAATGAGTAATGTTTGAAATATGCCATCCGTTATCTGACCTAATTCATTCATGGTGTCATAGAGAAAAAATACTTTAATACCGATAAGTTCTGGCAATAGGTGTGGGATTTGATTCTTTTGAATATCAGTTAAACCGCCCAGGGCAAAAATAACGCCATTCTCGCCACATACATATAACGGTTTATCGGCATTAACCGTGCTTATGGCCACCACATAGCCAACGCCTATTTTTCGGGGTGATAATGCTGGGAGGATGCCTATTTTTCGTAAGGCGTTATCGGTGAATTTTGAGTGATCGAGTTGTTTGTTCATGGTTAAACTCCTAGATAAAGTTAAACCATCACCAACGCTTCTAAACATGGGTGATGATTGTACGCAAGGTTAGAAGACCAGATCTAGGACCGGCGAGCCGAAGCTCCCTCACGCACAACCACCATAATAGTATGGCACAAAAAAACCGCATGACGCGGCCGGTTGAACGACCTAGATATCCAGAGCTTCTAAACTCTGATGTTGGATTTTGCCAACACAACTACAGATTAGCCCTAGACCTTTTATTTGTCAACAAAATGTTTTCATATGATGACAATCAAAACATTTAAGGCCATAATCAACCCAAACAATAATCAAGGACGAATCAACGTGGCCAACCTTATACCCTGCAAATCATGCCAACATCAAATAGATAAATCAGCCAAAACATGCCCAAACTGTGGCGTTAAAGACCCAGGTGTAAAAGGCAGTGATGTTGCTAAAGGCTGTTTAGGCATTATTGTCTTCGCTGTAATAATTTCATTTTTTATGATGGGCGATGATGAGAAAGAAACAAAAACAGAACAGTCAATGGCCGTTGAAAACACAAAAAATGTTGTACAACAGACTCAACAAGCAGAACTGCCACTGACTATTGATGTTTTTATTGATAGATATAACCAATCCATCGCTAACCTTGGTATGCCATTAATTTTTAAAATAAAAAAAGAAAATAATGCAACCTTCATTTCTGCACAAGTTTCTTCCACAAATAAAAATTTAGGCTTGGTCATCTCGGCCAATAAAAATAGAAAAGTGACATCTTTAACCTTTATAGGCACTGGTGATGGGACTAGCGAATCGGGATTAAATATAATTTTAGCTTCGACGGCCATTATCATGGCAATAGAAGATCCCAACATGAATCAAACTTCAAGAGCCAGCATCGCTAAGGATTTAGGTTTCTTAGACGGCGGAGGCGACCATAAATTTAATAGAAAAAATGTAAGCTACAGCCTCACTTACAATCAATCTACAGGGACGTGGCTAACCGCTTCACCGATTGTTACCAGCGAACCTAGTTCAGCTATTACGCCTGAAATCAAATCAGAGCCGAGCACCGCCCGCACCATCGACGACAACAACTTTAATGAACTTATTAATGAAATGAGCAATTATTACCTTGCCAACATTAAAACCCTATTCCAGCATTACAAACAATATGAAGACCAAGATAGAAGTGTTTTTATTCTATGGCGAAATAATGAATGGGTACCTGAGCACGATAAAAAAAGAACTTATTTCGACGCCATTCTTGAAAAAAACAGACTATATCTATTTAACAATGGTGCAATTCCACTCTTCTCAGCTACAACAGGTGGCTTGGCGTTAGTTAGTCTTGAGGTAATGAAGGCAATACGAGAAAACGATCAAGCCTATCTACAGTCAGCACGAGATATGGTTAAACAAGATGCAGATTATTTTAAAGAACTCATCGATTCTCGCGATATGACAATTCAATCAAAATAGTTTAAGGAATAACAATGGCAACCCAAATAAATTTAAACGTACTTGACCTATATCTAGATAGTCAAAATCCTCGCCATGAACCCATTAATGATCAAGCTGAAATCATTAAGCATTTACTTAAAAATGAACAAGTAAAACACTTAGCGAGGGATATTGCCGAGCATGGGCTTAGCCCGATCGAGCAATTCGCTGTCATTAAAGATAAAACGGGGAACCATCTTGTCCTTGAAGGCAATAGGCGACTCTGTGCGTTGATGCTACTAAATGATCCAGATAGAGCCCCAGAGGGTGAAAGAACCTACTTCAAAAACCTGATTAAAGATAAGCAAAACTTTCCAACCAATGCACCCTGTGTTGAGTTTAATGACAGAGAATCAGCAGATATTTGGATAGAACGACGCCATGAAGGAGCCCAAGATGGTGTAGGCACTCGCCAATGGGATGCTGCCCAAAAAACACGGCACAATATCAGCCGTTCGAAAAATGACATTAACGCATTAGCACAAGCACTTATTGATACTGCCATACAAGAAAAGTTTATACCAGCCGAGAAAGGTGAAGGGCTTCTAACAACCGCCACACGATATCTATCTAATCCGCTATTTAGAAAAACTATTGGTGTCACCAGCTCCACTACAGACTCTGATGTTGCTCTCAATGTCACCTACGATGAATTTAAACAAGTGGTTGAACGATTTACTAAAGATCTGATTGATCCGAAATCAGTGGTGAGTTCTAGATCAGATAAAAACGACAGAGAAAATTATGCCCGCCAATTAATAACGGATGGAGATGCACCTGCCAAGCATGGAAAATCTGTAAAATTATCAGCCCTTCAAAAAACCAATCAAAATCCGTCTGGCGGAAGTACATCAACATCAACATCAAAACATCGTAATAATCAAAATCCAGACAATAGAAAAGGTGTTTTACCTACATCATTTAAGGTCATAATTAAAAACAACATACTTAAACGGGTGTTTGATGAGTTGCGTAACTTGAATGCAGAAGAACATACCCTGGCCTCATCATTTCTATGTCGCGCATTTCTTGAGAATATTTATGATCTATTTTACGAAAGTCATCACTCAAAAATGCCTCCAGAAAAAACGCATCGGGTCATGCTTAGAATAATTGAAATTATTGATGCCGATGAGGGAAATTTATCTCTCACTGAGAAAAAAGCATTGGGTTTTTTAGGAGGCTCCCATCCGGTACAAACATGGAATTAAATCCTGGTAATTTAGGTGCTAATGCCCATGCAAATCATTACCCAAACTCAAAACAACTAAAACGAGAATGGGATAATATTGAAGCCATAATTCTTTATATGCTTAATCGTCTTTAGGCTAAGGCCAAGATGTTTAATGAATGGTAAAATAGCTGTCATCGAACTGATAATTAAGGATATTTTATGCCAATAACACCATCTCCACTTCGCTACCCAGGTGGGAAATCATCGATCTTACCAATGGTATCGCAAATCATCAAAACCAACGGATTAGAGCGAGGCCATTATGCTGAACCTTATGCCGGTGGATGTGGTTTGGCACTTTCTTTATTAATGGGCGGTTTTGTCCATGAGATTCATCTAAATGATTTAGACCGATCAATATGGAGCTTCTGGCATTCTATTATTAATGAAACAGATAGATTTGTAGAAAAAATCAATAATACCGACATCACATTGGATGAGTGGCGGCATCAAAGGCAAATACAAGAAAACAAGACTGATTTTGATGACTTCGCACTAGGATTCTCATCATTTTTTCTGAATAGAACGAATAGATCAGGAGTGATTCTTAAAGCAGGCGTTATTGGTGGATTAAAGCAAGATGGCGCCTATAAATTGGACTGTAGATTCAATAAAAAAGGGCTTATCGAACGCATCAGGAGAATAGAAAAATATAAGCATCGAATTCATTTGTACAATCTAGATGCGATTGATTTTCTAACTCAAACCAGTGAAATATTGCCTGACAATAGCCTTTACTGCATAGATCCTCCTTATTATGTGAAGGGCTCAACGCTTTATACTAACTTTTACAATCCTGAAGGCCATGCAGATCTAGCTAGTCTGATTAGTAATTTAGACCGTCCGTGGATACTAACGTATGACGACACAATTGAAATTCAAAATCTATATAAAAACTATCGCCAATATCGATTTAATTTGAACTACAGTGCAGCAAAAAAACGCATCGGTACCGAGTTACTGATGGTTAGTGACAACCTCACAATTGAGGAACATCTTAAGTTAACTGAAGTAGCTTGATTCAATCAACTAGACGGACAATCAATGGGGTTGACCCATTGATTGACACTCGTGGTGTGCTGATTCGGGGTTCTCGACCCTCAAAATATTCATGGCCTTACAACGGCCACATTTAATATGTAATTCGGTAAACGAACCCGATCCTAATTTACGGCCACAAGAGCCGCAGCGTATTTCCTTCATCACTCCGCAATCCCATCAATCCGCACCTTAATCGCGCCAACTTGGCCGCCAATACTCGATACCGCACCGCTTTGGCTGATTGTGCCGGTATTGGGGTGGGTGTGGCTTGCGAGTACACTTGCTAAATCAACGACTAATCCGGCGGTTTCACTCATTAACCGCAAGGCATTTTCGCCGCTTGATCCCACCCAGCTTTTCGGCGCTTCGAAATGTTGCGTGCCTGGTGTAATTGATGAAATATCACCGGTGACATTGGTAGTTGATTGGCCACTAATCGTAATCGATAGATCACCCATAGCCCGAATAATGGCATTCGCTTTAGTGGTAAGTCGAAGATGATCAACAGAAGACAGATCCAACACACCACCGGCCTGAACAACCACCGCCCCAAATGCCTCAATACGTTTAATCGCACCGATTATTTCAGTGTCGTTGGTTTTAGTGTTTTTAACAGATCGATGAAATTCTTCAACCACATCCATCGCTTCAATAAGTCGGGTTAAACTTTTTTGATGATTGTCTAAATCGGTAATATGTTCATGGTTGCCATCTTTATCCATTCGCATAAATGATTCGGGGTTATGCTGCCAGCGGTGTTCGCCGCGTTCGACACGTGGCAAGGTTAAACGATGTGGCAATACTGAACGAATAAACGGCCGGTTCGGTGAACCATAAGCAAAGGCTATTTCAACCCATGTGCCGTTTTCAGGATACGCAAAAAAGCCCATTTCATGGCCGGCGACTGGCACGGCTAAAATCACGTCTTGTAATAAGGGAAAGTTCTTATCAACTTCCCCGTGTTCATCCAATATTTGCACATCAACTGCATAGCGTGGGCGAAATTCATCACACACATCACCATGATCGGGCGTTTCACGCACCGCAACAACCTCGGCGAACCGTGGTAAGTGATAGCCAGCCGATAGCTCAGGAAACAGGTTTAACACCATGCGTTTAACTGTTGCGCTTATGTCCATGCCATCACCATATGATTTTTCTCAAACTCGACCGACGTGATCCGTTTGCCATTAATTCGTAGTCCTGGTCTTAATTGCGGTATCGCCGCCACTTTTGCACTATTTTGAGCGCTTTGACCATCAAACAAATTAGCCGGTAATGCCATATTATTAATAGCAGACCAACGCGAATCAGCCCACGAACCGATGTAAATCACCCCGCTTTGCTGTTGCCACATATAATCAGGGATCGCAAACAAACGACCAATAGCCGTCATCGCCTGATAACCACTGCCGACATTAAAAAAGTTGGCGACTTTACGCGTTGAATAATCCGCCTCGGGCGTAGCAAAGTTTAAACCGGTGATGCGGTGTATTTCAGCCACCACCTCACGTAACGAAACATGGCGCAAATTAAGCGGCAATGGGTGTGCTAATGCTGATGATAATTCACGACAAAATACCTTCACCCGTCTATCGCCCATCACCACTACTTTTTCAGTCACACCAATAAACCAGCGTTGTAAATTGGCCTGCGTGCTGTAACCCATATCGAACGTGACCAATTGATTCACCGCGAGCGGTTTATCATCAGCCACCACAGTAAACAATGCCCGACCAGACGAATACAGATCTAATTTAATCCGTTCATCAACCAATTGGCGTTTGACGTTATTAATCGTTAAGGCGCGATTTAATAGCATTGTTAAACCACCTCGCTCGGGCTAACTTGCTTTTCAAACCACAACAACACGCTTTCAAATGAGGATAATTCTTCGGCTTTAGGCGTTGCAGTGTCGACCGGCGTGACTGTTTCACCCGTAGGCGCTTGGTCGGTCACGGCTTGTGATTGTTGGCGCGATTCTTTGACTTCTGCCACTGATTTAACTTCAATCAGCTTAAATGCCACGCTCCATGCCTGTGTTGTTTCATCTTCACTCACCGTCAAATCACCTTGAAAACGAACCTGACGAATGGCCATTGCCTCGGCGGTGTCATTGATCACATCATAACTCAGCCGTTCGCCCGCCTCATTTTTAGCTTTTGCCAGCGTGACCAACGCAGTCAAATCAGCTGAATTTTTAAACGTAACCAACATTCGCACACTGAGTTGATGTGGTTTATCACCCGTTTCAGCTTGTGTGGCATAACTTGATTGGCCGCTTAAATCTTCACCGGCTAACGGTAAGGTGGCTGAAATTTTGAGATTACTCCCGTTTATCTTGATTTTATTGAGGTGCAACATTACGGCATCATCTCCACTAAATACGCCAAATCAGCCGGCGAGCCCGAAAACACGATCATCGCAGTTAAGGTGAAACGGTGGTCCAGCTGATTAAGTGTTAATGCGTTTTTAATATCACTTTCAGCATAAAACCGATAACCTGCCCCGCCTGATAATGCCGGCAAAGCTACATTAACCGAAGCATCATGAGCTGTTTTATCAGACTGAAAACTACTTAAATTGGATAATGGATCAGCACTGGATAATGCATTAGCCTCACTCAATGTCGCTTGGCTTATCGCCTTTTCCATTTGTGTCCGGACAGTGCTCACCGCATTCAATGCCATTGAATTTGAATCCGGTACCAGATCGATTAAATCAAACTTATCAACCTCTAATACCGCTAATTTTTCAGCATGGCCTTGCCACTGGTTTAACTGTTTAATGGGGAATACTTGAGCCAAGTCACCTGCCTGTATGGCTAAATCAGTCAAACTCGCTGCCGTAATCGCAATGGCAAACACCGCTTGTGTGGTATCGACTTTATTGGCTACCGCTTCAACCGCATTCGGAAAACTTAACCAGGTGTTATTACCTGAGCCTTCCTTAACGCCCGATGTCCAAGGCGATACCGTAAACATCACTATATTTTGGCCTAATGCCGACGCATCAGAAACAGGGTCAGCAAGGATTAATGGTGACCACGACATGATTAATGTGCCACCGGCAATAATTCAGCTAAAGACCGATACGGGCCATAGTTAAACAGTAACCAACCAAAGCCACGTACCAACACATAAAAAAGCCTAGCCATCAAAATGGCCACAATAGCTTTAACAAGTTCACCGTTATCATCAAGCCTAACGGCATCACGCAACATCGCCTTATAAAAACCCTGATCAACCTTTTTACGATCCGCTTTTGAGCCGCCTCTGGCATAAGCAAAATCATGCCGACGACAACTGGTTTCAAAGAACCAGCCGAACAGCAACGCAATCAGCCAAGCAGGGAAAAACGAAGGGCCACAGCCATTACCAAACTCGACTTGTTCGGTGGCTGTTAAATCTGCCCAACGTGGTTGGGTGCATAGGCAAGCCATTTAAAATGCCACCACAATCGAGTCGATGTCGGTTTGGGTGGCGGTAGGTGCTAGTGCTGCCACTTGATCTTCATACCCTTGTTTTTTACCAATCACCGCACCCGATATAGCCTTAAACACAGCCGCATTACCTAATACTTTAGCCACTAATGTGGGTTTATCCATGCCCGCCCGATTCGCCACCATGCCATCTAATAACGGTGTAATGGCCGTATTATCAGCTTGCCATGTCAGAGCTTCAGCTTCTTGTGTTGGCCAACTATCTATTTCCATGCGGGTGTATTGATTGGTGATTGATGCTAATGCAGCTGATGCGGCGGTGTTTATTTCACCCATTTTGGCATTAATAGTATTGGTCAAATTAAAGGGTGGCACATAATCACTGACTATTTTTGTCACTGGATCGTATTTTTTTGACTGTGGATTTTGTGATAACTGCATAAATACAGCATCAGTGACATCAATAGCTTCGGCTGGCATTTTATGTAATCCGGCAATCCATTGATGCTCAAAAGTATCGTTTTGTTTTAGTGTTATTTTTTTCATTATTAGTTCCCTAGCGCAATAATAAAGCAACCAAATGATCCGGGAGATGAGGTTGTCACGCGTAAATTTACCTGCGATAGCGAAACTACTGCAGTTGTTGCTAGATATGCATTCGCTCCTGTTTGATGGTGACTTGCCGATGTAAATATAAAATTATTAACAAAAGGTATCGGCAGTGATAGCGTATATAACGTATTTGAATTAGCTACTGAATACTTTATCCACTGGATAATGAACCCGCCAAGCCAATCAGGGAAAACGATATAGCCATTATCAGCAAATAATGAAGAAAACCCCCACCGCAACTTCTTGGGAGTAACAATCCGAGTATCATCACTCCCTGCTTCCGTTTCGTCCTGCGTAGCTATTTCAGCCTTACCCGCCACCGTTTCAGTTGCTCCAGCTACCGAAGCCAAGGTAACAATCGCTTGTTTAACGCGTTGTGCTGTCCAAGCTCTAACAATGGTTGATATCCCAGCCTCAGCTGCAGCTTGCGTCACCACGTCATCTTTCCGTAAATACTGCGTATGTGGGTCTGACTTACCTTCATGATCATCCACTAAATTAGTGATCACTTTGGTGTCTGTTATTGCACTACCGCCGGTAATATCACAAATTTTTGCCACATAATGCTCAACACCATTGCCATCGATGTAATCAATCAAGGTGCCAGCATCAGCCACCAAGATCACAATGGCCTCTTTACCCGTTAAATCACCTTGCAAGCTGGCATCAAGCCATATTGAATTAGGCAAAGCACCCACATCAAATACTTGAGTGGCAGCAAATTCACACCGCACACCACCGACATACGCCACACCGGCCGACACATTAAATAGCGTTCCTGCGTTCAACGTGACATCAAAACCACCACTAAAAAAGGCTTCATGGCCATAAATATCAAGGTTGCTCAATCGCTCACGTTCATCTATTTGC
>Ga0105054_10004649_pt1 | contig 20363 bp, 20 predicted proteins | sample BON02_FD_78091 | JGI IMG/M metagenome (GOLD analysis project Ga0105054, IMG submission 78091) | Freshwater microbial communities from Lake Bonney liftoff mats and glacier meltwater in Antarctica - BON-02 (megahit assembly) | ecosystem: Environmental > Aquatic > Freshwater > Ice > Glacier...
ACGCTTTTAAATCGCTCTGCCCACAGAGTGCCGAAGCGATTGTGTGAACGATTAAACCAGACTGAAAAGCGCTGTTTAACCAGTTTCATGAACTGCGAAACATCGCCCATCAGGGCGAGTTGGCGCTCACGCCATTCCCGAGCGTCGGCATTATCAGTTTCGTTGAGTTGTTTGGCCAATACCTCCACCCGCGCGACCTGGTATTTGGTCGGGTTGGGATAGAAAATCGCGTAGCGACGCAGCAGTTCCGCATCCGCAATCGCAGCTTTCTGGGGCACTCGTAGCAGGACATGAAAATGATTGTCCATGATTGTATGGGTCACGATGCGCACGCCGCAATAATCAGCCACCTGGCGCAACTGCTTCCGGAGGATCTCCTTGGCCACATCGTCGAACATCATCTCCCCATTCACCGTCCGCGATATGCAATGGTAGACCGCCTCCCCCTCATCCGCATCGACCTTAATCCGAGCTGTTCGCATCCCTCATCATTCACAGAACTCCAACCCCGAGTCAATAATTTTCAACCTGTCCCTTATTTTTCTCCACTGGCTCCAGCCCCTCCGTTCTCTCCTTGAAAAACATTCCCCGTCGGTCAGGAGACCAACCCTCCATCTCTGCAAGGCTCACGCGCCGAAAGGGGAGCACTGTCATCAATTCGGATTGTCTCCCGCTGCGAAGGGTTCCCCATACTCTTCATGCAACTTCGCCTCCTCCTCGTCCTGATCTGCATGGCCTTCGTCGCCAGCTCCCTCGCCGCCGCTACCCCCGCCGATTCGCCAGCACCCGACTCCCCTGCCGCCGATATCGAAAATATGGATGCGCGCCTGGCGACCAAACTGAAGGCCGGGCTCGAAGCCCCGTCCGACTTTGCCGAGGAAGCCGGGGCCTACGACGCCCTCCTCGCGAAGTATGCTGGGGACAATTCCGATGCCGTCGCCAACATCGCCTTCGAGCAAGCGCTCTTCACGTTTCAATTTCTCGAAGACGCCGATCTGGCCAGCGCGCAGTTGACCCAGTTGAAGCTCAACTTCCCCGACACCGAGACCGCCGGCAAAGCCGACAAGCTCATAGCTACGATCAAGCGCGTGCAGGAAAGCCGCCTGAAACAAGCGACCCTCGTTGATCGGCCCGCTCCGGAGTTGCATTTCACTTGGTCCACCCGCGACGGCATGAAGACCCTCTCCGACCTCCGCGGACAGGTCGTCGTCCTCGATTTTTGGGCCACGTGGTGCGGTCCGTGTATTCGCTCCTTCCCCGATATCCGCGAACATGTTGCCCACTTCGCGGATTCCCCCGTCGCCTTTGTCGGCGTCACCAGCCTGCAAGGATTCGTCGCCAACCTGGGCAACACACGCATCAACACCAAAGGCAATCCCGAAAAGGAAATGGCCCTCATGCCCGAATTCATGGCCAAGCACGATATGACGTGGGACGTCGCCTTCAGCGAAGAGAAAGTTTATAATCCCGACTACGCCATCACCGGCATCCCCTACGTCGCGATTATCGCACCCGATGGCACCGTTCGTCACACCGGGCTCCACCCCGCCGATAAGAACGCCGATATTGCTGGCAAAATCACCGCGATCCTCAAGGAGTTCGATCTGCCAATTCCGGAGTAATCGTTCTCTTTCCTCCTTATCTACAAAAAACTTGTGCACCCAATTTGTGCCTTACCTGACGAAAGAGTAAGATAAAGAGGACGAGAAAGAACCCTCTGCTAGCTTCGTCCTTCTCCTTTCTTACTTCTCCCTTCTTTCTTCTCTCCCATGCCGACCCTATCCCCGAACTCTAACTTGTCCGCTAAAGCCTCGGCGACGGAAGATCTCCAAACTCCGACCTCGTCTGGCGCGGTTTCTTCCTGCGGACATGCCCTTGATCTGTCCGAAGATGCCTTTGGCTTTGTGCACAGCTCCGCCGATTGTGTTGATCAACCCGAGGAGCTTCGCCGTCGTCTCATCGAAGACGGCTACCTCTACATTCCAGGATTCTTTGATCGCGACCTCGTCCACGCCGCGCGCGCCTCCGTCTGTGATCGCCTCGCCGAAGCCGGCACCCTCGATCCCGCCTATCCCAGTATCGAAGGCGTCGCCCATCCTGATAAAACCAGCAATTTCAACCGCGAACCCGCCCGCGACAATCACGAGATTGCACGCGTCGTTTATGGTCCCGAACTCGTCGGTTTTTACGAAAAACTCTTCGGCGAGCCCGTTCGCCATTTCGACTACACCTGGTTTCGCGCCATGAGTCGTGGCGAACGTTCCACTCCCCATTGCGATATCGTTTACATGGGTCGTGGCACCCACCAACTCTACACCTGCTGGGTGCCTTACGGTGACACCTCTCTCGATGCCGGTGGCGTGATGCTGCTCGAAGATTCGCACCAGAAATCCGAACGCATCAAACGCTACCTCGAAGTCGATGTGGATGCCTATTGCACCAACCGGCCGCGCGACCTCGCCAAACTAAAGGAAAACGCCGGCTGGACCCATCCCGGTTACCTGAGCAAAAATCCCGTCACACTTCGCGAGAAAATCGGGGGACGCTGGCTCACCGCTCCCGAGTGGAAGATGGGTGATTTCATCACCTTCGGCATCACCATGATCCACGGCGGCCTCGACAATCAGACCGACCGTCTTCGCATCTCAACCGATACCCGCTACCAACGCGCGAGCCAACCGATCGACGAACGCTGGATTGGCGACAACCCCATGGCCAACCGCGATGAAGTAAAACGCGGCCGCGTCTGTTAGCGCGCGGTATCGGCAAACTGCAATCAGCGCAAAGCTGTAAGCGGGAACGAAAGCGTTAAGCAATCAGCCATCAGGCGTAGACCGTTAAGCCGCGACAGCTCCCCACCGCGAGGTGCTCACAACCGTCAGTCCACAACACTCTCCGACCCGAGGATGCCACGCGTGGCCCACTATGGTTTCAGATTACACGTCAACTATCAGATGGCTTATAGTGGCGCCATTCGCGGCTTGAAAATTATTATTCATTACGTAACGTTCTATCCAATTTATCGCGCCTTAGAATTAATCGAGGAATACTTGGAGAAGCACCAATGAAGGATCGTCCTAAATCACTGCGTGAAATCGCTGAGCGTGCTGAAGACCTACCGCAATTCGGTCGTGAATTCGCCGATTGGCTGCATACCTTGCGCACGCTGCGATCAGCCCCTCAAATCCTCTCCGCGATTGAGGAAGAGCCTCCCTTGTTATCTGGCAGATTCTCCGAAGGAAATACCTCCGACGCGTGGCTCGCCGCCTATGCCGATTACATCTCCGATCGACTTGGTGTAGTCTCACCAGGGTGGGCGCATGATTCCGATCGTATCGCCCGAGATCCATGGTTTTCGACCGACGGCAAACACTCGCGCCTCCTCGCCCTCCGCGATAGCCCACCCGCGTTTAAGAAACGCAATCTGTTCACCCCCAAAGTCGATCTACCCCTCCGCCTCCGCGCTGGACGACCACCTGTTTCCGCAGAACAGAAACGCCAGAAAAATGCCGCACGCCAACGCCGCTTCCGCGCCAGACGCGGCGTCGAGTTGGAGTTACTGCGTAGATGCCTGAAAGAAACCTGACACGGATCGCAACTTAAGGTCTGAGGTAGTCCGAAAAGTAGCTGGGAGACATCAATTGTGACTCATAGTCCGTGGGCTTATAGTCCACAACAAGATATATTCAGGGATGCCGCCCACGGATCCCATTCTCAGAAAACTTGGAGACAATGTCCGCGCCAAGCGCGAAGCGCTTAGGCTCTCTCAAGAGCAACTTGCTGAACGGGCCGACCTTGATCGCACTTACATCAGTGGTGTTGAACGTGGTGTCAGAAACCTAAGCCTTCTCAGTCTTGTTCGTATTGCGAAAGCGCTAGAAACAACAGTAGCAGAGACCACTGGAGGCATACATTAATGCCTGCATTAAAAATATCGGAGAAAAGATTTAATACATATTCAGCTCTAATTGAATCACTCACATTAGATGCGAAACAGATTTCCGAGTTAAATCCATGGAGCAATGAATTACCTGCACTAATCTCCCATTGGATATTCAAAGGCGCGACAAAGCCTCCGATAAGCTCAAAACAATTCAAACTAGGTTGGCGTAAATTAATAGCCCTCCAAAAAAGCTCAAATGTATCCGAAGGGACTGAAAGGGAAATCCAGTTATCCTTCGAATTTGATCAGATCGCTGCTGATATCCCGTTCTTACAAGCAGGCTCTACAGATTTCAAATTCATCGATCTCTTTGCGGGAATAGGTGGATTTAGAATAGCTCTTCAGAACAACGGTGGAGAATGTGTATTTTCTTCCGAATGGGATAAAGCTGCGAAGAAGACCTATTTCAGAAATTTCGGTGAGATTCCATACGGCGATATCCGACAGTTCACAGGAGATGGAATTTCAGATAAGCAGATCGACGAACTAATACCGGATCATGATGTGCTTGCAGCGGGTTTTCCATGCCAACCATTCAGCCGCGCTGGGGTCTCAGCCCGTGAATCTCTAGGCCAATCGCACGGCTTTTCATGTGATGTTCAGGGCACTCTATTTTTCGACATCGTAAGGATAGCCAAAGTCAAAAGACCAAAAATCCTATTCCTCGAAAATGTCCGCAACCTGATGTCCCATGATGGGGGCAACACTTTCCGTATTATCCGTGAAACTATTGAAAACGATTTAGGCTATTCCTTTAATTTCGCTCTAATCAATTCAGCCCCACTTGTTCCTCAAAAGAGAATACGTTGCTATATGGTATGCACGAGAGAACACGATGATCAGTTCAGTTTTCCCACAATCGAAGGTGAGCCACGAAAATTAAAAGAGATTCTAGAAAAAGGGAAACGCGTAGATGAATACACCATTTCCGACAGACTCTGGCAGGGTCATATCAATCGCACAGCTCGAAATATAAAACGTGGAACAGGATTCACAGCGAATGAAGCGGACATAAATAAACCAGCCAACACATTGGTTTCCAGATATGGGAAGGACGGGAAAGAGTGCCTCATCCCTCAAAAAGGGAAAAACCCAAGAATGCTTACACCCCGCGAGTGCGCCAGACTTCAAGGTTATCCAGATAATTATATTACCGCTTTAAGTAAAGCGGCTGCCTACAGGCAATTTGGAAATTCCGTTGCTGTGCCCGTGATTCAAAAGATTGCAGAAAATATAAAAAAAGTATTAGTAGACTCATAACCCCATAACCCCTTTTGGTCATGCGCTTCGGATTAACACAGAAATTATTTTTCAAATCAAAAGACGGTGCATACTCAAAGGTTACGAGTCGCGAATTTTTCGATTCTCAAGTAACTTTAACACACGATGAGGTCGCAGTAGCTCGTGGTTTTTTTGGTAAAAACGGTATTTTCATAGGGAATGTTAAGGATGGCGGACTTCGTGCTCAAAAGGACTTTTACCTTTTCGACAATGCAACCGGCAGTATCAGTGCTAAGCCCATACAATTAAATCTCGTTTTCCCAAAACCAAAAAAAAATGAGCTAAGACTCTATCTCAGGGCTAGCACATTCAAACCGATAGATAACCCAATTTGGTTTATATATACAACTGGCAAAAAGATAGTTCTGGGCGCTATGTCTGAGAATCGCTGGAGGATGATTGGACGTGAAGATCCTGATGACGAGAATTACATCGACCAGATTTACACAGGAAGTGACGCTCCAAAATACAGGACACGCGCCAAAGGAAGAATTATAGTTAGAAACCCCAAAATCGCACTTCAGAGTTTCAAGAGCGCCGCGCACAAATGCGAAGTGGACTCTTCCCATAATTTATTCACCTCACGGGCTTCTGGACTTCCATTTCTTGAGGCGCATCATCTGATTCCTCTGAAATATCAACGGGGATACAAAAGCAGCCTAGACATTCAGCAAAATGTCGTAGCTCTATGCCCATATTGCCACCGCCTGATACATCATTCCACTGCTTCTGAAACGAAGGATGCAATAGATATTCTGGCGGAGAAACACTCCGATTTATTCAATCTAAGGAAGCTGGCCGCTTCAGATCTATATCGATTATATAACTGCGAGGAAATTGATTAGAAATTGACGTGATTGACGTTTGCTTCGCATCTGGCAACACGAGCTCAACAACAAGAATCGTATCTCTTACTCTTCTGTTTTCCATGCATTGAGCTTCTTCAATCGCGGCTGATTGATTTTTGCTACTTCTAAGCCCCTTTGCGGCCTTCCGTTCTGAGCTAATCGCTTTCAGCTTAGAGCCCCACCCCTTACTGCTCAGTCCTCTTTTTCCGGTGCTACTAACCGGCAGCATCGTTTAGCCGATGATACTGCATGAGGCCAACACGGCCGCCATGGGAATCGCGGTGCCGATATACAACAGACCGGACGCCAAGCCCTGAAGTCGAAATCACGCACGCTCTTCGCGCGGAATTACTTCGAGCTTACAACTTTTCGCCGCCATCCTACGAACCCCAACATAGCGATACCCGCAATCAACGCATAGGTTGACGGTTCGGGAACGGCTGAAACCGTTATGTTATCAAATCCCGAGACCGGATAATTCGAACTCAGTGGCAAGGATGTCAGCCCTTCCAGCGCAGCAATCGCCTCGGTCGAAAAGCTGCTGTAACTTGCGGCCTGTGCCTCCCCCAATCCCGTAATCGTGTTAAATTCCCCCGCTGCGCTTGGCCACATAAAGGACACCAAGATGGATTCAAATCCCTCAGAGGTATCATAACCAAACCCAGTTGCTTCAAAGGCTCCGTTGGAACTCGAAACCATGGAATCAATGGATATCAGTTCCTCGACCCCATCATTCGATACAGCTTTCTCAGTCCAAGTGACCAAATACCAGTCAATTGGTTCCGCAAGATAACCATCTCCTCCCGTCGAGCCGGTAAACCAAAATGTCTGGGTGGAGGGGGCCACATTTAAAATGAGTTGGGCCTGTGAGTAAGTAGAAAATTGCACTAGGACGATCGCCAATGCAGCTAAGCGGATGAGTTTTTTCATTGGGGGGGGTAGGGAAATAATCCAAATTTGTTCGGCTAATCGATGAAGAGGTCACGCCGATGGCAAGGTTCCTCGAATCTCATGAGATAGTCAACTCTACGTTGACGGCGCTAACGGATTTCCATGGGAACGTTCGAGACCCGAATCAGAACGATCAGAGCAGACGAAATCCCAAACCTTAGTGGTGAGCGAATCGCGCTTGAGAACGGCCAGATATTCGCAAAACAGGACTAACTTGTGCGACTCCTGAGCCTCTTTGCACCAATCCCTTCCGAACTCAGCGCTTTCCGCTTAAAGTTTACCGCCTACTGCTTACCGCTTCCACATCCTTCCCGCGCGACAACGCGCAGCATCGTATAGCCGATCATACTGGAGGTGGCCAACACCGCAGCCATAGGAAGGGCGGTGCCATTATACAAAAGACCGACTGCTGAGCCTGCCACGCCTCCGAGACCAAATTGCACCGTGCCCATCAAGGCAGAAGCACTGCCGGCCACCCTACCTTTGGGAGCCATCGCCAAGGCGGTGATATTCGGAAAGAGAAACCCGGTTGAGCCCACGCAAAGAAACAAGATCGAGACCGCAGCCGGAAATCCACCCCAGCCGGTCAAGACTTGCAACACCAGCACCAGCGCCAGCGCCGTGTTCAGGGCGTAAGTCGTTTCCAGTGCCTTTCGCGGAGACATATGTTTCAATAACCATCGATTGGCTTGCGCGCCGATGATCAAGCCCGCGCTATTCACTCCAAAGAATATCCCGAAGGCCTGTGCGCTTACTCCGTATAGCTCAATGAATAGAATTGGTGAACCAGCGATGTAGGAAAACAGCATCCCTGATACGCAACCGATACTCAGCACATAGCCGAAGTAGACCCGATCACGCAGCAGTCCGGAGTAGATCCCCAGAATACCACGGATATTGCGTCGCACGCGCAATTCCGGAGCCAAGGTTTCCGGCATAAACTTAACCACCGTCACAATACTCGCCACGGCGAATGCGGCGAGGAGCCAGAAGATGCCGCGCCATCCCGTAATTAAGAGCAGTTGCCCCCCGATGAAAGGAGCCAGAATCGGAGCCGCTCCCATCACCAACATGAGCAGCGAAAATATATTGGCCGACTCTTTTACATCGAAACTATCCCTCACGATCGCTCGCGTGACCACCATCCCCGCCGAACCACCCACGGCCACACCGAAACGCCAAAGCATCAGCTCCCCAATCGAGCCGGACAGCGCGCAACCCGCTGTCGCGAGAGCGAAGATGATCATCCCAAAAATCAATAACCGACGGCGTCCCCAACGATCCGACATCGCTCCGTAAAATATCTGACCCAGCGCCATGCCGATCATGTAGACCGACAAGGTCAGCTGCACTTGCCCGATCTCTACGCCAAACTCATCCGCGATATCCGGGAAAGCCGGCAGATACATGTCGATACTCAGCGGCACGAAAGCCGTGAGCGAACCGAGCATCAAAATCAACAGCCACCGAGCCGGCAGTCGTTGAGGAGCCAACCCACTCATTACGCCGCGCCTTCCTGTCGTGCCTCAAGTTCCTCCCAACGTGTAAACGCGATCGTATGCGCCTTCTCATTCGCTTCGAGTTGCGCGCTCACTTCGCTAAATTTTGCCGCTTCGTTTTTATAGAAATCAGGATCACCCAACTTCACCGTCAATTGCGCGTGCTCGGTTTCCAAGGTTTCAATTCGCGCCGGTAGTTCGGTCAATTCCTGCCGCTCCTTGTTGTTCAACCTTTTCGGTTTAGGCTGGGGCGTCTTATCATCCAGACGCTGGTCCGCCTGTGCCTTAGTCTTCGCTGTCGCGATTTCTTCCCGCTGTAATTGATAAGCGGCGCGCTTCTCCTTTTCCGCGACCCAATCATTGTAGCCGCCGACATATTCGGCGATGCGACCTTCGCCTTCAAAGACCAGCGTGCTGGTGACGACGTTATCCAGAAAATCTCGATCGTGACTCACGACCAGCAACGTGCCCTGGTATTCGACAAGTAGATTTTCAAGCAGATCGAGCGTCTCCGCATCGAGATCATTAGTCGGCTCATCCATCACCAGAACATTGGCGGGCTTGGTAAAGAGACGAGCGAGCAAGAGCCGGTTGCGTTCGCCCCCCGAAAGCACCCGCGCCGGAGTCCGAGCACGGGAGGGCTCAAACAGAAAATCCTGCAAATAAGTCATCACGTGTCGCGAGTGTCCGTTGACCATCACCGTCTCGTTACCATCGGCGATATTCTCCGCCACCGTGAGGTCGCCATTGATCTGCGAACGCAGCTGATCGAAATACACGACTTCCAGTTTCGTGCCGCGCTTGATCTCGCCTGAGGTCGGTTCGAGTTGCCCCAGCAGCATTTTGATAAACGTGGTCTTGCCCGCGCCATTCGGCCCGATCAATCCAATTTTATCCCCACGGTTGATCATCAGATCGAGATTCGTCACGAGCTGCTCGCCACCACCGTAAGCAAAATCCACCCCAATGGTTTCGACCACACGCTGGCCGCTGCGCTGCGCCTCACTGAGATTGATATTCGCTGTGCCCACGGCACTGCGCCGGGCGCGTCGTTCATCACGCATCTTCTTGAGTCGCGTCACGCGACCTTCGTCGCGCGTGCGCCGCGCTTTCACTCCGCGTCGCAACCACACTTCTTCCTGCGCGAGACGTTTATCGAAGGCGGCAGCCTGTTTCTCTTCGCCTAAAGTCACTTCCTCTTTGCGCACAAGATAGGTATCGTAATCGCAGGACCAGCTGGCGAGCTGGCCGCGATCCAACTCGATGATACGCGTGGCGAGTTTGCGCAGAAAGGCCCGGTCATGAGTCACGAAAAAGAGGGTGATCTTTTCACTGAGCAAAAACTCTTCGAGCCACAGAATCGAATCGAGATCGAGATGATTGGTTGGCTCATCGAGCAGGAGCAAATCGGGTTGACCGGCCAAAGCGCGCGCCAGAAGCACTCGGCGTTTCAAACCGCCACTGAGTTCGGAAAAGGCCTGTTCACTCACCAGCTTAAGCCGATCGAGCAAGTCTTCCACCCTCACATCGCGCTCCCAGTCCTCTTCGTGATGATCGTCGTTGGGACGCAACCCGCTCGACACGATATCATGCACACTCCCGGTAAGATCATCCGGCACCTCCTGAGGTAGGCGCGTATAGACGGCGCCTTGAGGACGATGAACATCGCCCGAATCGGGGCTAATCTCCCCGGCGATCACTCGCATTAGGGTGGTTTTCCCCGCTCCATTTCTCCCGAGCAGGCAGACGCGTTCGCCTGGATCGACTTGAAAGTTCAAGCCGTCCAAAATTGCCGGTCCACCGAAGCTAAGGTTAATATCTAGAAGGCTGAGTAACGCCATAGCCCTCCAACGTGAACTGCCGTTCCCCCCACTGGCAAGCGCAGTGCAAAAAACTTCCTTGTCGGGTGGAGATTCCTATCCTCGCCTCCGACTTTGAGGGCTCCAATATGCAATTATCAGGTAGGGCGTGACCGCTGGGCGCGCCGTTCGTTATTCGCGGACGGCCCAGCGGTCCGTCCCTACCTTCCTATGAAACGCCTTCCTAGGCGCGATACGCTCCTCGACTCCGCACTGTAGGGCGGGATCGCCGTATCCCGCCTCCGTATCGATTATGCATTTATCAGGTAGGGGCGTGACCGCCCTCCATCGCTAAAGCTATGGAGGACACGCTGGGCGCGCCGTTGGTTAGTCGCGGACGGCCCAGCGGTCCGTCCCTACCTTAATGTCACGATTCCGCCCAATAAACGACTGTCATTGCGAAGGAGGCGCAGACGACTGCGGCAATCCACCCCAACCCTTCGGTCATATTTGCTCATTCGTGGATGGCCGCGTCGCGGTGCTCCTCGCCATGACAGCGGCGAACCACCCACAATCGAAGATTTGACTGCCTGCTCCCTCATCCAGCGGTCCGGCCCTACCTGGATCACATAAGACTCTCCCAATATAGGCTCGCCCCATCCGCTCATCCATTAACAAATATCCAATAAGCGTTAACCCATAACCCTTCCCTTATGTCCTCTACCCCCGTTGCCCTCCAACTCTGGTCAATTCATGACCACGTAAATAACGATTTCGCAGCCTCAGTGGCCGAAGTCGCCAAGATCGGCTACGCCGGAGTGGAGACCGCCGGTTTCGGCGATCTCGACGCCACGAAGGCTGCCGCTGCACTCAAGGACGTAGGCCTCCAATGCGCAGGCATGCATGTCGGCATCGATGCCCTGCGGAGCGATCTGAATGGCTGCATCTCCAATGCTCATATTCTCTGCACAAAACACGTCACCTGCCCCAGCTGGCCGCGCGATCATTTCGTTTCTGCCGCTGCTTGTCAGGATATCGGCAGAGAGCTCGGCATCATCGGTAGTGCATTCCGCGCCCATGGGATCCAGTTCGCCTATCACAACCACGCCACCGAACTCGCTATCGTCGAGGGACGACGCGTATTTGATTGGATGCTCGATGCCGCCGCCCCGCACGACCTCGGTTGCCAAGCGGATGTCTACTGGGTGCAGGTCGGCGGAAAAGATCCCGCGGAATTCATCCGCGAGCAAGGCCGTCGTATTCGCACCTTACACCTCAAAGATCAGGCGGAAATCGGCGGAGGGCCCGTCGATTTTGAGGCCGTGTTTACCGCGGTCGATAGTATCGGCGCCGTCGAATGGAACATCGTCGAAGTCGAGGAATACAATCACGACCCCATGGAGTCGTGCCGCCTTTCTTTCGAGCAACTCCGCACCTGGGGTCGCGCTTAAAAACGCGACTCATATTGGTGGATGGGCACGTCCCTTATGGATTCGAAATTCCCAGAAACTATCGAAACCGCACTGCAGGTGGAGCGACTTGTCCTCAAGACGCTTGCCTCAGGGCAAACAAACTCGCTCATGCGCGTTGAGGACAACGCGCACCACCTACCCTAACCCATCCCTATCATGCCTAAAAAGAAATCCTTCAATGTTGCCGTCATCGGTGCCGGTGGTATCGGCCACGATCACATTCGCTCCTTTCAACAACACCCTGCCGCCCGCGTGATCGCATTAGCGGAAATCTCACCGGAGCGCGGACGCGAAGCTGCTGAAGCTTACGACATTCCCACGCTCGAGACCGATTACAAGAAACTGCTCGCACGCGACGATATCGACGTCGTTTCGATCGCCCTCCCCAATTTCCTCCACGCGCAAGTAGCAATCGAAGCCCTGCGTGCCGGTAAAAACGTAATGGTCGATAAACCCATCGCGACCAATGCCCGCGATGCTACCCGTCTCATCGCCACTGCCAAGAAGTCGCGCCGCCTGCTCATGGTCGGCCAGAACCAACGCTTCACGCCCGAAGTGCAAACCGCCAAGCAACTCGTCACCAACGGCACTCTCGGCGAAGTTTATCACGCCAAGACTGGCTGGACCCGGCGCGTGGGCATTCCGCGCATTGGCTCCTGGTTTACGCAGACTAAGTTTGCCGGCGGCGGTTGCACTTACGATATCGGTGTGCACGCGCTGGATCGCTGCTTGTTTCTGATGGGCGAATTCGACGTGGCGGCAGTGAGTGGCCAAACTTACACAAAATTCGGTAATCGCGGCCTCGGCGACGGCGGCTGGGGCAAGGGCGAGATCGACCCTCAGAAACCATTCGATGTCGATGATCTCTCCATCGCGCTGATCAAACTGAAAAGCGGTCGCACCATCCTGCTCGAAGCCTCGTGGGCCGAACACGCCGAGGATGATGGTTTCAACGGCACCCGACTCTTCGGAACCGAAGCCGGACTGCAATTGCCCCCGCTCAAACTCTTCCGCTCTACGCCAAAGGGTAATGTAATCGAACTTCTCGAACCAAACACCAATCTCGTGGACCCCAATCGCATGGTGCACTTCATCGATTGCCTGCTCGGCAAGGCCAAGCCTTACGTGATCCCCTCCGAATCCCTCGCCGTGCAAAAGATCCTCGACGCGATCTACAAATCCGCCGCCACCGGCCGCGAAGTGCGCATCAAGTAAGCTCCCCTTTTCTTTCTCCGGCTCGAGCCTACTCATTCTCTTAATCGTTCTCTTTCGTCAGAGAGAGAAAGGGAGAGAGAGAGAGAGCATCTCAAAGTCGAATCCGCATGGATTTGAAAACGAGAGGATAATAATAGTAAAACGACCTATCCACCATTTTGTCCGCCATCGCCTTGGCGACGGTGGAAAGCCTGAGCTAGTCCAACGGGGCGAAGGCAGAAGCATGACCATGGAGACTGGGGAGAGGTGAGGCCCGCCTTCGCCGAGCCTATGGTGCGGCACTTTTCTTTCCCACTAGGAAAGAAAAGTGGTGGAGCTGATCGGGATCAAACCGACGACCTCGTCATTGCGAACGACGCGCTCTATCAACTGAGCTACAGCCCCGTATGAGCTATTTTCTGATAAATCAGCTCGGGAGAGTAAACCTCATTTTTTGAGTCGAATGAGTGACGGCCCAGCAAAATCTAGGCAACAGCTCAACTTGGCCTCAAATTTGCTTTGCACAAGGCCTAGTTAAGAGTAACTCGAATCCCAATTGATCGATTTTCTGCCATGAAAAACACAACTAAGTCCACTAAATCCAAGACGCCCGCCCCAGCGACAAAAGCCGTGAAAGCGGTAACTAAGGCCGTCAACAAGACGGTTGTGAAGAAGACCGCGGTCAAAAAGACCGCTGCCAAGAAGCCGGTGAAGAAAGCGGTTACCTCAACAGCAATTAAGCCGACATCTAGCACCGCCAAGAAATCCGGCACCGCTAAAGCGACCTATATCTCGATCTCGGCCAAGGTAGATGTCGGCTTCGGCAATACCCTATTCCTGCGGGGCGAAGGTAAGGACCTCAGCTGGGATCAGGGTATGAGGATGACTTGCGTCGCCGATGATGAATGGAGCCTCACCGTGGCCGAATCCGCGCAGCCCCTCGTGTTCAAGTTTCTCATCAACGATGAAGCATGGTGCCCGGGCGAAGATTACTCCCTGCGCTCCAATCCGTCGGGCCAGTTTACGCCGAGCTTCTGAAGCGTGGGGCGAGGCTTAGCTCTCTTTGTCATTGCGAGCCCGTCCCGCTGTTGCGGGATGGGCGTGGCAATCCACGAACAGTTAAGGGCGACCAAGGGTAACGCGTGGATCGCCGCGTCTCCCGCTGAACGGGATCTTCGCCAAGACAGAAAGAGGATCAGGCTCAGCGGCTCTCGACGCAGGACCGAACGGCTTGGTTTGTCCTGCAGATGAACGCCCCGGTTTGTCATTGCGAGCCCTGCTCGGCAGGGCGTGGCAATCCACGAAAAGGCAGGGGCGCCCAAGGGTAACGCGTGGATGGCTGCGTCTCCCCCTGTGCGGGATCCTCGCCATGACAAACTCTACGCCACCGAAACAGAACCCACGCTTACCCGTGATCAGGGTTTAGCTTACGCAGCCGCTGCTGTAATTGTTCGGCGGCTTTATTGCGATCCGCGAGTTGGTCCACCGTGATCAGCTCGCATCGCATCCGAACCTTTGAAAACGGCTTGGGCAGGTAAAACATATCCCAAGCCTTCCGGAACCTCCATGCCGATTCGAAATCGGCCCCGATGAGCAACAAGGGAGTCTGCGTGCGTCGCGCCACAATCAAGGCCCCCGGCTTAAATTCATAACGCGGACCTCGTGGGCCATCCGGCGTGATCCCCACGTCGTTGCCGTCCTTGAGCACGTTCACCAATGCCGTCACCGCTTCGCGGCCCAAATTTTTGCTCGAACCGCGCACTGTTTGCATCCCGATCAAGCCAAAGAAAGCCGATAGCCAAGCCCCATCCTGACTCGGGCTGACCAACGCATACACTCGCCTTCCATTACGATACCTCCGAAAAATCTCCGCCGAGAGAAACAACCGGTTGTGCCAAAGCACCATCGCCACCGGTTCATCGCATTTGGTGTAGTTGCGCAGATCTTCTTCACTCTCCTTAAAACGCAGCGACATACCCCAAAGCCGCATCAACAAAGCAAATGGCCACATCACCATCCGGCGCCAACCAGTGATGCCTAGCACTTCCTCAGAGGACTCGGGAGATGTCGTTGTAGAATTCAGAGACCTTGTTTTTGGCGAATCCCTGCATCGCGCCAAGCGTGAATCTCACGACTTCGCGTTGACCTCATAGACCGCCGCCCTCACCAAACGCCATGGTCGCATCGTATCCGCCGTGCCCGCATCTGCCCGAGCCCCGTCCCAATCTCGATTGGCGGAGCCTGAATCAATTCCGCGCACAGGAACGGAGAGCCGAGTTTTATCACGCCTGTCTCGAATACGGTCAGGACCTCTGGCATCGCCACCTCCCCGCGCGCGCCCTCCTGTGCTTGGATCGAGCCATGGGAGCCGATCTTTCAGGCGATGAGCCCGTGCTCGTCGAATTCCCCCTCCCCTATGCGGCTATGCATTGGTTCATGACCCATACGCCCCAAGACGTGTTTATTGGCAATCCACGCGTCCATTTTCAACACTACGCCGATCGCCTCAAGGAACCCCGCCTCGAGCAACGCAAAGCTCGCTCCTGGGCCTGCTGGGCTTTGGCCAAAAAAACTAACCCCGCATGGCCCGGCGATCCCAAGCACGACGTCGTGGAGCCCACTCTCGATCAAATCGCCGAATCCCTCCAAACCCACGGCCACCCTGGAGAACCCAACCTCTGGCGAACCGTGCTTGCTAACATCTAATCACAAAAAAACCTCCGTAAAAACGGAGGTTTAAAAGTGGCGGGATGGACGGGACTCGAACCCGCGGCCTTCTGCGTGACAGGCAGACGCTCTAACCAACTGAGCTACCACCCCAATAAAGGGGAAGAGGCGGAAGCTAGAAACCGCACACGCCAAGTCAAGAGCGGTTTTAATTTAGGAGGGGAATCGTCGGTAATTAATGCAAAATCCAGTTATAACCATGAGTTACAACAGAAGGATTGCGTGCCGGGTCATATGTTTGCAGAACGCTGGTGATCAACTCTCTGTGGTGGTAGCTCAACTGGATAGAGCATCGGTTTTCTAAACCGACGGTCGCGGGTTCGAGTCCCGCCCACCGCACCATTTTCTCAACTACTTGAATTAAATTTCCACGCCCTCGGGATTCAATCGGGGGAATCGGGAGCCAACGGTCTCGCTTGAGAAGGTAATTTAGAGAGGCGGACCAACATCCTCATCTCAGTCCTCGGCAGGCGCTCATTGATCTGGCCTCCGGGGTGTAGACGGCGCCTTGACCTCACAGACTGGATCGCCTTGATATTTCCATGTCAGACAAAGCTGAATTCGACGCAAAACTGAAGAAGTTTGTCGGCCTAACCTTTCTCGTAATCTTCCTCGCTGGCGTGGTGGGTTTAATTGGCGGCTGGATAATTTATCCATAATGCTGAACCTGGCAGTGAGATTTTAGGCATCCAATTATTTATGCCCACGATCGTTGCGACCATCGTCATGAGCCTCGCGTTGGTCCGGATTAAAAAGAAGCTGTTCGGCACTAAGGAAGAATTCCAAGCCTCCGTGGAGCGCTTCAAAGAGCATAACGAGCAAGCGAAGAAGTAGTTGGCCACGCGTGGGATCAGTTGGGGCGGAGCTAACTGCGGAGAAAGACCTTTCTAAACCGAAATTGTATGCTGAAAGCTTTTTCCCCAAGCGCACCACGGCCCCCTCCAAGATCTACGACCCTATGAATACTCGCCTCCAACATTTCCTAACTTTCGTCCTGATCCTTTTCTTCGCGCACACCTTACATGCCGATTGGAAGTTTGAACGCATCTCTCAGGATCAAGGCGGCGGGCTGCGGATCTTTGATACGGGCATGAGCGAGAAAGACCCCGTAAACGGGGGCTACGCTTATCCAGAACTTAGATTTATGCTGGTTCGCAGTGGCCCCAAGAGCTTTCAGTGGGTCGGAATCCTAAAAACACACCGCCCAGGTGTCTCCGTGGTCTCGATTACTTCAGGTCCCGACGTAAATCCATTCGCAAAGAGTGATCCGTTAATCATCCGCCCCACTCACTCGAAGAAAGGCCCGACGAGAGGGAGCGAAACGATTGTCTTTTTCGCCACCAGTTTTGCCGACCTTCAGAAACTGCAGGCAGTCGATGACGGCATCACCTCATTTCATGTCGAATTCCGCACTGAGGATGGGGGAACTGAAAGTCACGGCTTCTACTTCGAAGGCTTTGATAATGCGGTCGATTTGATGGAGCATATTGCCCAGAAGGATGGCCTGGGAAATCTCTTACAATAAGTGGTAAAAAACGGTTATTAGGCGCCCTCTTTCAACGGATTACGCCGAAGGTCGCGAGGTATCCGTTAGGGGTTGGATTGAGCGAAACTTATAGAGGGCGTGAAGAATCGCGCCCAAACATCTCCTCCTCATTGATGATCAGTAGCTAGTCCTCTGCGGCATCTTCTGCCGTCGGGGTTTCCGAGATCTCGGGCAAAGTGACGGTAAAACGACAGCCCCCGCTCTCGGGGCACTCCAGAGTGATCGTGCCGCTGAGCAATTTGGTCATCCGCTCAACAATATTCAGCCCAAGACCCGTGCCTTTGATCGTGCCCACATTGGAGCCCCGCTCAAAGGCCTCAAAGATGTGCGCCTGATCTTCGAGAGGTATCCCCATGCCCTGATCTGCAACGATCAACTGAAGTTCATTTTCATCCCACGCTAGCTCCACCGTAATCAGACTTCCCCCCGGTGAATAGCGCACGGCATTGCTGAGCAAATTTTCGAGGATGTGGTTCAATAGATTACCATCGGTGACAAACGTCCCGACCTTCGAAGGATCAAGAATCTCGAAACGGTGTTCGCCGGTATCACTCATCTTCACCAACTCCATGATGTCTTTCACAAAGTCTCCCAGCTCGAGCTTCGTGGGGTTCACTTCGAGCCGCTTCGCGTCAATCCGGTTGAGCAACAGGACCTCATCCAGCATAATAGTCATCCGGTTCAGCGAGGAGTTGATGCGACCAAAGAGTTCCGTGCACTTTTCCGGAGATAACCGGTCCGAATGGTTGGCCAGAATCTCGACCGAACCCATCACTGAAGCCATGGGGGTTCGAAACTGATGCGAGGCCACCGAGATGAACCGGGTCTTCATTTCGGAGATCTCCTGCTGCTGAGCCAGCTTGGTGGTGGCCTCAGCCTCGCGACGTTGCTGGGCGGTGATATCCTCTTTCAAAGCCGCGTAGTGGGTCGTTTCACCTTGCTCATTGAGAATCGGGGCAATCACCGCTGTCTCGTTATAGAGCTCACCATTTTTTCGCTCACTAATCAGCTCACCGCTCCAGACTTGGCCACGCTTTAACGTGTCCCATATCCCACGATAAACCTTGCGGTTGATCTTAAACAGATCTTTTCCCAATACCTCATGCGCCAGATAACCCGTAACCAACGTGAATCGCGGATTGGTGTATTCGATCAAACCTTCTAGGTCGATGATCACGATGGAAAGCGGGGCCTGTTCGATAATATTCGAGAGCTTGCGGAGTTGGAGCTCTGACTGTTTGCGTTCAGTGATGTCTGTGGCCATGCTGTTGACCAGTCGGCGACCGTCCGGCAACCGGCCCAAGGAGGCCGAATGGAAATCCCAAATGCGCAGAGCACCGCTTTTGGCGCGGATGGTGAAATTGCCTTCGGCCTTGTTGTCGGTCAGGCTGTAGAGGCTCTTGATCTGCGCCCGCAATAGCTGCTGGCGTTCTCCGTAGGCCCGCTCAGTCCAATCGTCGATCGTCTTGAGTTCCTCCGGCTCGTAGCCGCTGATGGCATACCATGAATCGCTGCCCCCGATGATTTCACCGTCCTCCGCGTGCAATAGCATCGGAATCGGTGAACTGACGACGGCGCTGCGGAAACGTTGCTCGCTCTCCCGCAAATCATCCTCGATCTGTCTGCGCTTCGTGATGTCCTGCAAGGTGCCCTGCACCTTAATGATCTTGCCCTCCTGATCACGGACTGGCTCACCTATCGTGCGCACCCAGAGTCGTTGGCCCTGGGTATTGATGAGTTCCAATTCCTCATCGTAAGGCGTGCCCTCCCGGGCACAGGCCTCAAACACCGCCGTTATTTTTTCCCGCCATTCCGGAGCGTAGAACTTGATGGCAGCTTGCACGGGAATATCAAAATCGCGGGGCACCCCATAAATGACCGCCGCTTCATCCGACAAATTGGTTTTCCCGGATAACAGATCTACCGTCCAACCACCCAAGTGGGCCATGGAACCAGTCATTCGGAGTAGATCCGTGCTCTCACGCAGGGCATTCGTCTGACGCTGCAAGCGGAGATGGTTATAGCGCAGCCAGAATAGAAACGCCGCTAACAAGGCCAGGGCTGTAGCGATGGACAGAAAGTAGGGCCGCAGGTCGTTCAGCCGAATCGGATGCGGTTCGATCGGGCCGACCCATTGGCTATACAGCCGGTCATAGATTCCCTCGTGCTGCACGCGGGCTAGCGCCGCGTTGATCTGCTCCAGACCTTCCGTATCGCCCGGGTGAACCACGATGTGAAACCGGTAGATGATGTCGTCCACGAAGTCGCGGTGCAGCCCCAGTTCATCCGGTTGCTCAAACGAGAGCTGACGGGTGAGCAGGGCGAAATCGAACTCCCCATTTTTAACGCGCGACAGCACCTTGGCCCAACTCTCATCTATGACCATGCTGGCCCCCCACCCCTGATGATTCGCCGCATCAAGTTGCGAGATAGTGCCGTTGAGCATGACCATGGATTTACCGGCAAACTGCTCGGTGCTCGTGATTGGCGGATCACCGGGACGCGTGTAGGTCAACCCATGCAGAGTAGCATGAGGAATCGAATACCACATGGTCTTTCGGCGCTCCTCGGTGATGATCACATTGGCCAGGGCATCGATCTCCCCGGTCTCAAACTGCCGCAAAATTTGACTCCAGTAGCCGGGCACGATTTCAAATTTCACCAGCCCGGTAGCTTGCATCTCACGCAACAATTCGGGGGCAAATCCCACGGTCACGCCATCGGCCAAAGCGGAGGAAAGCGGGGGCGAATTGACCTCCACCCCGATGCGGATCGTGCGGACTTCATCCGGCGCGGCGGTCCCGACCACGGCCAGCAGAAAACCCAACGAGGCCAGCGCACAACGCAGAACGAATGGAAAAATCCGTCGGGTAACGGCAGTGTGGATTTCCATACACGCAGACTTACTCTTGGCGCGGCTGTCGCGCCCTCGAAACACGGCCGGAGTTGCGGATGAGGTTAGCATAGGGTTATAACTGTGAACCAGTCAGGCGCGTAAGCGCTTGGCTAGCAGCCTGTCGGACTTAGGCAATTTCTTTGTTTAAAATAACATATACAATTGACAGATAACAGGATAAGTCCATATTAGTCTCATGGCCACCCG
>Ga0105054_10004651_pt1 | contig 20360 bp, 15 predicted proteins | sample BON02_FD_78091 | JGI IMG/M metagenome (GOLD analysis project Ga0105054, IMG submission 78091) | Freshwater microbial communities from Lake Bonney liftoff mats and glacier meltwater in Antarctica - BON-02 (megahit assembly) | ecosystem: Environmental > Aquatic > Freshwater > Ice > Glacier...
ATGCCGGTTTATGATAAACCGATGATCTACTACCCGCTGTCGGTGCTCATGCTAGCCGGCATTCGCGAGATTCTGATCATTTCGACGCCGACCGATCTACCCAACTTCGAAAAGCTCCTCGGCGATGGCTCTAATCTCGGCCTCAAGCTCAGCTACGCCGAACAACCCAGCCCCGACGGTCTCGCACAAGCCTTCACTATCGCCGCCGACGTCGGCTTTCTCACGGGCAACGAAACCTCTGCGCTGATCCTTGGCGACAATCTCTTTTATGGTCACGACTTCGTCGATTCCCTTTCGCAAGCCGATCAACGCAACGAAGGCTCGACGATTTTTGGCTACCACGTTTCCAATCCCAGCGCCTACGGAGTGGCTGAATTCGATCAAGAAGGTAAAGTCGTCTCGCTCGAAGAAAAGCCCGCACAACCCAAGTCAAACTACGCCGTCCCCGGTCTTTACTTTTACGATACCGACGTCGTCGGTCTCGCGCGTAATCTCAAGCCCTCTCCTCGTGGCGAACTCGAAATCACTGATCTAAACCGCCTCTATCTTGAACGGGGCGACCTCCATGTCGAGTTGCTCGGTCGCGGGACTGCTTGGCTCGATACCGGCACACACGATTCATTACTTCAAGCAGCCCAGTTCGTCGAAGTGCTCGAAAATCGCACCGGTTTGAAGATCGCTTGCCTCGAAGAAATCGCCTGGAAACAAGGTTGGATCAATGACGACCAGATGGACGCCAACATCGCCCAACTCGGTAAATCATCCTACGGCGCCTACCTGTCTAAAGTGCGCAGCGCTACAAAGCTCTGATTTTCAACGTGCGCCCAACGCGCGGTCGGGTTAGACCTTCGATCTTACCGGATGCTGGTTTCTTTCATCATACCTCTATTTAATTGTCTGCCACTCACCCGTGAATGTATCGCGAGTCTGCAGAAATCGCTGCCGGCAGAATTGGAATATGAAATCATCCTCGTGGATGACGGCAGCACCGATGGCACCCGCGAGTGGCTTTCGACACTCTCAAGTGAATTTGGAATCATCCTCAACGAATCCAATATCGGCTATGCCAAATCCAATAATCTCGCGGCGAAAATTGCTCAAGGCACTCTACTCTGCTTGCTCAACAATGATCTGATATTTGCCCATGGCTGGTGGAATCCCCTGTTAAATACACATCGAAAAATTGGGGGAAATGCCGGCGCGACCGGTAACGTGCAGCGCAGAGTATTGGATCGAGGCATCGATCACTCAGGCATTCGCATCAATGCGAAAGGGAAACCCGAGCACGATAAGAGCTGTTATCCTTGGCCACATCAACGACGTGAAGTTCCCGCCGTCACGGGAGCCTGTTTATTAATCAAACGGAGCACTTTTCTCGAAGAAGGTGGATTCGACGAGGCCTACCTCAATGGTGGAGAAGATGTAGACTTATGCTTTCGGTTATCCGAAAAGCGACTCATCAACACTGTCGCCTTGCGTAGCACTATCCTCCATCATGTCAGTGCTACCCCGGGACGTAAGAAATACGATGAGACCAACTCATACTTACTCGCCTCTAAATGGAGACTCCAGCTCACCGCCTTGGCCTGGCGGTCGTGGACGCGGCAATACCTCGCGGAGCTCTGGTCAAAGAGTATATCATCAGTAATTTGGAAAAATGTCGTGAGTTCACTCTTTTACCTCTGTCATTTTTCGTCACGAGCGCCACGGATCGCTATTACCGGCGTCGAGCAAATGATGAATGCCGAGTTTGCTAGGTGGCAGGCGCTATTCGGCAAAGATTAATACAACCGACCTCGCTACGATTCACTTCACCCACCACTGACTGCGAATGTCGATTCACGCTAATAAATATCCGGCCGAGATACTCGGGGATCATTCCAAAAATCAGCGATTGAGTTCCGGTAAACTAGCGATGCGCAGCGGCAATATAGAGAATTTGATCCATGCGATCATTCATAATCGCAGCAATCTTCTGAAAGTATAACCACTCTCCTCTGCTTAACGGACTGCATGAACGACGAATCCATACCCCGACATGACAATTCTGCAATCCACGGGGGAAGACGTTTCATCAAACCTGTGTCTCAACCTGCATCCAAAAATCCCTCTACTGCTGATGGCCATCACTTATGCAGTAAACTTTAGATTTGGCGATGCAGCCCATCATAATACTACATCTCGTTTCACACGACGACCATCGTCTGGTATTCTAAAACCTCTATGTTGCCCATCTAAACGGTGCCGTTAAGTTTTGCCTAGACCAAGCCAGAGGCTATCGCTTCGTTTGTTCAATTTTATGTCGTCCGCCAATCGAATTCCCTCCGCCGGTGCCTACCAGCGTCATTTCACGCACTACGAGGGCATTTTCTTCGATGAGTTTCGTCATGACTCAGCGTGGTTGCGCGACAGGGCCGAAATACATTTCCCGACACTCTCCGACACGTTGGATATCGTCATTAATGGAGAATGCGTTCCGCACCCTGATGCCACCGGAATCGAGAGTAAGTTCCCCTCTCTCGTGTGCCATCTCGCGGGGCACCCACCGCTCCCACACTCCCCGAAAAAAGCGGGGGTGTTCCAACTTCGATTAACGATTCCCGCAAGAAAAAGCCAAGCCGGCACAATACTTCATTTCTCTTTAGTAGGAGTCGTGCGAACGAACTATCTCGCTTGGATGGGCCGGATCACAAACGCGGCTTGTTTGCAGCGTTATCGGGCGCAAAATAAAAACCGCCAATTACGGCTCACTTCGATCGAAACAGCCGAAGGCGACACCATCTTCGATTTCTCTAATCGGACCGCACCCTATTCAGGAAGCTTTGCGCGTAAGCACACTAAACTCGGACTCAATATCGCTGGTTTTCTCACCGCAGATCTTGGTATTGGTGAGTCTGCACGTTGCATGGTGCGAGCAGCCGATGCCGCCCAGCTGGACACCGCCTTGGTGCCACTTAAACTCAACTGCAAGAATCGCCTCGGCGATAACACCTACACCTCACGCCTGGAAAACAAGAACCCGCACCAATTCAATGTCGTGCATCTCGACCCCCCCGCATCGCGCGACATTGATCACCACCACGGCAAAGCATTTCGGGAGGGAAAATATAACATTGGTTACTGGGCATGGGAGTTACCCGAATTCCCCGATGCTTGGGTGCCCTCCTGTGTGTATTTCGACGAAATCTGGTGTCCGAGTGAATTCGCCCGTGAAGCGATCTCCATGAAGGTTTCGCTTCCGGTCATCGTCATGCCCCATGCGATTTCATTTAAACGACCGACCGGTGATGTTCGCCAACGCTTTGACTTACCTACAGATAGATTTCTCTTCCTTGTGCTCTACGATTTAAACTCGTATTCAGAACGCAAAAATCCCGGCGCCGCGATTAACGCTTTTCGACTTTCTGGGCTTGCCGATAAAGGTGCCGCCCTCGTTTTGAAAGTGCACAATGTGCATGGTAACGAAGCTGATCTCGAAAAATTACGCGCCGACATTGCCGAGTTTGCGGGATCAGTCATTATCACCGATACGCTTTCTCGTGCGGATGTCTACGCGCTGGAAGCCGCCTGTGATTGCTATGTCTCGCTCCATCGCTCCGAGGGTTTTGGTCTGGCTATCGCTGAATGCATGTATCTCGGCAAACCAGTCATTAGCACCGATTGGTCCGCTACTTCAGAATTTGTCGACACGACTAATGGCTGCCCGGTCAATTTCAGTCTCAAGACCCTCGAAAGGAGTTTTGGACCTTACGGTAAAGGGCAAACTTGGGCCGAAGCAGATCCAGAAAACGCAGCTGAATGGATGCGTAAACTACACAGCGATACATCATTGGTCCACCAACTCGGAGATCAGGCACGCTCGACGATCGAATCGCGCTACTCTCCTCAAGTGATTGGCGCGCGCTACCGTCAGCGTCTCGAAAATATCACGATGTGGTAAAACGCTTACTCGCGGCTTATCTCCAAGCGCAGATTCTTCACCGACATATCCAGCAAGCGAGTGTCGTTGTCCGCACCACTTGCTGGACGATCACTCTGTAATCGCAGGCGGGTAATCCCAAGCTCAAGTTTCAAGGAATCAATTTCCACGGTCTCCGAGTTTTTACTGGATACATCACCAACCCAGAGCCTCTCACCCTCGCTCGACAGGACTACGGTCCGCTTACTGATACCATTGAGCACGAAACTCAGCCGAGCATTCACGCTATCATTTCCCTTGTTCGTGATGCTCAGTTCACCCGGCCCGCCGCTCCATCGCCAGTAATTTTCTTCCTGACGCTCCGCCTCGAACCAGTTTCCGCGGAAATCAACCGTCACGAGCCGATGCTCAGAAAGTCCGATCAAGTCCGCGGGACCTGTGAGCACAATGCCAGCGTGGGGAGCCACTTTTAGATCAATCACCCAATCTTTCAGACAGTAAGACAACTCACGAGGGTCCTTGCTCGCTTGGGTCACTTGATCGTCGGTTGTGAAATAAATGGCGTTTGAGCCAGGTTGCAGCACGAGGTTTTCCAGATGCACCCGAGTCACACCATCTTCGATCTGACCGCGCCACAGCTCATTATTATTCTCATCGGAAAGAGTGATTTCCTTCGGTTCCAGAGAAGAGAGAATAAAGTCCATATTCGCTTCCAAGGCAAAAGGATGAGGATTAACAAACACTACCTCCGAAGACGCACGGCACCAGCGCCAGTAGCGCTCGCGATGCCGTTCCGGCTCATGCCATTCTTCACCATAGACCACTCGAAAACGACCACCCTCCAGTGAAGACATGACACTTTCGATGCCATTCAATTGATAACCGTCTCCCTCAGGAGGCTGCAGCGCGCTGGGCGCACCAAGCAACGTTAGGTTACCCAAAATCAGGACAGGCAGCCAAGCACGGCCGTGCGGAACCAAGACATTAAAGACTAACTGCATCGGCAACAACACCCGCGAGGCCGCTCCCGGATAACCCTCCCAAACCGCATCTCCCAGCACAATCATGAGAACCGCAAAGCTGATCCCAATCCGCCACCAAGGTTGCTTAATCGATGGTCGGAAAACCAAAAATAGAAACTGGGTGGTCAATGCTATCATCATAAACGCGCTCCAGAGCGGCCGACAGTAAAAGAGGCCCATGGCCCAGCTATCAGGATCGACGAGTTCTCTTCCTACTACTTGCCACTTCCGCGCATAGCCCATCAGTGGCCAATCGAAGTTTCGCACGCCTAAGTCGGCTGCTGGACCAACCACACGATCAATATAGATAAGCCACAGCGCCAGTGGCAAAGCCACGAGCACTCCTCGTAGTAACAACATCGGCCACCTCCTTAGCCTTTTAACATCCGACCAGGGAGCCAAAGCGGCCGCGCCCAGCATATTAGTTTCTTTACCCAAACCACTAATCGCAAAAACAGCCGTGGACCACCAAGGCTTACCCTTCTCATACAACATCACACCGATCGCAATCAGTAGTAGGCTTGGCCCATCGACCAGCGAATTGCGCACACTCACACACATACCGAAAGAAAATAGCACCCCACTCCAGCGCAGTAAATTGCTCCACGAAGTTGGCGGAAACCAGTGCAACAAAATCCCCGCGAGCAACAACCAGCAAAACGCGTTTTGCAGAACGTAGGCCGACATGATCCATTCAGGCTGCCCGAAACCCATCGCATAGGATGCCCAGCAGATCAGGATACGTCGCGCCCGATAGGGCAGGCTATCCACCGCCTCTTTTAAGCGAGGCTCACGCAAATCGGGATGCATCGCAATCTGCACATAATACTGAGCGTCATAACCCTCCGAATCCGCCTGCACGTAGAAATCCAGATTCTTCAACTCATCAACTGTCCGGTGAGCTTGTTTGCCTCCAAATGAGATGAGGTAACTAAACCCCTTTTCTGGAATATAGTAGCGCGCAAAGGCCGCGATAAAGAGTCCAACTCCCAGCACATATGCCAGCAGCAACAGAGGTTTAATCCCCTTATTCTGCATATTTTTTAGCATCGTTCTCATTCGTATCATCGGTCTGCCAACTATCGCCACCCCATCACGCCGCATTATGGGTCGAACTACAGATTTGTCCGCTTCGGTTTTTGGTTTGTGCCATGTTCGGAAACAATGACAGCCTGCGCCTCTCGACAACGAAAATAATGGATGCTCCTAATGATCGAGGTTTCACCACCTCACGCGCCCCACGCTTTAGCATACCTGTGCGTCTCTCAAATGGTGGTATCGTGGCTATTTTCCTCGTCCTTAGTGTGGTCTACGCAGGTTTCCTCATCACTCATGGTGTTTCCTATGCCAGTAGCTCGGACGCTTCAGGATATTTCAACAGTGCCCAGCTGCTCGCTAGTGCCGAAACCAGCACTCCGATTAAGACTATCCCGCATTTTACCCCGCCCGATGGCGATTACTACTTCCAGCAACCCCTGGGCTTTTCCGTCGTTAACGAAACGTTAAGCCTCGTTCCCACCTATCCGCCCGGCCTTCCGTTGCATCTACTCATCGCCGCTCAAGTAGTGGGCTGGGATCATGCCGCCATCCTCGTCAATGTATTGGGGGCACTGCTCAGTGGGTGGCTCACATTCTTGCTCGCGCGGAAATATTGCCACCTCTCGCCAGCATGGGCCCTAACGGCGACTCTCTTGTTGTGGGCGTGCCCACTCTTCGTCTTTTTCTCGCTCCAACCGATGAGTGATATGCCATCAACTGGTTGGTGCCTTCTTGCTTTCTTCAGCGCGCTCAATGCCCGGCAACGCATTATCTGGGGGCTTCTCGCCGGGTTTGCCGTTGGTATCGCGGTCTTATTGCGCCCCACCAACGTTTTCGTGATGCTGCCTGTGCTCATGATACTGCGAGGGAGTGGGAAAGCATGGGGCCTCCTTATACTCGGCGGGCTTCCTTTCGTGGCCATTCAAATTGGCTATAACCTTAAAGCCTACGGGGAAATTCTGACCACCGGTTACGGTGATGTTTCTAATCTGCTCCAAAGCAAATTCGTCGCTCACAATTCGATCCATTTTGCCCATTGGATCCCGCAGCTACTCACTCCGGCCATCATTCTTGCCGTCGCGATCCCATGGTTACTCCGGTATTATCCACGCCTGATTCCGGCGATGATCGCGTGGATCGTTGGTCTCATCGCCTTCTATATTTTTTACTATCATGCAGGAGAAACGTGGTGGTATCTGCGCTTCATCCTCCCTGTGTTCCCATTTCTGATCCTCGCCGCCCTCATGGTGGCACAGCGACTCGCCGAATGCATCCGCAGGCCATTGCTTAGAACCATCCTTCCGCTCGTGATACTCGGCACGGCGCTAAGTTACCAATATCACATGAATCACCAATTGGATGTCACTCATGTGAAGTCTGCCGATCGGGCCTACTACGATACCAATGAATGGCTCCTCAACAACGTCTCCGCCGACGCGATCATGGTCGCGATGCAAGCGAGTGGTTCCTTGCACTACTACACTGATTATCCGCTGGTGAGATACGACCTAACCAGTCCCGAAAAACTTACCCTCATCATTGAATCCGCCCGCCAGCACGAACAGCCAATTTACGCGCCCCTGTTTCCTTTCGAAATAGATGCCGTCGTCACTGCAAAGTTGGGTGGCGATTGGGAGAAAGTCGCCACCGTGGGCTACATCACGATCTGGAAACTAACCGGCTGACATGTTTCTCCTCGATCTCAGCCATACCAGTCACACGCGAGCCCGCACCGGGGTTCAACGCGTCACCCGGTCTCTGCACAAAACACTGGGCGCAGAAGCCACCGCCATCACTTGGGATCCCTATGCGCGGCAATGGCGCCGGCTGGATGGCAACGAAAACGCCAATCTCAACAGCAATTCTCCCGCAAAAAAACGCGGGGCTAAGTGGCCCTTATCTGCCCAAATGCGCGGTAACTGGCATGCTCTCCGCGGCGCAAAATATCAAATTCCGACCGCCGAAGGGATTATCGTTCCGGAGATTTTTTCAACCGAGGTTCACACCGCGCTTCCATTGCTCTCACCTCAAATACCTCGCGTCGCCCTATTTCATGATGCGATCGCGCTGAAACTCCCCGAGCTTACTCCGCCCGGAACAGTGACTCGTTTCCCTGGATATATGCAGGAGCTACTCACCTTCCAGGGTATCGCCGCAGTCTCCGAAGATTCACGTCTCGCGCTAATCGATTACTGGAAGTGGCTAGGCTTAGCTCAAACTCCTCCAGTCGAAACTATCCCGCTCGGAATCAATCCTTGTCCCGTTACTAGCACCCAGGCGACTCAGGATATTCCTCCTGTAGTCCTGTGTATCGGCAGCATAGAAGGGCGAAAGAATCACCTGGCCTTGCTGCAAGCCTGCGAAAAATTGTGGCAGCAAAAGCAGAATTTTCAGTTACGCTTAATTGGCATGTCCCACGCCACTACCGGCCAGACTGCCCTGCAAAAAATTGATCAGCTAGTCGCAGAGGACTATCCGCTGCGTTACGATGGCGTGGTTGACGAAGAAACTCTGCAATCCGCTTACGAAGAATGCTTATTTACCGTTTACCCATCGATGATGGAAGGTTTTGGCCTGCCTGTTCTCGAGAGTCTTCAACGCGGCAAGCCATGTATCTGCTCTGCTCACGGCGCCCTCGGCGAATCCGCGCGTGGCGGTGGGACGCTCATGCTTGAGACGCTCGCGCCTAATGATCTCGCCAAGGCGATCAGCACCTTGCTGAAAGACCGTAATCAACGTGAAAAACTCTCCGCTGCAGCCCACGCCCGGACTTACCGATCATGGCAGGACTACACTTCCGATCTCCTCTACTGGGCTAGATCACTTCAATGACCCCATAAAACCAATGGAAGTGTGCTCTTTCAGTTTGCCAAGCACCTCCCTAGCTTTACGTTCTTCCGGTTCCCATGGCGTTGTCATTTTTTAGCAAAAACAAAAAAGCTCTTCTTAACCGTTGTCGCGACGACTATGCGACCAAGATGCGCTTGAAATACGATCCCTACTATCACGCGATCGAGGCTCAGTCTGGCACCAACATCCGCCTGGACGGACGCGATATGATCATGCTATCGAGCAATGATTATCTGGGTCTCTCCTTTCATCCTAAAGTAATTGAAGCCGGAGCCGCCGCCCTCAAGAAATGGGGCACCAGTCCGACCGGAGCTCGCCCCTCAAATGGGTCGCGCACCTACCACGTCGAACTTGAAGAAAAGCTCGCTACCTTTCTCGGACGCGAAGCCTGCCATGTGCATGCCGCCGGTTATCTCTCATGCATGTCGAGCATTGCGAGCTTCGCTCAACGTGGGGACATTATTTTCGCCGATAAGAACATTCATTCCTGTCTCTGGGATGGCATTCGCCTCTCCATGGGCACCGTTGAGCGATTCTCACACAACAACCCCGACGATCTTCGCACGGCGGCGCAATCCGTCAATTCGGATGCACCCAAGCTACTCATCGTCGAAGGCGTTTACTCCATGGAAGGTCACATATGTCGCCTGCCTGAGATTATCAAAATTGCCGACGAATACGACTGCTTCAATGTCTTGGATGATGCGCACGGGTTTGGGGTGCTTGGTCGTCAAGGTCGCGGCACGGTCGATCATTTCGGTCTCAATGAAAACGTCGATGTCATCTGCGGCAGTCTCTCCAAATCGCTCGCTAGCACCGGCGGATTCATCGCCGGATCGCATGAAGTCATCGACTACTTGCGCACAAATTCCAAACAGACGATCTTCAGCGCGGCACTGAGTCCCGCTCAGGCAGCAATAGCAAGCACCGCGCTCGATGTCATGCAAACCGAGCCCGAACACCACGAGCGCCTCTGGAGCAACACCAAGAAATACAACGCCATTCTCAAGAATCTCGGCATCAACACTTGGGGTAGCGAAACCCCTGCTATTCCCATCGTGCTCGGTTCCAAAGAGCGTGTTTATCACTTTTGGAAAGCCCTTCTCGAAAAAGGCATCTTCAGCGTCATGTCCATCGCCCCCGCCGTCCCCGCCGGCAAAGATCTCGTGCGCACTGCAATTTCGGCCATGCATACTGATGAACAGCTTGAGAAAATCGCCGATGCGATGGCCTACGCCGTCAAGAAAGTCGGTTAAGTATCGAGTTCAGAGCGTATCGTATTCGCCGTCTCTTGCCAGGTGACCAATGGTCGGTTCCGAGCATCAGTAGCTAACTGAGCATAGTGGGCATCATCTGTCAGGATTTTGCGCAAAGCGGCGACCCAGGCCTGCAAATCATCAAGCGGCACCGCTACGCAGCCACCCCCATTAGCATTTTCGCGCAGCACGGGTAAATCGCTGCAAACACACGGTAATCCCCGCCAAAGCGATTCGATGATGGGCAATCCACAACCTTCTGCTCTCGTGGGAAACACGGCCGCTCGTGCTCTCGAATAGAGTTCTGCAATCTGCGTATCACTAGCCGACGCATGGTAGTGCAGCCGCGACTGTGTTTTGGTCACTTTCCTGATTCGCTTTTCGATCACCCGGCCGAAATGTGGATTCACTCGGCCAACTAAGTGTAGCTCAAACTCCAAGCCTTCACTCCACAACACTTCGCACGCGTCGAGCAGCTGCCCTTGATTCTTACGTGGTTCAAGAATGGCTACATTCAAAAGCATCTTTTCTGATGATTGGGCCGTAGTCTTTATGCGTGACTGACCATCGAAGTCTGCCCCCAGCCCGATTACTTTCACGAGCGGCACTTCGCTTAAGCCGAGCCAATTCCAATACTCCTGTAACTCGCTTCTGCTGGCTTCTGAGACAGCCCACACGAGATCAAAGCGCGCAAGCATCTTCAGATAGGCTGGATGCCGAGCGACGCTCTGGGGCCACGTCGTTCGCGGAAATTTCATTGGAATCGCGTCGTGATAAATCGCCGCTAATCGGCACGGCCGCGACGCAAGCATCGCTTCCCATCCATCGCGTTCAGCGGGGGCAAAGACTTCGGCTGTTAAAAACCAATCCGCTTTCTCAGCGTCACCGATCCAACAAACCCCACTGACTCCAGTTGCATCATTACCAAACTCCGCCCGCAAACGCGATGTCACCCGCACCAACCCCGATTGATGCCTTGCCTTTGCCGATTTCGTGGTATCCAGCCAAATCATGATGAAATCACCCTCTCGAAATGTTGCCGCAGTTTTTCAGCATTCTTATGCGCATCAAAATTAGTTTCCACCCAGACGCGGGCATTAAACCGAAGCTTTTCTGCTAGCGCGTCATCCTCCGCCAAGCGTTGCAATGCGACCACCCACGCCTGCTCGTTTTCCACCGAAGCGACCAGACCGGTTGATTCGTGTTCTATCGCCTCCGTCGTCGCCGCCACGGGTGAAGTGACCACCATGGTGCCGATCGACATCGCCTCAGGAATCACATTAGGCAAGCCATCCCGATCACCACTCGCCGCAATCACCCCGCTATGCACGAGCACATCCGCCCACCTTAATTCGGCCCAAACTTTTTCGGGCGCGAGATGACCAGTCAGGGTGAGGGCATCATCAAGCCCTAGCTCACTCCGCAGGGTTTCCAATTCCTGACGCAAGGGCCCCTCCCCCACGATTTTTACTTCAAAATCTAATCCCGCTTTTCTCAGTGCCGCATAGATTCGCAGTTGATGCCGTAGGCCCTTTTTCTCCACCAATCTCGCGATACAAATCACCCGCAAAGGCATCCGTAGGTTTCGCAACGACTTCATTTCCGGAAACTCATCCAAACCCCGTCGGATGCAAAAAATCCGCCCTGCATCCATGCCATGCTCAATCAAAGAGGCGCGCCCCATCTCGGTAGACGTGTGGATAAACAGGGCATCCACTAATTTTTCCTGCAGCCACCAATCTCCGCCATGTTCGTAGATATCGTAAGCATGGGCACCGCTACTGAATCGATGACCATCCAGCCGTTCTAAAATCCACGCGGCCGTCGCCGGAGCTCCTCCCCATGCCGCATGAATATGCGTGGGGCGATCCGATCGAAATTGGCCTGCATACAAACAAGCGAATCCCGCCCCGAGCATATTCTCCCAGAAGTTGATCCAAGAAGGTGCTTTCCGCGTGAACAGTCCCTGCAGGAGCTCACCAAAAAGCTTTGGCCAACGAACTGCCGTGTATGGAATCATCCAAATCAAGGTGAACAGTTTCCATTTGGGAAATGTCGCCACCGGCATACCCCTAAACTCGCCACCACCACCCCAGAGCGAATAGATCCGCATCTTCAATCCATACGCCTGCATTGCGATGATCTCACGCTGCAGAAATGTTTCCGTGGATTTCGGAAACGTCGTAAAAAGATAAGCGATGGCGGGCGACTCGGATTTCAAGCTCGCCCCAGCATGAGTATGGCGATGTCGGTCGCAACGCTGGAGAATACGAATAGGCTTAGATCGTTTCTGACGACGAGAACCCCGTCATCCGTTCCTTGTAGAACTTCTGGCAATGCTTATAGATCACTTCCGGCGAGGTCATCTTGAGCGCCTCATCGGCGAGCTGTCGTGCATCACTCATTTTCATCAAGCGAATCAAATAGCGCACTTCCGGGATCTGCGGTGGACTCATGCTCAACGCATCTACCCCCAATCCCAGGAGCAAAGGAACCAACATCGGATCGCCGCCCATTTCTCCGCACACACTCACGGGCAAATTTCGCTGATGGGCTTCCTTGATTATGTGACGCAATGTGCGTAATACCGCTGGATGCGTGGGCTCGTAGAGATGCGCGATCCGGTCGTTCACCCGATCTACCGCGAGCAGATATTGGATCATATCATTGGTGCCTACGCTGAAAAAATCGCACTGTTCAGCTAATATATCCGCGGTCGCCGCTGCACTCGGGATTTCAATCATCGTGCCCACCTCGAGAGACTCATCGAATGCCACGCCCTTTCCCATCAGCTCCACTTTGCATTCTTCCAGAACCGCATTGGCCTGCGTCAATTCGTCTGCTCCACTGATCATCGGATACATCAGTTTGATGTTACCATGCACACTGGCCGCGAGAATAGCCCGGAGTTGATCTTTGAAAATTTCTTGGTGTTCGAGACAAAACCGGATCGCTCGAAATCCCATGAATGGGTTGGTCTCTTTGGGGAAAAGATGAGGATTTCCGGGGATGATTTTATCGCCACCTAAATCCAAGGTGCGAATCACCAAAGGCAGCGGAGCCAACGCCGCCGCGACTGTTTTGTAAGCCTCCAACTGCTCGCTCTCAGACGGGATGTGATCGTTGTTTAGATAGAGGTATTCCGTGCGAAATAGCCCCACACCTTCTGCGTTGTAATCATTGATCAGACCGACCTCGTCGACCCTTTCGATATTTGCCTGCAAGATGACGGACTCGCCATCAAGAGTGACCGCCGGCTCATTATTGGCTTCCAGCAGTTTGGTTTCGAGCGATTGCTTCTGCTTCTGGATCTTACCGTAGCGGAAGAGGGTCGATTCCGAGGGATTGAGAACAACCACCCCATCGTATCCATCAATTAGGGCCCATTCACCACTAGACGCCTTCGAACTCAAATCGCGCATCCCCACGATTGCGGGCACCTTCATTGAGCGCGCCATAATCACGGCATGGCTCGTCTTACTCCCGGAATCTGTGACGATCGCGAGCGCTTCCAATCGATCCAAGCTTACGGTATCTGATGGTGAAATATCATTCGCCACGATGATCTGTTTACCCGCCAGTTGACTCAGACTGCCTTCGGTCTGTCCTAAAAGATTTTGCAAAACCCGCTGAGCCACATCACGAACGTCACCCGCACGTTCGCGCAGATATTCATCTTCAATCTCTGAAAATGCTTTGATATAGTGCTGCGAAATTCGGTCGAAACACGTCTCAATATTTTCGTTGGTCGCCTCGAATTCACGAATAGTTTCGGAGAGCAATGCCTGATCTTCCAACACCATGAGATGAGCATCGAAGATCCGGGCCTCTTCAGGCCCGACATTAGCCGACACCTCGCTTTGAATCTTACTGATCTGCTGTCTGGTTTTCACCAGGGCCTGATCAAATCGGGCCTCTTCGGCCTCACGCTTACTTTCCTCAACCTTGTAGTGTGGGACTTCGACGGAGCTCTGAATGTAGACAAAGATTTTCCCATAAGCGATCCCCGGGGAGGCGGGTATCCCTTTCAGGGTGACTTCTGTGAGGTTCGATGAATCCGAAGGCATAAAAACGACCATCACTGCCAGGAGCAGTGGCCACGCTATATCATAACGCAGTTTTGAGGATACGTGGTCAATTCGTTTTACGCAAGAGCCGCTGTCGTCATAAAAGCAGCGTCGCCCCACATTTCACGAATCAAAGCCGTTACCTCCACAATCGGCGTGTCCTTTTCCAGGTAAACCAGAGAGGTGCTGCCACTCCCGCTCATCAGAGGAGAGAACCCGAATCTATCCCGCAATAACCCGTAAAGTGCGGGCAACGCCGGATACTTGGAGAAAACCACCGATTCCATTGAATTGTAGCCGAAATCCGCCAAACTCGCGGATTCTTTCTTCTTCCAACTCTCCCATCGCGCTTCCGCCTGTTTTACCGGTAAGTAGGTTTCAGGATTTGCAGCCATTTGGCGATAAGCCCATGGCGTGGAAACGCCGAAAGGCGGCTTAAACAACAGGATCGATCCTCCAGAGATTCTTTTACGCGATACCTCGTCCAACGCCTCCACCTGATCGCCTATTCCTCGCATCACCACCGGCGCATTCTGCAGAAACAAGGCGCAATCCGCCCCCAACTTTCTCGCGATCTTCGTGAGCTGATCCTCAGAGAGTAAATTCCCGGACAACACATTCAACCCCCGCAAAGTCGCCACCGCATTGCTACTCCCCCCGCCCAGCCCCGCTCCCATCGGAATACGTTTTTCTAATCGCAGGTCCACCCCTGCCGTCCAACCCGTCGCCTCGCGAAACGCCGCCAAGGCTTTCATCACGAGATTAGAGCCATCGACGGCCAAGCTATCATCATCGCACGTCAGCAGTGTCTCCTCCGCCAATTTTGCGTGCAGAGTATCTCCCCAATCCAGTGGCGCGACCAGTGAGACCAGATTGTGAAATCCATCCGCCCGACGATCCGTGATCGCCAGAAACAGATTTACTTTGGCCGGGGAGAATATCGTTACGGAGGACACGTGGGAATAAATGCAAATTGGTCGTGACTGCACACGGCAGTTGTCTTCTCTTAGCTACGTGTCTGCTCACCCTTCTTGCGAACTCATTCTTGCCCTTGACCTCCCTGATCGCAATGACGTCACCTCGATGCTCAGAAAATTACACGGCTCTCTGCGCTGGGTAAAAATTGGTCTACAGATGTTCACGGCTTATGGTCCTGATTATGTCAAAGCCGTCTCGGATGAGGGGTTTAAAGTTTTCCTCGATCTCAAGCTCCACGACATCCCGAACACTGTCGCCAAGGCCGTGGAGTCTCTCTCCACCCTGCCCATCGATATGCTCACGATCCACACATCGGGCGGTTCTGAGATGATGACACGAGCTAAACAGGCGCAGGAAAACTCCAAACCTGATCTGCTGCTCCTCGGTGTCACGGTGCTTACTTCCATGGATGAAGTCGGTCTGCGCGAAATTGGGGTTTCCGCTAATTCGCCCGATCAGGTGACGCGACTGGGTAAACTCGCCGCCCAATCAGGGCTCAAAGGTCTCGTCTGCTCTCCGCTCGAAGTCGCCAACCTTAGACGCGAGCTATCCGCCGATATAAAGTTAGTCACTCCTGGGATTCGACCAGCGGGACAATCCGGTGGCGACGATCAGAAACGTGTGATGACTCCTGCCGAGGCGGCCCAAGCAGGCTCCACCCATATCGTCGTCGGGCGACCTATTCTCCAAGCACCGGATCCCGCCGAAGCGGCCCGTAATATTTTGGCCGAACTCTCCGCATGAGCCGCACCGCTGCCATCCTTCTCGCCGCTGGAAATGGCCGCCGCATGGATGGCAAGGTTTCTGATAAAGTGCTCGCGCCTCTCGCGGGTCGTCCCGTTTTCGCGTATTCAGCCGCTGCCTTTATTGAGAGCGGTGTCATTGATTACTACGTGATCGTTTACCGCGACCAACGTCAGATGACAGCACTGTCTGCCTACGCTCCCACCCCTTCGGTCCTCGTGAAAGGCGGCCGCGAGCGACAGGACTCCGTGATGAATGCGCTCGCCGTGCTGCCCGACGATATCGAACACGTCTTCATTCACGACTGCGCGCGACCATTGATTCAACCGGTGCAAGTCGTCGGATTGCATAAAATTGTGCGCAAAGAAGGAGCTGTCGTGCTCGCCCACCGCGTTACGGATACGATTAAACAACACCATGGCGACGGACTCTTGCGCACACTTGATCGCGATCACTTGTGGGCGATGGAAACCCCGCAGGTCTTCGAGCGAAAGCTGATCGTCAAAGCTTACCTACGCGTCGTCGCCAAGAAGCTAAAAGTCACCGATGATGCCGCTGCCGTAGAATTGATGAAGCTCCCCATCGCGCTGCTCGAAAATACCCACGCTAATCCCAAACTCACCACTCCCTCCGATATTCCCTGGTTGGAATTTCTGCTCCAATCATCGGCTGAGTAACCTACTCCTATCATGACAAATCTGCGCATTGGAAACGGCTACGATATCCACCGCCTTGCTCCTGGGCTCCCGCTCGTTTTGGGCGGAGTTAAATTCGACACCGATTACGGACTAGATGGTCATTCGGATGCCGATGTGCTCACCCACGCGTTGTGCGATGCTCTGTTGGGTGCAGCCGGATTGCCGGACATTGGTCACTTTTTTCCCAACACCGATCCGGCCTTCAAAGACATCGATTCGCAGTTGCTTCTAAAAAATGTCATCAACGAATTGAAGCAGCGTAGCTACGAAGTCGTGAATGTGGATATTTCTGTGATTGCCGAAAAACCCCGCCTCATTCCTCGAATTGGTGAAATGAAAGCTGCCCTTGCGCAGACGATGGATATTTCGCCCGACGCGATTGGGATCAAAGCGACCACGAACGAAGGCGTTGGCGATCTCGGTCGAGGTCTGGGTATCGCAGCCCATGCCGTTACGTTGATCGAAAAGACCAAAGCCTGATCGACTGGAAAATCCTTTGATGCAACGCACTTACTTTGTCACTGGCCTGCTCGCGATCCTTGCTCTTCTCCATCTGACCGGCTGTTGGTCCCGCGAATCATTAGTCACGCGTGGCAATCATGAGCAAGTGCTCTATCGCGGATTAGGGGCCGATGTTGCCGAGCTCGATCCACACATCGTCACTGGACTACCCGAGCTCAATGTCGTGTCCTCCCTCTTCGAAGGTCTCGTCGCCGAAGATCCGCAAGATCTTCACCCTGTGCCCGGGGTAGCCGCCAGTTGGGATATTTCGCACGATCAGCTTCGCTACACCTTCCACCTTCGCTCCGATGCCCTTTGGTCGAATGGCGATCCCGTGACCGCAGAGGATTTCGTTAACTCCTTCCGCCGCGTGCTCACTGCGTCCCTCGGTGCGGACTACGCTTCGATGCTCTATGTCGTGCAAAACGCCGAGGCCTACCACAAAGGCGAGCTCAAGGATTTCACTCCAGTTGGCGTGGCGGCGCCCGACGCGCATACCCTGATCATCACCCTCGATCATGAAACACCCCACTTTCTCACGCTCCTCTCACACCCCATCTGGTTTCCCGTTCACCTGCCCACTCTCGAAAAATCTGGGGCGATCGATCAGAGAGGCAACCCGTGGACTCGCCCTAAAACCATCGTGAGCAACGGCCCTTTTAAGCTCATTGAGTGGAAGCGCGACCGAGTGATCATCGTTGAGAAATCCTCCACTTACTGGGATGCCACCACCGTTCGCCTCCACGCAATCCACTTTCACCCCTACGACAGCGTAAACAGCGAGGAGCGCGCTTATCGCGCCGGACAACTTCACATCACTGAAGCCCTGCCCGTGAGCAAAGTAGCGACCTATCGGCGCGATCATCCCGACGTGCTGCGGATCAATCCCTTCCTCGACACCTATTTTCTGCGCCTAAACGTCACGCGACCTCAGCTTAACAATCCGTTGATCCGTCGCGCGCTCTCACTCGCCATTAATCGCGAAGCCATCGTCGAAAACGTAACGCAAGGCGGGCAACAACCTGCATACAGTTTCACCCCACCCGGCACCGCTGGTTACGAACCGCCTCGAGGTGTTTCCATGGATCTTGATGCAGCACGACAGCTTCTGATCGAAGCCGGATACCCCAACGGCGAAGGACTCCCGATCTTCGAACTGCTCGTCAACAATTCCGGCAACCACCAGATCATCGCCGAAGCCATTCAGGAAATGTGGCGGCGCGACCTCGGAATCAAAATCGCCGTCGTCAACATGGAGCAGAAAACTTTGCTCTCCCAACGCCGCACCCTTGATTACCAAATCATGCGTTCCGATTGGGTCGGCGATTACCTCGATCCCTCCACGTTTCTCAACGTTTTCTCCGGCAACTCCGGCAACAATCACACCGGCTGGAACAGCCCCGAATACGACGATCTCCTTTATCAAGCCGATCGCACGGCCGATACTGCCGCGCGCTACGCACTGATGTATCGCGCCGAGGAAATCCTGCTGCGCGAAGCCCCCATCATACCGATCTACTATTACACCACTGTTCGTCTCGTGCATCCCGCGGTGCGCGGTTGGCATCCGACTTTACTGGATCGTCACCCTTACAAGCATGTCTGGCTGGAGCCGTAGTCTACTCGTTTCGGGATTGGTAATCGTCAGTCTTTTTACCGGTTGCCAGAAACGGGAAGAGCCCACTTCCGAATCCGTCTTGCGTATCAGTCAGCGCAATGAACCCGGAGTCCTTGATCCCGCGCTCGCGACGCTGCCTGATGAGTTTTTTATCATCCGCGCGCTTAGCGAAGGCCTCGTTTCCCCCTCACCTGATGGCGGCGCGGAAGTCGCCGCCGCCGCCGAAAATTGGGATATTTCGAATGACGGACTCACCTATACGTTCCATCTGCGTCCCCACGCGACCTGGTCCAATGGCGAACCGCTCACCGCCGACGATTTCCTCGCTTCCTATCAGCGTGTCCTTTCTCCTAAAACGGCTGCGCCCAAAGCCAATCTGTTCTTTTTAGTCAATGGCGCGGAGGCCTACTATCGAGGCGAGCTGACTGATTTTACTCAGGTGGGTTTTGCCGTAATCAATAACAACACGTTGCGCGTCACGCTTGCACACCCCGCTCCCCAATTTCTCGCTTACGTGGCGAGTGGACCGTGGATTCCCATCAATCCGCGGGGTCTCGTTCGACACGGAAACGGTTGGACGAAACCCGCCAACTACGTCGGCAACGGTCCGTTCACCCTCGTCGACTGGAAACCGCACCAACACATCACCGTGCGGCGGCGCTCCGATTATTGGGACGCAGACAAGGTGAAGGTCGGCGCGATTCGCTTCCAAGCCTTCGATAATGGCGACGCCGAAGAGCGCGCTTATCGCGCCGGGCAGATCGATATCACGATGTCGGTGCCATTCACCAAGATCGCTGGTTATGCCGAGGACCCCGAGACTCCCCTGCGCCAGATTCCACTCCACGAAACGCGCTTCCTCGCTTTCAACACAAAGCGTCATCCGCTCGGCGACATCCGTGTGCGGCGCGCACTCGCACTCGCGATCGACCGCGAAGCATTGGTAACTCACGTGTTACGCGGAAAACAAACCGCCGCCGCTCATTTCGTGCCCGAAGGACTCGGTGGTTTCATATCCTCCAGTAGCTTGGGCATGGATACGATTCAAGCGCGCCAATTACTGTCGGAAGCTGGATTCCCCAACGGCAAAGATTTCCCCATTCTTGAAATGACTGGCTGGTCGCAGAGCGCTGTCCTCGAAGTCGTGCAAGCCATGTGGAAACGCGAACTCGGTATCACCGTAAACATCGGTGTGCGCGACGCGAAGGTTCACGTCTCCGATCTCACGAATGGTCGCTACGATATCGGCTTCATCACGGCCATCCCCGACATCGCAGATCCCATCGATCTACTCAAAGATCTCAGCACGGGGGCGACCAATAATTATTCCCAGTGGTCGAATACCGAATACGATGCACTGCTGCGCCAATCGGATCATCAAACCAGCGCCGAAGAGCGCCTTGCCCTGCTCGCACGAGCCGAGGAAATAATCTCCGAGCACTGCCCCATCGCCCCGCTCTATTTCAACGCCAAAAACATCCTGCAACGAAACACCGTGCACGGTTGGCAGGAAGACGCGCTGTGGACGCGCTTCTACAAAAACGTTTCGATCAAAGCGCCCTAGTATTACTACGTTAAGTTAATGGTTGCGTTTTGCGCCCCGCTCCCCGACTTACTGTCCATGGAATGGACCGGTCCACTTTTTCAGCGTAGCGCCAAGCATCTGCCC
>Ga0105054_10004655_pt1 | contig 20355 bp, 14 predicted proteins | sample BON02_FD_78091 | JGI IMG/M metagenome (GOLD analysis project Ga0105054, IMG submission 78091) | Freshwater microbial communities from Lake Bonney liftoff mats and glacier meltwater in Antarctica - BON-02 (megahit assembly) | ecosystem: Environmental > Aquatic > Freshwater > Ice > Glacier...
AGCGCGCAACCGTTTTAGGTGCTGCTTGCGGCTTTTACGTTCCTGCCCGGCCATTTCGCCTTTCTCTTCAAACAATATGCGGGCAGTATCAGAATCGGCGTTTAGCAGCACGTTATACGATAGCTGAATATTGCTCATCAGGCGGTCATGCATGCGCAACATTTCATCCCATCCAGCCGATGAAAACTTGAGCGCCTTGCGGTTTTTCTCATCAGCAAGGTCCAACAGGCGCTTGGCAATAATATCACCCGCCGTTTCAAGATTGATGGCGAAATCAGAGAGGTCGCGCAATCGCCGCTGCTCAGGTTTGAGCATAGTTTCACGGCCCATAAGCGCGGAGTAGCGGCGAATATCGGTAAAGGCTTTGTTAACCTGCCGGTCCATCTGGCGCACGGCATCAATTTGCTCACGATCCCCCGATTGATAGAGGTCCATCACCGGGCGGGCCATAACCTCAACCAATTGGCCCATGCGCAACACCTCGCGGGTGAGCGCGCCTAGGGCAAGTTTTGGGGTTTTTAACAAACCACGATCCAGCGCCGAAACAGGCGCCATAGACCGCGTGGCTGGTGGGCTGGCAAATACCCGGGTTAGCAGCGTTTCAAGCAGCCCCACCAATGGTAGCCAGATGACAAGCACCAGCGCGTTGAACCCCAAATGCACAAAGACCAGCATTTGGCCGGATGAAATGACAGTATTCGAAAGATCTGGCAGCACCAAATTCAGCAGCAACAGCACAACAACCGAGGTTGAGCCGCGCAAAATGAGGTTGCCAAATGGAATGCGCCGGGCCGCAATATCTTGGCCCCGGGTCAGCCAAATAGCAATTAACCCGCCGCCAAGATTGGCGCCAAGCACCAATGACACACCGGCCTGAAGGGGCAGCACATCAAGCGTAACAAAGGTTACGAACAGCAATATTGCCGCGACCGATGAATGCATGATGAAGGCCAGCGCTGCGCCCAATAGGAAAGCGGTAATGTAATCCCCCGCCAAAAACCGCGCTACAACCGGTAAAAACGCGCTTTCACGGATGGGCGCCGAGGCTTCACCGATCAGCCTTAGCGATAGCAAAATAAAGGCGATGCCAAGCAATATGCGGCCCGTTTGTTTGGGGCCACGGGCGGAAAGCTTAAGGAACATCCAACCGCCAACCGCCAGCAATAGTGGCACCAACCAATCAAGCCGGAATGACAATAACTGCACCACAAGCGCTGAACCCAGATCAGCGCCGAGCATGACAGCCAACCCATTGCCAAGCGTGATCAGGCCCGAGGCGGCAAACCCAACGGTGAGAAGGGCTGCAGCGGTTGAGCTTTGCAAAATGATCGCCAGCACCATACCGGCCCCGGCATTGCCAAGGCGCGAACCATCTGCCCGGGTCAGGATGCGTTTGAATGATGGGCCAAAGGCGCGCTCGATTCCCGTTTGCACCATTTTCACGGCAAACAGCAGCAACATGGTTGCGCCAGCCAATTCCACCAAAAATGCCAGCGTTGTCATGGCTTATCCTTGCGCTTTGCGGCCAGTTTCACATCCACCCCCCAAGCCCGAAGCTGTTCAGCCACAGACATTGGCGGGGCCTGATCGGTGACGAGCAGATCAATTTGGCGCGGGTCGCCCAGCAATATCGGCGCATTACGTTCAAATTTGGTAAAATCGGCAACGGCAATTTTTGTGCGCGCTTGGCCCAACATCACCCGGCCAATATCAGCCTCGGCCTGATCAAACTGGCCAAATCCGCGCGTGGTAATGCCAGCAAGGCTGAACACCGCAAAATCGGGGGCAAAGCGGCGCAAATAATCCATCGCCTCGGCCCCATATGCGCCACCATCTTGGCGGCGCAGCGCACCCCCGGCGAATAGCAACTGATGCCCGGCCCCACGCCCAAGCCGCCACGCAACCTCAAGCGAGTTTGTGATGACGGTCAGGTTTTTATGGGCGTTCAGCGCCTCGGCCACATAAATGCTGGATGTGCCGCCATCCAAAAACAGGCTAGCACCGTCGCCAATCAGCGCGGCCACTGCGCGGCCAATGCGCCGTTTAGCGCCGCGTTGCGCCTCAAGCCTTGCCCGAAAGGCGGGCTCGCCCTCTTGGCTGGTTAAAAATACCCCGCCATGCACGCGCACCGCCAACCCCTGCCCGGCCAAGCGCTTTACATTGCGCCGCACGGTTTCTTCGGACACATGCAGCGCTTCGGCCAGTTCTGCGGTGCGCGATGATCCGCCCAATTGGCGCAGCATATCCAGCGTAGCGCGTTCACGATGTGAGGAGATTTCTTCCATTTTGCCCGTTTTTGTTGGTTTTAGGTATTATATCCACATTTTCCGACAATAAAAGCGCAAAGAAAAGCCCCGTCAAGGCAAGTTGAGCGGGGCTTTTATGTTTTGAATCAAGCGCTTAAAAGCAAGTTTCCAAAAGTTCGCGCGTGTTGGCCAATGTCATCTCACGCGGGTTTGCCCCGGCGGTTGGGTCCTCAATCGCCATTTGGGCGATATCATCCAGCCGGTCATTCGGAATGCCAAGCGCCGTGAGCGTTGCCGGGATACCAAGTTCAGCGCGCAGTGCCATAACATAGTCATAAAACCCATCGAAACCGCCCGAAATGCCCAGATAGGCGGCGATGAGGTTGATTTTATCCTCAACCACCGCGCGGTTGAATTTGAGCACCATCGGCATAACCACAGCGTTCAGCGTGCCGTGATGGGCGTTGTAAATGGCCCCAAGCGGGTGGGATAGCGCATGAATGCCCCCCAGCCCTTTTTGAAAGGCCACTGCGCCCATGGCCGCCGCGCTCATCATATTGGCACGGGCTTCAATATCGCTGCCATTTGCATAGGCGCGTGGCAGGTATTCCTTCACCAAACGCAACCCTTCCAGCGCGATGCCTGCGCTCATCGGGTGGTAATAGGTGGTGCAATAGGCTTCTAAACAATGGGCAAAGGCGTCCATCCCGGTGCCTGCGGTAATGGCTATGGGCATGCCAACCGTTAGCTCCGGGTCGGCAATAACCACGCGGGGCAGCACTTTGGGGTGGAAGATAATTTTCTTCACATGGGTTTCAGAATTGGTGATGATACTGGCGCGGCCAACTTCGGACCCAGTGCCAGCGGTCGTTGGCACGGCTACAATGGGGGCAATCGCATCGGCATTGGCACGGGTATACCAATCGCCAATATCTTCAAAATCCCAAATCGGGCGGGTTTGTCCGGCCATAAAGGCCACCATTTTTGCCAAATCAAGGCCAGAGCCGCCACCAAAGGCGATCACCCCGTCATGGCCGCCAGCCTTATAGGCGGCCACCCCAGCCTCCATATTTTTCTCATTCGGGTTCGGGTCTACTTCGGCAAACATGGCCCGGCCAAGGCCGGCGGCCGCCATAATATCAAGCGTGCGGGCGGTTACCGGCAGCGTCGCTAGGCCACGATCGGTAACCAAAAGCGGCTTTTTCATACCAGCCTGCGCACAAGCCTCGGGCAGTTCAGCAATGCGGCCTGCGCCGAATTTTACAGCGGTCGGGTAAGACCAGTTGGCTTTGAGGTTCATTTGGTGACTTTCTTCAAATGGTAAGATTTTGGCCGCGTGAGGTTATGAAAGCCGATGACCGATAAACCGCCACCGCGCCCGGTATTTTTGCACCCCGTCCAGCATAAAGCTGGGTCCAGATAATCAGCCCGGTTCATAAACACGGTGCCGGTTTCAATTTGCGCGCCAATGGTTGCGGCGCGCTCTGGGTCTTGGGTCCACAGGCTGGCGGTGAGGCCAAACTCGCTGTCATTCATCAGGGCAATGGCTTCCTCATCGGAATTGACCTTCATAATGCCCACGACAGGCCCAAAACTTTCATCACGCATCACGCGCATGGAATGATCCACATCGACCAACACCTGGGGCATAAGGTAGGTGCCACCATTATCTGCGGGAAAGTCGGCTGGGTCTATCAGCGCGCGCGCACCAGCGGCAATCGCCTCGGCGGTTTGGGCACGCACCTCGGCTGCAAAGCGGGCATTGGCCATGGGGCCAAGGGTGGTGGCCGAGTCAAACGGGTTGCCTAGCTTATAGTTGCGCACCTCTGCGGCGAAGGCCTCTACGAATGCATCATAATGTTTGGCGGTCACGTAAATCCGCTCTATCCCGCAGCAACATTGGCCTGCATTGAACATGGCGCCGTCAACCAAAGTGGCCACGGCGGCGTCAAGGTCGGCATCTTCCATCACATAGGCCGGGTCTTTACCGCCCAATTCCAAGCCAAAACTGGTGAAAGTGCCTGCGCCTGCGCGTTCCATGGCCCGGCCCCCACCCACCGAGCCCGTGAAATTCACAAAGCGGAAATGGCCTGCCCCGATCAGCGCCGAAGTTGTATCATGGTCAAGCACGACATTCTGGAACACGCCTTCGGGCAGGCCCGCCTTGGCAAAGGCATCGGCAATACGTTCACCCACCAAAAGCGTTTGGCTGGCATGTTTTAACACCACTGTATTGCCCGCCATCAGCGCCGGGGCGATAGTGTTCATCGCGGTCATGTAAGGGTAACTCCACGGCGCGATAACCAGCACCGAGCCATGCGGTTCGCGCATAATGCGGCGTTCAAAATTATCGGATTCTTCAATAACAATCGGGGCCAAGGTTTCCGCCGCGATTTTGGCCATGTATTTTGTACGTTCATTCAAGCCACCAAATTCGCCGCCATAGCGGGTTGGGCGGCCCATCATATGCGCCAGTTCTGTCACAATGCGGTCTTTGTCATCGTTCAGCGCTTGTAACGCGGCCAATACATAGGCGACACGCTTGGCAATCGGCAGCGCGGCCCATGCCTTTTGTGCCGATTTTGCAGCTTCGGCCACCTTGGTGGCATCGGCCAATGATAGCGCCGGACGTTCGGCATAAACCATGCCATCAACGGGCGAAATACATTGAATCATCTTGGTCATGTCTGGCTCCTAGGCGCGTTCAAACCCGCGCGAAACTTCATAATCGGTGACCCGACGGTCAAAATCTGTCTGCTCCCACTGGGCGGCGTGGTGGTAGTGTTCAACCACATCATCGCCAAAGGCGGCGCGCAGCATTTTGGAGCTGTTAAGCGCCTCTGCCGCCGCGCGCAATGTCTTGGGCACTTCACGGATTTTCGCAGCGCCGTAAGCATCGCCCGTAAATGGGGCCTCAAGTTTTAGCTTGCGCTCAATCCCATCCAGGCCAGCGGCAATTTGTGCGGCGATGGCCAAATAGGGGTTCAGGTCTGACCCGCCGACACGGCATTCAATGCGAATGGCTTTGGAACCTTCACCGCATAAACGGTAACCCGCTGTGCGATTATCGCGCGACCAAACGGCCTTGGTGGGCGCGAATGTGCCCGCAGCAAAGCGTTTGTAGGAATTGATATAGGGCGCCAGAAAATAGGTTGTGGCATCGGCATGTTCCAACAAACCGGCGACATAATGCTCCATCAGGGCCGACATTCCGCCTTTGACATTAGGGTCAAAAAACAATGGCTGCCCATCTTTGGACCAAAGCGATTGATGCACATGGCTGGACGAACCTGCCGCATCAGTTTTCCACTTTGCCAAAAACGTAAGCGCGCGGCCCTTTTGCCAGGCGATTTCTTTGCAGCCATTTTTCGTCAGCGCATGGTTGTCAGCGGTATCCAATGCCTCAGCATATTTGACGTTGATTTCCTCTTGCCCGGCATCGGCCTCACCCTTGGAACCTTCAATCGGAATGCCAGCGCCGTTCAAACCATTGCGAATGGCGCGCATCACGCCTTCTTCCTTGGTGGTTTGGAAGATGTGATAGTCCTCGTTGTATTTTCCCAGCGTTTTCAGGCCGCTATAATTGCGTTCCTGCAAAGTCTCATAGCTGTCATCAAACAAGAAGAATTCCAACTCGGTCGCCATCATGGCAGTCATGCCCATGGCATCAAGCCGGGCCAACTGTTTTTTAAGCACGGCGCGGGGCGAATGGGCAATGTCATGGTGGCCGTGATGGTCCATGATATCGGCCAATACCAGTGCGGTTTTCTCAAGCCATGGAATACGGCGCAAAGTGGCAAGGTCGGGCTTCATCATATAATCGCCATAGCCCGCCGCCCAACTCGTCGAGGCATAGCCCGCGACAGTGTGCATCTCAACATCGGTGGCCAAAACGTAGTTGCAGCAATGGGTTTCGGCAAAACCGCTGTTTACAAAAAACTCTGCTGTCAGCCGTTTGCCCATCAGGCGGCCCTGCATATCAACGCCCGCCACAATAACTGTGTCATAGTTGCCCGCAGCCGCGCCTGCCTTCAGCGCCTCAAAACTCAGATTCCCCGGCATGATTCCCCCTATATGTCATTTTTCCCTGCATTCTGTGGCATTTCGCACAGAATGATCAACTCTGAAAATAATCAAACAAACTGCGGGCTAGGCCCCGGCTTATTTCCCGGCCAGTTCCTCGGCGAAATGGCAGGATACGAAATGCTCGTCGCCCAATTTGCGCAACTGCGGTTCATCGACCTTACATTTATCTTGGGCAAAGCGGCAGCGCGTGTGAAATTTGCAGCCCGGCGGCGGGTTGATCGGACTGGGAATTTCGCCGGTCAGCTTTTCGCCCTTGCCCCGATCGTCCGGGTCAAGCGAGGGCACGGCGGAAAGGAGCGCGCGGGTATAGGGGTGAAGTGGCGTGTTAAACAGCGTGCGTGTTGGCGCGGTTTCGACCAAGCGGCCTAAATACATCACCGCCACATGGTCACAGCTATGTGCCACGACCGAAAGATCATGGCTGATAAACAAAAACGTTAGCCCAAGCTCTTTTTGAAGCGATTTCAGAAGGTTCAGAATATCGGCTTGAATGGACACATCAAGCGCGGCCACGCTTTCATCGGCCACCAAAAAGCTAGGGCTGGCCACAAGTGCACGGGCGATGGAAATGCGCTGGCGCTGACCACCTGAAAACGCATGTGGAAACCGGCGCAGATGCTCAACGTTCAACCGGCACATGGCAGCAATTTCGCGCACACGGTTATCAGTTTCAGCGCGGGTTTTGGTGATTTTCATCACTTCCAGCGGCTCGGCAATAATGTCACGCACGGTCATACGTGGGCTTAGGGCGGCGTAAGGGTCTTGAAAGATCAACTGCGCCTTTTTGCGATAACCCTTCAGCGCTTGTTTGCGCAGGCTGGCAATGTCTAATGGCCCGTCACCATCATCAAAGGTGATCGAGCCTTCGGATATAGGCGCGGCTTGCAGCATGGCGCGGCCAAGCGTGGTTTTACCGGAGCCGGATTCCCCCACCAGCCCAAAGAATGACCCTTTGGGGATATCCAGATTGATGTTATTCACGGCTTTAAGGATGGTTTTGCGCGACATTACGCCCTTGCCAACTTCAAAATGCACGGACAGGCCCTTGACCGAAATGAGGGGTTTATCGCTCATGCTGGCACAGGCTCCTTGGCAAAGCACGCCACGGCGTGGTCATCAGTCAGGTTGTGCAGTTGCGGCACATTGCCTTCGCAGCGCCCGGCAATAACCTGCGGGCAGCGGGTGTTGAACACACAACCCAGTGGGCGCTCTAGCGGGCTTGGAATGTCACCCGGAACCGGGGTAAGCGGTGCATCAAGGTTATCCAATTTCGGCAAGGCATTTAGCAGCCCAATGGTATAGGGGTGCTGGGGGTTGCGGATAACATCGCGCACCGGCCCGGTTTCAACAATCCGCCCCAGATACATAACCGCCACGCGGTCGGCGGTTTGGGCGATCACCCCAAGGTCATGGGTGATGAATATAATGGCCATGCCAAAATCACGCACCAGATCTTTCATCAGGTCAATCACCTGGGCTTGAATGGTCACATCCAGCGCGGTAGTCGGCTCATCGGCAATTAGCAGCGCGGGGTTGGTGGAAAGCGCCATCGCAATCATCGCGCGCTGGCGCATACCGCCTGAAAGTTCAAACGCGTATTGGTCAAACCGTTTGGGCGCCTCAGATATGCCCACACGATTAAGCATATCAATAGAAATTGCCTTGGCCTCAGCCTTGGTCATTTTTGCATGAATGCGCAGTTGTTCAACCATCTGCGCACCGATCGTAATAGCCGGTGCAAAGCTGGCCATTGGCTCTTGGAAGATCATCGAAATGGCGCCGCCCCGTGCGATCAGCAATTCCTTGGGTTTACGCAGCTTGGCAATATCAATTTGTGCGCCTTGATGGTGCAACAATAGCTTGGTTTTCTCACCGATCACCGCATTACCGGCATTTAGCTGCATTAACGCCTTGGCGGTGACTGATTTGCCCGACCCAGATTCCCCCACAATCCCCAGTATTTCGCCGGGGTTGAGGCGGAAGGATACATCGTCAACAGCGGTGATCAGCCCCTCACCCGTATGAAACTGGATGTTGAGGTTTTGAACATCAATCAGTGGCACGCTCATCTATTGACCTCCGAATAGGGGTCAGCCGCATCACGCAACCCATCACCCACCATTACAAAGGCCAGCACAATGGCGACAAAGATTGGCACTGGGATGAAATACCATTGGTAATTGAGCAACACATCCACCTTGGTGACGTTTTGCAACATCACACCAAGCGAGTTTACCGGGTCCTTCAACCCCAAGCCAATAAAGCTAAGCGCGGTTTCAGAGAGCACCATATAGGGGAAGGAAATGACCAAATCGACGATGATGTAGCTGGTGAAACTTGGCAGCAAATGTTTTCGGATAACATGGCCGGAACTGGCGCCACATAGTTGGGCGGCAAGCACATAATCGGCGTTTCGTTCTGACAGAATATGCGTTCGTATTCGCCGCGCGAGCGTGGTCCACCCCAAGAGGCCAAGTATGAGCGATATGAAGAAGAACCGCGTCTCGGCAGACCACCCATCCGGCAAAAACGCCGCCACGGCCATGAAAAGTGGAATGGTCGGCACGACCTTAATACTATCGGTAAAGGCTTGCAGCCCGCTATCTATCCACCCGCCAAAATAGCCCGATATGCCACCGATTACCAAGGCCAGCACAAAGCTGATGAGCACGCCGAGCGTGCCCACAGCAAGTGATACGCGGATTGCATGGAAAGTGCGGCTCAGAATGTCTTTGCCCGCTGCATCTGTGCCGAAAAAGTGGATGTAACCTTCCTGCGTGCCAAACAAATGCGTTGTAAATTCAATGCCGGGTGAGCGGATGTCAAAGGTTTCGCCGGGCAAATTCAGGTTGAATTTGCCAACATACCAAGCCCAACCATCACTTGGCAGGAAGGTGACATAGCTGCGCTCTTCGGTTTGGCGGGTAATCCAACGAAAATTGGTATCGGCCCCGCGATAGCGTTCTACATTATGGATGAAAGGTCGCCACGAACAGCCGGCATCATCGCAAAACGATGGGATTTGCGGCGCACCGTTGGTGTAGTTTTCATCTCGCCCAGCGGCTGTCGGGTCATATGGCGATAGGAACGGCGCGAACAGCCCCATCAGAATAAAGCTGATCAGGAACCATCCGGCAATCAATGCGCCGCGCTTGGATTTGAAGCGCTGCCAAATCAGCTGGCGCTGCCCGGCGGTAAAATAATCCTCTTTTGAGGCGGCTTTCTTTTTGCGAAAAAACATGCTCGCCCCTTTAAAACATTGACCGGCGGACGCGCGGATCAATCAGCGCCAGCAGAATATCGGTGATGAAGTTCAGGAACACGATGCAACCAGTGATCATGAAAATAATTGCGCCAGCAACCTGTTGGTCATTAGAACTGGCCAAGGCCTCAAGTAGCAGCGCGCCAGCTTCAGTTAGCACCAACACCGTGGCCACAATCGGCAGGTCGTTGAAAATGCGGTTCAAGTCATAACCGATGGAGTTAATCACCGGCCCCAGCGCATGTTTGGCCGGATAGCGCAACAAGAGACGCGCACCTGAAACACCGCGCGCACGCGCCGCGGTGACATAAAGCTTGTCTTTTTCATCGGACATCAGCGCACGCACGGTTTGCAGCGCAATCGCCGTTGCCGCCCAAGCCAAAATGCCAATCGGCAACCATATATGCCTGAGCAGGTCCAGCACCCGGGCCCAAGACCAGGCGGCATCCTTATATTCCGGACTGAATAGCCCGGTTAAGGTTTCGCCATATTGCACTGTCATGAACAGCATCACCATCAGCGCTAGCAGGAAGTTTGGCAGCGCGAGGCCGAGATATGAAACGATGCGAAGCGAATTATCCAGCGCACCGCCACGCAAATTGGCGCTGGCGATACCGATGGGAATCGCGATCAGGTAGGTGATAACGAGGGCTGACATTGCAATGGTAAGCGACAGCAGGAATTTTTCGCCGACAAGCTGGGTAACCGGCACGCGCCACAGGCAGCTATCGCCAAAGTCGCCGCGAATAAATACGCCGCTCACCCAGTTTACCCAGCGAATAACATAGGGTTTATCGAGTCCCATGCGCACGATTTCAGCGTTAATATCGGCTTGGGTTACAATACTACCTTGGGTGTTTTTATAGGCGATGTAGCGTTCCGCACAGTTACCGGGCACCAATTCCATCAGCGAAAACACGATGAAGGACACAACCGTCAGCGTGAAGACCGCAAGTGCGGCGCGCACAGCAACAAAGCGAAGGAATTGCAACATAAATTTGGGCTTTCAAACTTGACGCGCCCCAATATGGGACGCGCCGATTTTATACTTAGACCTGCGGGTCTATTCCGTAAGCGACCATTGTGTTGGGCGATATGGGAAATGCCAGTAGTAATCATACGACCAAGTGTTGGGCGCACGGAAGTTATGCAGGTTGTTGGAGTGGTAGATCGGCCCCGGTGCCTGTACCAGCGAGATGAGCGGCTGTGCGTCGATCATCATCTGAACAAGGGCTGTGCCTAAGCTATCATATTCAGCTGTGCCCGGTGAATAGGTCTGCCATTCCAAAACGGCAGCCGCCATTTCAGCAGTCCATGCTGGCGGCTCAATCCCTTCAACACCACCTGTTTGGTTCCATTGGTCATAAAGCATACCGGTGCGCACGTCGAAAAAATCGCCGAACGGCACGGTAAAGACCTGCGGGTTGGACGCAACAGTCGCCGTTGGGCGGCCAAAGCGCCAGCTTACAACGTCAAGCTCGTTGGCCGATTGCGCGGCGCGGTACTCATCGGATGTCACCTCTTTCACGGTGGCATTGATGCCCACATCACGCCAGCTTTGCGCAACAAGCTCAATCTCAGCCGCCGAGATACCTTGAGTTGCGAACTGGATATTGAGGATCAGTTCACCACCACCGGGCAAGTCACGCCAGCCATCGCTATTGGCATCAACAACGCCAAGGGCATCCAAGCCAGCAGCAGCAGCCACCGGATCATAGGCAATATTCGCTGCGCGCTGTTCTGCGGTTACGAATGATGGGGCCGGGTCAATCCCGATGGCGGGAATGGCGACGCCAAGGTCAAAGAACGCAACCGCGTTAATTTCATCACGGTTGATGGCCAATGACATCGCACGGCGGAAGTCTACGTTGTTATAAAGCGCAAGCTTCACCGGGTCAGCCGGGGTCAGGTTGAACCCAACAGTCGGCACCGAAATCTGCGGACGCAAATCAATAGTGTAGTTACCGGCTTCCTGGCCATCAAGCAGTGTTGGCGCATCGGGCAGGTTTACGTTTTGGGTTTTATAATCAATCTCACCGTTGAGCATTTTCAGAATGCGCACTTCGTTATCGCGCACATAAAGCTCATTCATCCCGTCGATATAGGGAAGCTGGTTACCAGCGGTGTCGACCATAAAGAAATATGGGTTCGGCACAAAGTAACGATGCTCAGTATCATCTTCGACGGTGATAAAGCTTTCCAGTGTTGGAACAACAGCCGCCGGCAGGCTGGCCACACGGGACGCATCGCGCAAAATGGGCGATGGCACGTCTTTCCAGTCAGATGCACCGTAGTAATAGTTGATCGCCTCATACCCGTCTTCAAAGCCCAGCGCCTGTGCATTTGCATGGCCATCGGGGTTGATATCAGGGTGGAATTGCCCAAGAAAGCCGCTTGGCTGGAAGGGCTGAGTATAGTCAGCCGCCATACCAGCAAGCAGGCCGGGTTTTGGCGCGGCCATGGTAAAGCGCACGGTTACATCGTCGAGTGCTTCAACGACCATCGGCTCACCACCGGCCAGCCACAAATCGCGTGGGCTTTCGATGATATTGGTGTCCATCATTAGATTATTATACCAAAACGCCACGTCAGCGGCGGTAAAGGCCGATCCGTCAGACCATTTATGGCCTGCGCGCAGGGTGAAGGTGAGCACGGTGAAATCATCGTTCCACTCATAGGCTTTGGCAACCATCGGCACGATGGTCGTCAGGTCATCGGAAAACCGGATCAGGTTTACGTGGCGCGTTGACATAAAGTCAGATGTGCCCGATTCCGTCGCGTTGGACATGCCGTCCAACACGCCACCATAGGTGCCAGTCATCTCATAAGGGGCAACGACGAGTGGTTCGGATGGCAGGCGATCGGCTAGAGGCGGTAAATCGCCGTTGCCAAATATGCGGGCGTTATGCGCCGCAATACTGGGGTTTTCTTGAAAGCTGAGCGTGCAGCTTGCATTGGCCTGAAACTCGGTCAGTTCAAACTGCTGGGGCCATGCACCGGAGGCCACGCCCATAGTGTCGGCAACGGTCACTTCCGGGCAGCCGGCGGCAAATGCCCCAGTGCCGGTCATCAAAACCGCTGCGGTTGCGAGAAGGTATCGTTTCATCAATCTCTCTCCAATTTGGTAATATGGGGCGCCAAAGTTAGCACCACGCCGCATTCACATAGAACCACTATGCAACAGATTTATGTCGCATACTGGCATGGCCACCAAAGACGCGGACGCCCCAGTAGCAAGATTTGAGGTTCTTGTGACCCGCGCCATCCAAAACTGGGGCGCATATGGTCGCTGTTGAACCCTCCTGAAGAACCCACCTTGGCGGTGGATATTGGCCGAGCAAGCCCGACGTGCTTATCCTGCACCCCCTGAGGCTAGTGCGGAAATGGATTGCACAAAAGGTCCATTATTAAAAAAAACACCAGTCCATTGTTTTTTGTATTTTTACGGCCAACCATGTGCAAGATGGCAGCTAAACAGGCGTTTTTCGGCAATATTGCGCCTTAAATGATCGGAGTGGCGCGATGGCCAAATCAAGACAGGGTGCACTTCTCGGTGCAATTCGGGTGGACCGGGGGGCCGACATTCCGATTCCTGTCCAAATCGTTAACCAAATCCGCGAGATGATTCTATCACTTATCTTGCCCGCCGGGCACCGCTTACCCTCGAGTCGCGCTTTGGCAAAAGAACTTGGCGTTGCGCGATCATCCATTGTTCAGGCGCTGGAGGTTTTGGTTTTTGAAGGTTTTGTAACATCGCGCACGGGCGATGGATCATATGTGTCATCGGATATTGAGCTTTTGCAAGATCGCAGCCCCGCGCGCCGCCTGACCCAAGAAAGTCCAAGCCTACCACCACCCCGTCTTTCAGCGCGGGCGCGCACGATAATGACGCTGAAATATGAACGCCGCCCGCATTTGGTGCGGGCCTTCACCACGGCGGTGCCCGCGCTTGATGCGTTTCCGTTTGGCACATGGTCGCGGCTGGTCGCGCGGTTTTCGCGCAATGTCGACCCTGATTTGATGGTCTACGGCCCCGCCGAAGGCTATGCGCCGCTGCGCCAAGCCATTGCACAACATTTGCGCGTAGGCCGTGGGCTAAATGCTGATCCGGGGCGGATATTTATTGTGAACGGCGTGCAAATGGCCGTGCAGCTTTGCGCGATGATATTGGCCGACCCCGGCGACAAAGCGCTGTTTGAAGACCCCGGCGGCATTGGCCCGCGCAATGCGCTGAAAAGCCAAGGTCTGAACACAATTCCCGTGCCAATTGATGCCGAAGGCATTGATGTGGCCCGCGCCCGCCAACTGGCCCCCGATGCCCGGTTGATGCTTGTCACCCCCAGCCACCAGCACCCGACATCGGTGATTATGTCGCTGCGCCGGCGGTTGGAACTTCTCAGCTTTGCCAAATCATCCGGTGCTTGGATATTGGAAGACGATTATGACGGCGAGTTGCGCTATTCGGGTGTGCTGCAACCCAGCCTTGCCAGCATTGATACCGAGGGGAGCGTGATTTATCTCGGCTCGTTTTCCAAAACGCTGTTTCCCAGTCTGCGCCTTGGCTTTGTTGTCGTGCCCGATGCGCTGGTCGATGCGTTTCGCATGGCTATGTCGGCCAGCTATCAAGGCGTGCCGGTGTTGCCACAAGCCGTGGTGAGCGCGTTTATTGCCGAAGGGCATTTCTCGGCGCATATTCGTAATATGCGCCAACTTTATGCCCATCGCGCCGAATTGTTGTTAGATTATGGTGCCAAACAGTTAGGCGGCGCGTTGCAGCTTCGCCCGGTAAGCACCGGATTTCATACCGTGGGTGAATTGCTGGCCAATGTTGACGCGATTGCACTGGAAACCGCGCTTGCGGCGCGCGATATTCGGTTGGTTTCGGTGAATCGCTACCGCGCCACAGCCACGAATGATAATCGGATGATCCTTGGGTTTAGCTGTTGTTCTGAACCGATGATCCAACATGGAATGCAGGTTATTGCCGAAACGATTGATCGGCTGGCCCCCCAACAAAAAGGACGCCGTGCTCGTGCCCAATAACCCAAAGAACGTGTTGTTTTTAGTCATCGACCAGTTGCGCGCCGATTGTATTTCAGGGGCAATGGCCAATGCCGTGCCCTTGCCCAACCTACGCGCCTTGGCGCAAAATTCGGCCATGTTTACCCAGCATTACAGCGTTGTTAACCCCTGCGGCCCGGCCCGCGCCAGCCTGCTGACCGGGCAATATGCGTTCAATCACCGCTCGGTTCGCAATGGAACCCCCTTGGCGGCATGGCATAACACCCTGCCAAAAGAATTGCGCAAAATTGGGGTGGAACCCCGGCTATATGGGTATACCGACACCAGCAATGACCCGGACAGCTTGCCTGTAAACGACCCAGATTTGGCAACCTATGAAGGGTTGATGCCCGGCTTTCGTGAAATGGTCGAAATGCGGCTTGAGCAAAGCTATGCGTGGAAAGCCGATTTGAAGGCCAAGGGTTACACCATTCCCGAAGGCTTTGCGGCATTTTTTCAAGGTGTGCCCGATGCGAGCGAGCAGGTGCAGGTGAACAGCCCCGCATTTTATAAGTCAGAAGACAGCGACACGGCCTTCCTAACCAATGAGCTGCTGAAATCATTGTCGATCCGTGAAGATGAAAGCTGGTTCGCTCATGCAACCTTCATCCGCCCGCACCCACCACTTTGCGCCCCTGCGCCTTATAACACCTTATGCAGTGGGGCCGATATGCCCGCCCCCACCCGCGCTGCCAGCCGGGCTGAAGAAGGCGCGATGCACCCCTATTTGGCGGCCACAACGGCGGCTTCGCACCTGAACAGCGTTATTTTTGGAATGGGCAAGCGGCTGAGCGCTGATAGTGCGGAGGATACCCAAGCCCTGCGCGCGATTTATATGGGCCTTGCTGCCGAGTTGGACCATCATGTTGGACGCATCATGGATTACCTGCGCGACTCGGGCCAGCTTGAACGGACATTGCTGGTTGTCACGGCTGACCATGGTGAAATGTTGGGCGATCATTACCTATGGGGCAAGCAAACCTTTTATGACGGGGCCTACCGCGTGCCCCTATTCATTCGTGACCCCGACCAACCCAATAGCCATGGCCAAAAGTTTGAAGCGATGACTGAAGCGGTTGATATTTCACCCACAATCCTAAGCTGGTTGGGCGCTGTGCCGCCGTCCTCCATGAACGGCCATAGCTTGTTGCCACATCTTTCGGGCAATCCACCATCCCATTGGCGCGACCATGTGTTTTTTGAGCTGGACTTTGGTGAACCAGATACCCCGACTCCAGCGCAATCGGCCCTTGGCCTACCACTATCCGATTGCAATTTGGCAGTGCTGCGCGAGGCGCGGTTCAAATATGTGCATTTCAACGGCGATTTGCCGCCGCTATTGTTTGATATGCAGGCCGACCCCGATGAAATGCACAACCTCGCAACTGACCCCGCCTATGCGCATGAACTTGGGCGGTTGGCGCGCAAAATGCTGAACCACCGCATGCGCTGCGCCTATTCCAGCCATTCAGGCCGTAAGATTACTGATAATGGCGTGATCGGGCGATAAGGGTTTGACCACGTGGTCAAAATCTTGTTGTTTGGGGATGTAGTAAATGGCGAAGGCGCAATGGCGAAAAAGCACCCCAAAACCCGCATCCAACGCGAAAACGCAGAAAAAATATTTGACGCTGCGCTGGATGTTTTTTCGACAGACGGGTTTCGCGGTGCGACGATTGAGAACATCGCCCAAACAGCGGGCATGTCCAAGCCAAACCTGCTGTACTACTACCCATCCAAAGAAGATATTTACCGCCGCGTGCTGGATTCCACGCTCAGCATTTGGATGACGCCGCTGAACAGTTTCAACGAGGATGGCAACCCACTTGAGGAAATCCGTCGTTATATTCGACTGAAACTGGAAATGGCGCGCGATTACCCACGTGAATCGCGGCTATTTGCCAATGAAATGCTGCGCGGTGCGCCTGTGATTAGCGATGTTTTGGAAAAATCGGCCAAAGTCGTCGCTGAAAAATGCGCGGTGATTGAGAAATGGATTGCGCAAGGCAAGCTGCGCCCAATAGATCCGCGGCATTTGTTTTTTGCCATTTGGGCCACCACACAGCATTACGCCGATTTTGATGCGCAAATTTCGGTGGTGTTGGGTGAAGATGACAAAGACCGCTTTACCGTGGCGGCTGAATCGCTTGAAACGCTATTTTTTAGCGGGCTGCGCCCGGCTTGAAGCATTACCAGCCAAAAACAGTGCGAGCATTCCGCAAGCGGCAATGAGCGCGCCAATCCAAACCATTGCGGGGGCAACCCCTTGGCCAAGCGCAATATTCCAAATCAGCACAAAGCCCGGTGTTAGGTAGGTATAGGCCATAACCTGCCCCGCCGAAATGCGCATGGCAGCGAATTGTACCAAGAAAAATGTAAGCGCTGAAGCAAAAATGGCTGTGTAGACCATGGTGATCCAAACAATTGATGGCAAACTGGCCCAGTCGGTTGTAATCAGCGCAGGCAAACCCAACACCAGCAAAACAAACGCGCAGCCCCCCAACACGCCAAGCGTAATGGTTATCAACGGCTCGCCCCGGTTTAGTTTTTTCACCAAAGCGGCATAAAGCGCATGGCCCACACAGCCAAGGAAAAACACCTGCTCACCAATACCAATATCAAAGGCCAGGAAAGCCGACCAATCAGCCCTAAAAATGACCCAAAGCGCACCAATCGCGGCAATTCCCATTGCGGCCAGCATGGCCGGGGTTGCGCGCTGGCGCAACAATAGCCAGCCAAACCCCGCGCTAAAAATCGGGGTGAGCGTAAACACAGCGCTGGTGGATACGCCGCTTGTGCGCTGCAAGGCCCAAAACATGGTGGCAAAATAGGCAGCCATCAGCCCGCCCATTACCAAAAATCGCCAGCTTGCCGCAAAATGCTTGGCTTTCAGCACCCCACGCGCCCGTGCCACGGCGGCCACAATCGCCACTGCCAGCACCATGCGCGGTGCGTTTATGGCAAGCGGGTCAATATAGGGCGCGGCGATGGCCCCCATTGCAAAGGACCCGGCGACAATGGCCGAAAAGGCCAGCATCGCCAGATGCCCGGCATTGGCGTTCTGCATCAAGCGTTACTCGGCGGCAACGCGTGCGGGGTTATTGGGGTGGGTTGTCCAATCGCCATGTTTACCATCAACTACCTTGCCTGTTCGTTTGTCCAGCGTGCCGGGGGCCAATGTCTCCATGGTAATGCAATTTTCTACCGGGCAGACGTTTACACATAGGTTGCAGGCCACACATTCGTCATCTTGCACCTCAAATACACGCTCAGCCGACATGGTTATTGCCTGATGGCTTGTATCTTCGCAGGCGGCAAAACAGCGCCCACATTTGATGCAGGCGTCTTGGTCAATTCGCGCTTTGGTCACATGGTTTAGGTTCAAATGCTGCCAATCGGAACAATTTGGAACGGCCCGGCCGATGATATCATCTAGGCGCGCATGGCCCTTTTCATCCATCCACTGGTTCAGCCCCGAGATCATCTCGGTGACAATCCGAAAACCATAGGTCATCACCGCCGTGCAAACCTGCACATTGCCGGCGCCAAGCGCCATAAATTCGGCTGCATCGCGCCACGTTGTAACGCCGCCAATGGCCGAAATTGGCAGCTTGGCCGTGGCTGCATTGCGAGCAATTTCGGCCACCATATTCAGCGCAATCGGCTTCACCGCTGGGCCGCAATAACCGCCATGCGCGCCTTTGCCGTCAATCATCGGTTCCGGGGCGAAATGATCAAGATTGACGCTGGTGATTGAATTGATCGTATTAATCAAACTAACCGCATCTGCCCCACCGCGATGCGCGGCCTCGGCGGGTTTACGAATATCGGTAATGTTTGGCGTTAGCTTTACAATTACCGGCATGCGAGTGGTTTCTTTGCACCAGCGGGTAACCATTTCAATATATTCAGGCACCTGCCCCACGGCAGACCCCATGCCACGTTCGGCCATGCCATGCGGGCACCCAAAATTCAGCTCAATCCCATCAGCGCCAGCGTCTTCAACAAGCGGCAAAATGGCCTTCCATGCCGCTTCTTCACAAGGCACCATCAGCGAGACCACCATAGCGCGGTCTGGGTAATCGCGCTTCACTTGCTTGATCTCGCGCAGGTTCACTTCCAGCGGGCGGTCGGTGATCAGCTCAATATTATTAAGCCCAAGAAGCCGCCGATCAGCCCCCCAAATCGCGCCATAGCGCGGGCCATTAACGTTAACCACCGGCGGCCCCGCCTCACCAAGTGTTTTCCATACCACACCGCCCCAGCCCGCTTCAAACGCGCGGCGGACATTGTATTCTTTGTCGGTTGGCGGGGCCGAGGCCAGCCAGAATGGGTTGGGGGATTTTATCCCGACGAAATTACTGCGGATATCGGCCATGTCTCAGCCTCCCATCAATATGATATGAATATCTTCGGCCGCATCACGGCCCTCGGCAACGGCGGTCACAGTCAGGTCATCCCCGCCAAGCGCACAGTCACCACCAGCCCAAACACCAGGCAGCGATGTGCGACCATGCGTGTCGGTGCCAATTTTGCGGCGGGTAATTTCAAGGCCCTCTGGTGCGCCCAATAGGGTTTGACCGATGGCGCAGAACACCTGATCGGCGGCCAGAGATGTAATTTCGCCGGTTGGTTTCAGGTCGGCATCGGTGCGATCAAGTTCAATCGCCTCAACCTTGCCTGTGCCCGTAATGGCGCGCGGTGCTGCGTTGAACACAATGCGCACACCGTGGCTCGTCGCCAAATCCTGTTCAAACCGGCTAGCCCCCATATCATCGCGGCCACGGCGATAGGCGATCGTCACCTCATCAGCACCAAGCAGCTTGGATTGCACAGCCGCATCCACCGCTGTCATCCCGCCACCAATAACCACAACGCGCCGCCCAATGGGCAAAGTTGCAAGGTCCTTGGTTTGGCGCAGCCGGGCTATGAATTCAACCGCATCCTCCACGCCGGGCAAGTCATTTCCGGGCATTGAAAGCGCGTTCACGCCCGCAAGGCCAATGCCAAGGAATACGGCGTCATGCTCTGCCCTTAGCGCATCTAGTGTTAAGCCCTGCCCTAGCGATTGGCCGTAATGCGCCGTTATGCCGCCAATTGACAGCAGCCAAGCGAGTTCCGCCTGCGCAAAATCATGGGTGGATTTATACGATGCAATCCCGAATTCATTGAGCCCGCCACCCTTTGTGCGCGCATCATACAGCGCCACATCATGGCCCTTCATGGCCAAGCGGTGTGCAGCGGCCAATCCCGCCGGGCCAGCGCCCACGACCGCCACGGTTTTGCCAGTGGATGGTGCGCGCTGATACGGATGCGCAGCCTTGGCCATAAGCTTGTCGGTTGCATAGCGTTGGAGGCGGCCAATTTGCACAGGCTCACCCTCGGCCACTTCGCGCACGCAAACTTCTTCACACAGGCTTTCGGTTGGGCAAACACGGGCGCACATGCCGCCCAGAATATTCTGGTCAAAAATCGTGCGCGCCGCAGCTTCGGGCGTGCCCGTGGCGATTTGGCGAATAAACATCGGTATGTCGATGCTTGTCGGGCAGGCCACCATACAAGGCGCATCATGGCAGAAATAACACCTATCTGCCGCCACACGAGCCTCGTGCCCATCCAAAGCTGGGTGAAGGTCCGAAAAATTATCGGCCAAGGCATCGGCTTTTAACCGGCCCGCCTTGATACCGTGCTCCATAGTTC
>Ga0105054_10004656_pt1 | contig 20352 bp, 31 predicted proteins | sample BON02_FD_78091 | JGI IMG/M metagenome (GOLD analysis project Ga0105054, IMG submission 78091) | Freshwater microbial communities from Lake Bonney liftoff mats and glacier meltwater in Antarctica - BON-02 (megahit assembly) | ecosystem: Environmental > Aquatic > Freshwater > Ice > Glacier...
CCCGTTCCAAGATGGCAACGGTCGCCTTAGCCGTGTTTTGACAACACTGCTGCTCATTCAGGCGGGCTATGCCTACGTACCCTATAGCTCATTGGAAAGCGTGATCGAGCTCAACAAGGAAACCTACTACCTTGCCCTGCGGCAGACACAGGGGTCAATCCGGACCGATGCACCCAACTGGCAGCCGTGGTTGGGATTCTTCCTGCGCTCGCTGGCCGAGCAGGTCAGGCGACTTGAAAAGAAGGTCGAGCGCGAGAAGATCGTGCTGGCCGCCTTGCCCGAGTTGTCACTGCAGATCGTCGAATTTGCCCGTGAGCACGGGCGCGTCACGATCGGTGATGCCATCAAATTGACGGGCGTCAGCCGAAACACTCTGAAGCAGCACTTTCGCAATCTGGTCGAGCATGGCCATTTGAATCAGCAGGGCAGCGGGCGCGGCGTTTGGTACGAACTCAAGTGATCTCAGTCGACTCTGCATCACGATTGACGAGGTGGTGGATCTGATCCGCGAGAGCTCCGACCGCACCATGATGCAGATGGCCGGCCTGGACGACGAGGCCGACATGTTCGCGCCGGTATCCAAGAAATTGTGTGATGCCTGGAACTGGGTGCAGGCCAACGGCGGGGAGTTGGCGCGGACCGTGCAAGCCGTGGTGGGTTACGAAGGCGATGTTGTGTTCGATCCGTCGAAGCCCGATGGCACACCGCGCAAACTGATGGATGTCGGCAAACTGGCCCGCAATGGCTGGCAGGCCCGCACCGCACTGGCCGACGGGATGGCGCGTGCCTACGATGATTTTCTGGCCACGGTACCTCGCTGAGCCCGGCGCGCGCGGGGCGCGGCGATGAGTGTCGGGCATCAGGGCCCGCTGGTCTCGGTCGCATGCCCTCGTTCAACCAGGCGCAGTTCATCGACGCGTCAATCGCCAGCGTGCTGAACCAGTCCTACCGCCTGCTCGAGTTGATCGTGGCCGATGGCGGCTCCACAGATGGCACGCAGGCTGCGTTGGCGCGCTGGCAAGCGGTCGATGCGCGTGTGCGCTGGATCTCGGAGCCCGACCAGGGGCCTGCCGATGCCGTCAACAAGGCGCTCGCGCTGGCGCGCGGCACCTATGTGGGCTGGCTCAACTCGGATGATCTGTACACGGCTGGGGCCTTGGTGCGAGCGCTGGAGAAGCTGACTGGTGCCCACGCGATTCGCAGGTCAGGCGCACATGGCTACCCGTTTGCCGAGTCGGCATGTAGCCCAGCTTGCCCAACGCACGCACCAACTGCGCGCCGGTTAAATCTCGCGGCAATCGCATGGCTGCACCTACGCGACCAACAGCTCTTCACGCACAAAGTGCAGCCGAATGATTTTGGGCGACTCGCCTTCGTCAAAGTGGCAATGCACTGCGTCTTGCACCGCTAGGCGTAATTCGGCTTCGGTGTCTGCCTCAGTAAAAATGGATTCGCCCAAGGCACGGGCGGTATAGCCGCCCTCGGGCGCTTGTTCGACTACAAAAACGATTTCATTCATATCAGCATCTCCTTGACAGGGTTACGCCTGGTGCGGGCTGCACTACCTGCCCAACGGCCAAGCACGGACGGATAGGCGTTCCAACCGCATGAGGCCAAGTATGCCTCCAAAAGTCAGCCTCAGAATGCATGCGAACCCTCAGTCGCCGGCCTGGTTGCTCAAGAATTTGCGCTCCATCAGCGCAAACCCCGCACCGGGCTGCCGATGGCCACGGCCTTAGCCCGGCGGGGCCATTGCGACCCATTGCAAATTCACCAAGTAGTGCGCTGATCTTCGGGATAGTCTGCCCGCCCTCAAGGCAGCGGTCGACAACGGCGCGAACTGTGTCTATCTGGGCCTGCGCGACGCGACCACCAACCACGACGCGATCAATTTCTATCACGAGCAGTTCGGCATCGTGCGTGCAGTATTGCCGCGCGTGTTGTCGCTGACCCAGGTCGCGCAGGTGATTGAGAAAACACCGGTTGAGATCGAGGTGTTCGTTTTTGATGCCGCACAATCAGCCCATGAAAAAGGCATTGATCACCGGTATCACGGGGCAGGATGGCTCCTACCTGGCCGAGTTCATCCGGGACAACCTGGCGATCCAGACCCACATCATCCACGCGGCGTATCTGAACCAGGTGCAGCGGCTGCTGTTCCTGGGTTCGAGCTGCATCTACCCCAAGCTGGCGCCGCAGCCCATGAAGGAAGAGTATCTGCTGACCGGCGCGCTGGAGCCGACCAACCGCCCCTATGCGCTGGCCAAGATCGCCGGTATCGAGATGTGCTGGAGCTACAACCGCCAGTACGGCACCCGCTATCTGGCGGCGATGCCGACCAACCTGTACGGGCCGGGTGACAACTACCACCCGCAGAACAGCCACGTGATCCCGGCGTTGATCCGCAAGTTTCATGAGGCCAAGCTCGGTGGCGCTAGGGAGGTCGTGGTCTGGGGCTCCGGAACGCCGCGGCGCGAGTTTCTATACAGCGAGGACATGGCCGACGCCTGCGTGCACCTGATGGGCCTGCCGCAGGAGCAATTTCAGAGTCTGCTGGGGAGTGATGAGTCGATCAGCGGCAAGTTCGAGCCACCGCTGATCAACATCGGCGTTGGCGACGACGTCACCATCGAGGAGTTGGCGCGGACCGTGCAAGCCGTGGTGGGTTACGAAGGCGATGTTGTGTTCGATCCGTCGAAGCCCGATGGCACACCGCGCAAACTGATGGATGTCGGCAAGCTGGCCCGCAATGGCTGGCAGGCCCGCACCGCACTGGCCGACGGGATGGCGCGTGCCTACGATGATTTTCTGGCCACGATACCCCGCTGAGCCCGGCGCGCGCGCAGTTGTGGGTCTGCAAGACGGTTCGCCGGGCGGCTGTGGCCGGTTCGTGCATTTTGCGCGCGAGGCGCGGCGATGAGTGCCGGGCACCAGGGCCCGTTGGTCTCGGTCGTCATGCCCTCATTCAACCAGGCGCAGTTCATCGACGCGTCAATCGCCAGCGTGCTGAACCAGTCCTACCCCCGGCTCGAGCTGATCGTGGCCGATGGCGGCTCCACAGATGGCACGCAGGCTGCGTTGGCGCGCTGGCAAGCGGCCGATGCGCGGGTGCGCTGGGTCTCGGAGCCCGACCGGGGGCCTGCCGATGCCGTCAACAAGGCGCTCGCGCTGGCGCGTGGCACCTATGTGGGCTGGCTCAACTCGGATGATCTGTACACGGCGGGAGCCGTGGTGCGAGCGCTTGAGAAGCTGACTGGTGCCACCGGCTACATGATGGTGTACGGGCGCGCTGAGCACGTGGACGAGGATGGGCGTTTTCTGCACGCGTATCCCGACTTGCCGCCCGAGGCCGGCCTGGCGCGTTTCGCCGACGGCTGTTTCATTTGCCAGCCGACGGTTTTCTTTCGGCGCAGCATGTGGCTGCTGCTGGGCAAGCTGGACGTGTCGCTCGAGACCGCGTTCGATTTCGATTACTGGTTGAGGGCGTTTCGGGCCTTCCCGGGTCGCATCGGTTTCGTGGACGCGGTGCAGGCGCTGGTCGAAGATGCCCGCCCGTATTTCGCGGCTGCGGATATCCAAGCTTTGCGTGCTGCCGCCGAGCAGGCCGTGTGCGGATCCGGTGCCGGATCCGCGGGCTGACCATGCACGGCAATCCCATGGTCCAGCCCCGCAAGCCGGGATCTGCCCGCAGCGCATGGCGCTGGCTTCGATTTTTCTCTCCCATGCCATGGTTGGCACTGCTGAGCGGTGCGAAGGACTTTTCGGGCAATGTGGTGCTGGGCAGCCCGTTGCTCAACGGGTGGGGCCTGCACGTGTGGCGCAAGAAACTCGCCGACCGGGTTTGCGCTTCCCGGCGTGCCCGCATGCGCGGCGCGCTGCCGCAGGCGCTGACCGCGCAGTGGGACCAGGACGGTTATGTCCGCATCGACGATTTCCTGGACAGCGCGGCCTGGGACGCTGTGCGCGACGAGCTGCTGCAGGCCACCTTGCCGATGGTCGAGATGGCGCAGCCACCCGCCCTCACACGCCGGGCCAACCTGGACGCGCAGACCTGCAAGCTGCGTTATCCGGCCTTGTACCGGGTGATCACCGACAAGACGCTGCTGGGGCTCTTGCGTTATGCCGCCGGATACCGCGGCATGCCCGTGGTCGCGGTGCAGTGCATCCACTCGGACCTCGGCGATCCGCGATCCAGCCGCGACCCGCAGACCGACTGGCATGTCGACACCTTTCACAGCACGGCCAAGGCCTGGCTGTTCCTGCATGCGGTGGGAGCGGACGACGGGCCGCTGGGCTATGTTCCGGCCTCGCACCGGTGCTCGGCGCGCAGGCTTGCCTGGGAGCGGGAGCAAAGCATGGGTGCGGCGAACCATCCCGACCGCCTCCATGCGAAAGGGTCCTTCAGGGCGAGCGAAGCCGTGCTGCAGGAGTTGGGATATGGCGCACCCATACGCGCAGTTACCACCGGCAACACGCTGATTGTGGCTGACACGAGCGGTTTCCACAGGCGTGAGCCAAGCGCGCGCGCGACGGTGCTGGTCGAGATCTATTTCAGTTTGCGCCGCAATCCGTTCTTCGCGGGCCTGTACCCCAGCTTGCTGGGCTTGCCCTGGCTGCGCGCGCGTTGGGCCGGCTGGTTGTTCGAAGTCTACAAATGGCTGCACCGGCGCGGCACCCCATCCTGGATTCCGATCGAAGCGCCGGGGCTAGACGCGCGCGAAAAGCAGGCGTTGCGCAAACGTGTCGGCTAAACCAGTACCTGGCCGCTGGGCCTTCGGATCCCAACGGGGTGCTGGTCTGCAAGAATGAAAAAATGCGCTCCTTGGCACGGCCTTTTTCCTCATCTCGCCGGGCACCACCAAAAACTACGTCAAATCCGTACGCATCCAGCGCCTGTTTGAGGGCCGCACGCCATGCTCTGCCACCACCCGGTCGCGGTGGGTAAGCATGGTACGCGATTAACTGAGGAACTCGGGAGGTCAACAGCATGATTGGCAATCAACCGGATAGGCAAGCTTCTTTCCTTAAAGATGCTTGCCTTTAGTCCAACCATCAGTGGCCAAATATTTTTCACCATCTTGGATTGCCGGATCTTCCAGGGTGGTGCCCATGGAATCATTCCAGCGATTTAGATAGCCGAAGAGTGATACAACACCTAGTATTTCTACGATCTCACCATCGTCCCAATGTTTATTCAGTTGCTCTGAAATTTCGTCATCTACAGCATTAGGAATACTAGAGGATGCGATAGCAAACTCTAGCGCGGCTCGTTCTGCTTCATTAAATAATGGGCTGGTACGAAATTCCCAGATAGCTTCTATACGATCATCTTCACTACCGTAGCGCTTCGCTGCCCTGATGGTATGCGCCTGACAATAGCGGCATCCGGCGATCCGGCTCGTCATGTAGCCAATGAGTCTTTTTAGCTCACTCGTTACCCGTCCATTATTTTCCATCACGGCTTTATTTAAATTGATAAAGGCGGTAGCAATTGCGGGACGTCGTTGCATGGTAAGAACACTGTTTGGACAATAACCCAGTGTTTCATTAAAAAATTCAGCTAACTTTTTTACTTCATCATTTTCATCTGCAGCAAGGGGTTGGACTAGTGGCATGCTTATTTACCTCGGTAAGAAATAATGTGACTCATAAAACCAATTAACTAATATTTTCCAAACCCTTTTAGCAATATCATCTCTAGGTGCGTATTCCGCTGATCGTGACCGGTCATTCCGGGGATGGTGACCGGTATCGTTGACGAGTGGGTCACAGCGCGGTTTGGATTGTAGGGTTTTGGTTGTTTGGGCCGGTTTTTATTTGCCTTTTCGAAGAGCTGGGTAGGGCAAGCGTAATGGGGTCGGTACTAAACCGAAGCCAACAATTTGGCGCCATGCACTTTGGCTGCCGCACGGTCAAAAGTCCACAATGGGCTTTGACCGGCTACATGGGCCAGCGCGATGTGCATGCAGTCTGCAAAGTCAGCCGAATTTTTCTTGTACTGGGCGAGCGCTATCTCGATGGCGAGCTCTGACTCAAACGACAACTCCACGGCAGCCAGTAAAGCTGCAAGGTACGCGGTGACCTGCTCTTTGGGCAGGCCAAAGATGGAGCGCAAAACCCACTCCAGTTCCAGCGTCACGGTGATGGGCACGTAGAGCGCTCTGCCCCCACGAATTGCAGAACGGATGAGTTTGGCAGCCAAGGCTTGTTGGGCTGCATCGTCGCCCACGAGGTAGCGGACCAGCACATTGGTGTCTAGAGCGGCCACGGTGTCAGCGCCAGGCGTTCATGTCTTGCACGCTCACGCGTTTGCCCTTGGGCACCTTGACCATGCCGGCCATGTCCAGGATGGACTTGTTTTTGGCGCGGACCACAATGGTGCCGTCAGGCAGCACGTTCCAGGTTAGGCGCGTTCCGGGCTGGGCCTGCAGGGCCTCACGGATCGGCTGGGGCACGGTGGTCTGGCCCTTGGTGGTGATGGTGGATTCAGGCATTTTAATTCCTTACTAAATGCCATATTGTAATTTAGGCGCAGTGTCTTGCAAGGCGGGTGTCCAGCCTCCCGGGCAGCCGGTGATGGCTGGCAGAAGCGCATTCATCTTATAATTCTCCCAAAATGGGATAGGATGGCCTGCATGCGAGTTATTGCCAAAAGCACACTCAAAAATTATTGGGGAATGCCTCAGTACGCTGAGGCCAAGGGTCCACTGGAGAGCTGGCATGAAGAGACTGTCAAGGGCAACTGGGCATCACCGCAAGACGTGAAAGAGCAGTACGGTAATGCAAGCATCTGCGGAAAAAACCGCGTGGTATTCAACATGGGAGGCAACAAATACCGCCTTGTGGTTGAAATCCAGTACCAGGCAGGCATCGTCTGGGTCAAGTTCATCGGCACGCATGCCCAGTACAACCTCATCGACGTGGAGAGTATCAATGCATATTAAGCCCATCCGTAACGACGACGATCTGCACGCTGCCTTCACACAGTTGGAGAACGTTTTTCAAGCCAAAGCCGGTACGCCCGAGGCCGATGAGATGGAAATTCTTGTCGCCATGATCGAGGCCTACGAAAACAGGCATTACCCCATCAGCCCCGCCGACCCGGTGGAGGCCATTAAATTCCGCATGGAACAGCAAGGCCTGACCCCCCGTGATCTTGAGCCCTTTATTGGCCCTAGCGGTCGAGTGTCTGAAGTGCTTAACCGCAAGCGCACGCTCAGCCTGCGCATGATCAAGCGCTTGCATGATGGCTTGCGCATACCCTACGAAAGCCTGCTCTCCGAGGTCGCCTGATCTGAGAATAATATTCTCAAGCGCGACCATGACAATGAATGAGTTTCGACAAGGAGAAAAGCATGGGACAACTCAATCGCATCACCCGACAGCCCGAAGTCATGGGCGGCAAGGCGTGCATCCGTGGGATGCGCGTCATCCGGTTGTCCGGAAAAGATGCCAGGCGGGGATTTTGCCGATGGCGTGATTGCTTTACGTTATCCCCGGGGAGCCGTGCCGCATCCCCAGAATGCGGGCCTGTATCACCTGGCCACCGGCGGAGCAACCGAATGCTGGAAGAGATTCTGGCCGCTGCCAAACCTTGAGCTAGATGTTCTTCGCAACCTACAATTCATCCATGCGCCTCCCGCTATCGGCCCGTATTTCACGCGCCATGTACGGTCGAAAGGTTGACGTTGTAGTGAAGGCGCCCAACCTGATGCATTTGCCTATCCACACCATTGCCCTGCAGGAAGGCATAAGACTTTGAAACTGCTCCCAGCACTGATCGCACGGCTCGAGTTTTTGTCGCGTGTGACGCAAAAGGAGTGTGCCTATTTGCTCGACACAGACCGCCGACTGTTCAGCAACCTGTTCACGATCGAAGAAGTCCATAAAATCAAGAAAAGGCAGGCCCCGCCATTGACAACCTGGACCGAGCGGGAAAATTTGGTTTCATCGAATCTACCGATACTTGGATGGAAATGCGCAAGCTCAGAAACCAGATGGTGCATGAGTACATCGAAGACCTGGCTGTCCTGACCAGCGCCCTGAGCGGTGGCCACGCATTTGTGCCTGCATTAGTAGCCACCGCTAACCGCATGGTGAAAGACGTCACGCGTATCCTGCACAGCCAGTCAATTTCCGTGAGTCAATTTCCGTGAGTTAGTTAGTTTTGCCAACGCCTGGTCCATCTGTTAAATTAGCGTCGTCAGTCAAAAAACACATTCAGTAGGAGATTTCAAATGAAGATGAAGCAATTAGCCGTTTTGGCGGTCTCATTGGTGTTTGGTGCTGTGTCCTTCGCGCAAACGCCTACGGGTGGTGTAGCCCCGGGTGCCGGTGGGGCAACTGGTGCTGCGGTCGGTACCGTTGCCGCATCGACCATCGTGATTGGTGTGGTTGTGGCTGGCGTAGTCGTGGGCGCTGCTTCCGGCGGCGGAAACAACCCGACCAGCGGAACTGGCGGAACCACGGGTACCACCGGAACGACACCGTAAACATCCTGTGTCGGTAGATCGGCGCCTTCGGGCGCTTTTCTTTTTGGGCTCTGCGTTCTCCAGCGTCAACTGGTTCTTGCGCGGTGCACTCGCGGGCCTGACGCTGGCGTTGGTCGGATGCGCGTCCGGTACGAACCTGCTGTCGGACGTGGTCGCGGGCGTGGTCGCCGATCGCTTCGACTCCGGTGCAGACCCGACACGCGACGTCAAGCTCAATCCGGACTATCGCTATCTGCGCGTCGAGGTGGACGGGCGACCGCCGGCCTTGCTGGTACTGGGATACGTCGATGCCGATCCCGACGGCCCGATCGAAACCTGGTATTCGGCCGGTCGGGAAGTCATCAAGACGCAGAATGGCCGCATCGTGGCCACGGTCGGGCTGGAAACCGATTGGCGTTCGGTGCGTTTTCAGCCGAGGTCGCCGCCGGCATGGACTCCCCATGCCGGCGGCCAACCGACGTTTTTTGATCGACTGCGCGATGAGAAGCCCGGTTACCGTTATTCGGTGCAGGACCAGATTGAACACCGTGCCTGGGACCGCGCCCCCCCGGGCGGCGTGTCGCCTGCGCTTGCCGCGGCGGGCATGGCGCATCTGGTGTGGTTTCGCGAGAACACCGTTCGCAGCACGGGCGACGTACTGCCGCCGGCCTGGTTTGCCATCGATGCACGCAACGACAGTGCGATCGTGGTTTATTCGGAGCAATGTCTGACGCCGGTGTTCTGTTTGAAGTTGCTGCGCTGGCCGTTGCAGGGCAGGGCCGGATGAACCGGCGTTCGCTGTCCACGGCGCGCGTGATTGCGCTGCACTTGGCGTGCCTGGTGTGGGTGCCGGTGGCGTTTGCTGCGCAGCCGCTGAGCGCCGAGGCCCGCATCGTGCCAGGGGAGCGATTGAGCGACTGGTTGTTGCGCAATGCCGGCGCCAATGCTGATCTGACTTCCGTGCATTGGCGCGTGCAGGCCGAGCGCCTGGCGCAAGGGCAGCTGCGCGAAGCGGTAGTGCAACGGCTCGGCAACGACGCCGCGATCGGTCTGACGCCGCAAGCGCGTCTGCAACTGACCGACTGGCTGCAGCGGTTGCCGCTCACCGGGCGGCTGCCGCTGGCCCAGGAAGACGCGCGCTGGCTGCAGGGCACGCCGTCGCAGGATCCCATCTTGCGCGACGGACATGAGGTTGTGCTGCAGGCACGACCCAGCACCGTGACCGTTGTGACGGAGCGCGGCGAGCCTTGCCTGGCGACCCATCGTGCTGCGGCATTAACCGGGGACTATCTGCGGGCCTGCCTTGGCGAAGACGGGGCCGCACGTGTCGACTGGGTCTGGATTGCGCAGCCCGATGGTCGCACTGCCCGTTATGGCGTGGCGCCCTGGAGCATCGAATCCCAGGACGAGCCTGGTCCCGGCGCCTGGATCTGGGCACCCGGCGCAGCCGTGGCCATTCCCGAAGGCGTTTCGGATAATCTGGTGCGATTTCTGGCCACACAATTGCCGGCGCAGTCGCAGGGGCCGCTGGCGACGCCCAGGGCCTTGGTGGCGCAATTGGACGGGTCCACTGCCAGGCCGCGCGGGCCCCAGCTGACCGCCAGCGACTGGGGCGAGATCGGGTTGTTGCAGACCCCGACCGCCCGCATGTCACCGGTCGGCACGGCGCGACTGCACATCAGCCGTGTGGCTCCCTACACCCGCGGCACGGTCATGCTGCAGCCGCTGGACTGGCTCGAAGGCGGGTTTCGCTACAGCGACATCGGCAACCGCCTGTATGGGCCGTCCATTGCCGGCAGCCAGTCGTACAAGGACAAGTCGATCGACCTCAAGATCCGGCTGCGCGAGGAATCGGCCGATTGGCCGCAGCTGGCACTGGGCGTGCGTGACGTTGGCGGCACCGGCTTGTTTGCCGGTGAATACGTGGTGGCGAGCAAGCGCTGGGGAAACTGGGACACCAGTGTGGGCCTGGGCTGGGGTTACCTCGGGGCGCGCGGCAATATCCGCAATCCGCTGTCCATTTTCGGCAAGCGATTCAACTCCCGGACCGGTAACCAAACGGCGACCGGCGGCACCGCCAACCTGGGTTCGTTGTTCCGGGGGCCAACAGCACTGATTGGCGGCGTGCAATGGCATTCGCCCTACGATCCGTTTGTCGTGAAACTCGAGCTCGACGGCAACGATTACCAAAGCGAGCCGTTCAGCAACAACCAGCGCACGCGCAGCCCGTTCAACCTAGGCGTGGTCTATCGTTATTCGCCGAACATCGATTTCACGCTGGCGCTGGAGCGTGGTAACCGCCTGGCCCTGGGACTGACGGTTCACGGTAGCCTGGACAACATCTATTCGCCCAAGCTGCTCGATCCAAAGTTCCCTGAGCCCCTGGCGCAGCAGCAGCTGCGCTCTACCGGGTTGGCAGGTACGGCGGAGTCAATTGCGCTGTATACCGGCTGGACCGTGCGGTCTGTCACGCACAGCCACGTGACGACGACGGTTGTGGCCGACACCGACGGCGCCCTGCATCTCCAGGACCGGATCGAGCGCGTGATCAGGGTTCTGCAGCGTGACGCGCCCACCACGGTCACCCGGTTCGTGCTGCAATTGCAAGACCATGGCCTGGCCCTGTCACAGGTGGAGGTGGACCGCGCAGAATGGGTGGCGCGCAATACCCGCGCAGAGCCCCCGTCACTGCAACTGGTGACCGAGCAGGTCGTGCCGGGCCAGAAAGCGCTGACAACGGCACATGGCACGGGTGATGCGATCGACACCCGGTGGAGAAGCCCGGAGCCGGGCCTGCAGGTGAATTGGGGTCCGAGCTACAGCCAGATCCTGGGCGGACCCGACGGGTTCCTGCTATACCAGATCGGGGCGCAGGCCTGGGTGGAGCAGCCGATCACCGACAACACCTGGCTCAATGCCGGTTTCAACCTGAGAGTGCTGGACAACTACGACAAGTTCAGCTATACCGCGCCCAGTGACCTGCCGCGGGTACGTACCTTCCAGCGCGAATATGTGACCAGTTCGCGATTGACCATGCCGGTGCTGCAACTGACCCATGTGCGCTCGTTGGGAGGAGGGCACTACCTCAGCGCCTACGGGGGCATGCTCGAGAGCATGTACGGGGGCGTGGGCGCGGAATGGCTGTACCGGCCGTGGCGTGGGCGTCTTGCCTGGGGTGTCGATATCAATCATGTGCGCCAGCGCGATTTCAAGCAGGGGCTGGCGTTCAGAGACTACTCAGTCAATACCGGCCATGCGACGGCGTACTGGGACACCGGCTGGAACGACATCCAGGTCAATCTCAGTGTTGGCCGCTACCTTGCCGGAGATGTCGGTGCCACGCTGGAGGTCAGGCGCACGTTTGGCAATGGCGTGTCCCTCGGGGCCTGGGCCACGAAGACCAACGTGTCTGCAGCGCGCTTTGGCGAAGGCAGTTTCGACAAGGGCATCTATGTGACCGTGCCGTTCGATGCGATGTTGCCCAAGTCGAGCCCGGGCCTGGGCGCCGTGGTGTGGAACCCGCTCACGCGTGACGGCGGCGCCCGTTTGCGACGCCAGTTTCCGTTGTACGAACTCACGCGCCAGCGCGACCGACGTGCGTTCGAATGGGGTCCTGCCGGCCCCACCGTGCGTTCGTCAGGCGATATGACCAGTTATATCGTGTCCGAACCGGGCGCCGGATTGCTGGAGACGGCCGCTCCGTCGGCGGCAATGCTGGGGCGCCAGGTTGCCGACGTGCCGACCTCCACCTGGCTGTGGGCCGGTGGTGCGGTGCTGGCGAGCAGCCTGCTGGACAAACGCGTCGATCGTTGGGCCGTGGCGCATCAGGGTGGCAGCAGCAAGCGCATCGGCGACCTGGCTAATGTCATGCCGTATGCGCTGGCGCTGGGGGCAGGCTTGTTGTACACCGGCATCGCCGGCGAACCCGCAGCCGATACCGCACAAACAGCGATCAAGGCGGCGACCTTCACGCTGGGTGCCAGCTTTGCGACACGGTTCATCGTGGGCCGTGCGCGTCCCTACGAAGGCAGGGGTCACACCTCGTTCAGTGGCCTGAACAGCGGCGCATTCAACTCCGGTTTCCCGTCGACCCATACCGCGGTCGCGTTTGCGCTGGCCACACCCTTCGCCCAGCAACACGACATGCCCTGGTTGTATGGTGTTGCTGCGGCCACGGCCTTCGGCCGTGTACAGAAACGTGAGCACTGGTTGTCGGACACCGTAGCCGGCGCGTTCCTGGGGTACGCCATCGGCTCGATGGTGTCGGATCAGCAGACCGGCAGGAGCGGTATGCGGCTGAGTATCACGCCGCAGTCGGTGGTGGCGAGTTGGGAGTTCGACTGACGCGGCTGGCGCAGGACCGCGTGGCCTGCCGTGTGCGTGCGCCGCATCAGCGCAAGCGGAGGCAATGCGTTTCCTTGAACGCGAAGCGCGTTGAAGCGTCCGACGCTGGCACGCAGACCGAGCCGCTCCAAGGCCGACACACAGGTGATCCCTCGCTCCCCCGATCTGCAGATTGCCGATTAGGCGAGGGCTCAAACCAACGTAATAGGGCCGGGATATTGGCTGACAAGCGTGTCTGCGGTCAGGCCGCCCATAACAGCAAGTGGGTATCGAGTAAATGTTTCACCGAGCCTGTTTGCCAGCGAACATGGCTTCAATTAGGGAAATTGGTGTTTTATGCTGTTTACTCACGGATTCAGGCGTTTGATTAAGAAAATGCGCAAAATGGGTACCTTGCTCACGATGCTGCCGGGCGAGGCCATTGCTTTTGTGGAGAACTGGTATGAGAACTGAATCCGAAATTCGCATGCAGGGCATGCAAGCCCTCTTCGGCTCCCTTGGTTTGATAGAAGCTGAGCGGTTTTTGATCGCCGTAAACCAAGACAAGTTTGATTACACCGAATGGCGGCGAACAGGTCTGCCAAACATGAGCTTAGAACAAATTGCGGCAGCGGCCGATCAGTTCGCCAACGAGATAACCCAGATCAATGCCACGTAACCAATCGGCCTAGCAGCGCATCTCTAAAGAATAATTGTCACCTAGCCCCCGTGGAATAGGCGTAAGACGCTATCAAATAAAGAGCAATTTTCGGTAATGCCACAATCTATCTACGTCACCCAACCCCATGCGTCCGCAGCTCACTCTCGACGCCATCGAGCGCATCAAGCGCTACACGCGGAAAATCAATGTCCGTGTTTGCAGAGGACCAGCAATTACAGGACGCAGTGATACGAAACATTGAGATCATCGGTGAGGCGGCAAAAAACATCGAAACCCACGCACCCGAGTTCACCCGGCAACATGGCGACATTCCTTGGACTGCGCTGTACGCCATGCGAAATCGCGTTGCTCATGGTTATTGGGCTGTTGATCTCGCAATCGTCTGGCAAGTCATTCAGAGTGACCTACCAGTCCTTGAAGCACAACTCCAAACCCTTGAAGACGGCAGCGCCGACCTGCAATACGTACTAGCCGCCGCCCGCAACATCGGCCGCCACATGACCGACAACAAAGTAGTAGTAGACAAATCCACCGTCCCCGTAGGCACCGCCGACAAAGTAACCGCCGCCATCCGTGCCGAACTGGCCCAGCGCGAGATCAATACAAGCACCAATACGATTACCCCCTCTCCCCTCGGGGGAGGGTTGGGGAGGGGGACGAGCTTCGACTGGGACGGCACCTTCTCCGTAGTCTCCAACCCCGAGTTCCTCAAAGAAGGCGCCGCCGTAGAAGACTTCACCCGCCCCGCCCGCATCAGCTTCATGAACGAGCTGGCCAACTTGGCCGAACAGGTCGGGGCCGACATCGAGCTGGTGCGCCAAGGCATAGGCTCCATGAAAAAGCTTCGCGTGAGTTACGCTACCGTTACACCGAGCTGCGCGCCGAGATCAAAGCGCTGCAACAAGAGGCCAATCAGCCAGACAAATAACCAGCCCTATTTTTGACCATGCGAATCTCACCCCAGCAAATTGCCATCATCATCCAGACCACCCGCAGCATTGCCGGGCAAGATGCCAATGTGTGGCTGTACGGCTCGCGGGTGGACGACACCCGTCGGGGGGGCGACGTTGACTTGCTTATCGAGTCTGCGCCCGCAGCGGGATTTTTGGACCGTGCGCGGATCAAAAACCGGCTTGAGCAACTATTGCAATTACCTGTGGATGTGCTGACCACGAGCTTGGACGGTCAAGACAGCCCTTTTGTATCCATCGCCCGTGCGAACGCCATTAACCTCAGTTAACTTCAGTTAACCTCAATGCCCCCAGCACACAGGCCATCATGAATAACGCCGATTTGTTACATGCCCAAAAGCAGCACCTTGCTGGCCTATTAGAGGCCATACAGCGCTGCGTCTATTTTTTGAATGCCTCCGATTCGACTATTGAGTGGCCTTTGACGGGCGAATATTTGTCTGCCAGAAAAAAAGACAACGACCTTTTTGAAGCGCTTGCTGCCATCAATGAGCGCTTCTCCAAGCTGCAAGACACCATTGGTTCTGCCATGCGTCACAGCCTTCAGTTGTCTGGTGAACAGGCCGACAGCTTCATTAAGGTATTGGCTATTTTTGAGAAAAACGGTGTTGTGCTGTCGATAGAGGACTGGCAGGTGGCCCGTGCAGCGCGCAATTTAGCGGCGCATGACTACGAGACTGACTACAACGAAGTTGCCCAGCACTTTAATGCGCTACACACGCTCAAGCCTGCTCTCTACCAGACGGCCAATCGTTTTGTCCAGTATGTAAGCCAAGATTTGGCAATCGAACCGGCAAGTGCTGACTTCGCCAGCGAGTTTGCGGCGATAACCGCTAAATGAACATAACAATAATCGGCACCGGCTACGTAGGCCTAGTCACCGGCTGCCTGGCCGACCTGGGCAACCACGTGTTTTGCCTGGACGTTGATCAGGCCAAGATTGATCTGCTCAACAGCCCGACAGCGGCGGTGTGCCCATTTATGAGCCCGGCCTGAAAAAAGTGATTGAGCGAAACGTCGAAGCCGGCCGCCTGACCTTCTCCACCGACGTAGCCGCCAGCGTAGCGCATGGCAGCGTGCAGTTCATCGCTGTAGGTATCCTGACGACCAACCATTTCCCAGTGTTTTGCTGCTAGGATTTCAGGAGAACCAACCAGTGCATGTCGTTGTTGCACACGATGCGGGCACGGGCAATTGCCTTGTGGTCACGGTTTACCGGCCCGACCCCGCCCTTTGGGACAAAGCGTACAAGACAAGGAGAAAGTCATGAAATGCGTGATCTGCAAAACTGGCCCTACCCACGCCGGCGCAACGACTGTAACGCTGCAACGGGAGAGAACCGTTGTGGTCATCCGCGACGGACGTACCCGCTGATATCTGCGAGGACTGCGGTGAATATTACCTGGCCGATGCGATCGCCCGCCGCGTATACGGCGACGCCGAACGAAGCTTCCAGCGTCATGTTGAAGTGGAAATTCAGCGGGGCTGCGATGCAACCCAGTCCCAACGCCATACGCGGCAACAAGCGTTGCAAGCATGGTGCCGCGTAAGCGCGGTTACAGGTGCGTGCTCTGGACGGAAAATCAGCGTCTTGCCCCCGAAGCCTTGCTCACTCAAAGCCACTCCGCCCGAGCAACGCACCGATGTGCCACCTGCGCCCAAGGAGAAAACCGCTCCGTTGGATCAAATCGTCAAACTGGAGAAAGAAATGAGCCTGGTGCAGGCAAGCTATAAAGACGCCGAAAGCACCTACGGCTCTGAGTTGCTCAACCTGGTGGTGGCCAAAGGGTACTTAACCAAGCTGCTGGCCAATGCGGCCGTCAAAAGCTATATCGAGCGCCGCGAACCAGAAATCTTGAGCCACCGGGAGCTGGTGGCCAACACCGTCAGCATGGAAGAGGCAATGCAGCAGCAGGGCGAAGAAAACGCAACCCATTAATTTATACTTGTTTGATAGTAAAACAAAGCGAGTTATCGGCCAAACTACTGTCACACGCCCATTTGTGCGCCTACTGCTGCGGTAGCAATTCCAGATCCAAACTCGGCTTTTTCCAACACTCAGCACCGGTAGCCTCGCACTGATCCGATGACCACACGCCGCCAGACTGCCAACGACGACACTCTATTTTGGACACTAAAGCTGCTCCAGGACAAACCTGGCATGACCCAGCGCTCATTGGCCAAAGAAGTCGGCATCAATGTCAGCAGCATCAATTTTTGTCTCCAAGCATTGCTCGAAAAAGGCTGGGTCAAGATGGGCAACTTCAGCAGAAACCCCGACAAACTGAGCTATGCCTACCTGCTCACGCCTACCGGCGCGGCTGAGAAGGCTGCGCTAACCAAGCGCTTCTTGCACCGCAAGATGGCTGAGTATGAAAAATTGCGTGAAGAAATTGCGGCGCTTCAATTGGAAACCACAAACCAGAAGGTAAATCACTGACCATGGCGCCGCAAGCCCATCCAGCCAAAATCTACATCGCTGGCCACCGTGGCATGGTGGGTAGTGCCATCGTGCGTCAGTTGCTCGCAGCCGGCCATGCGCCTGAGTGCGTCATCACCCGAACCCATGCCGAGCTCGATTTAACCCAGCAAGCCGCCGTGCGCGCTTTCTTTGCCGCTGAAAAACCCAGCCAGGTCTACCTGGCCGCAGCCAAGGTAGGCGGCATTCATGCCAACAACACCTACCCGGCAGAGTTCATCTACCAAAACCTGATGGTGCAGGCCAATGTGATTGAGGCTGCCTTCCAGAACGGGGTGCAAAAGCTGCTGTTCCTGGGCTCCAGTTGCATCTACCCCCGCGCGGCGTCCCAGCCCATGGCCGAATCGGCACTGCTCACAGGCCCCCTGGAGCCCACCAACGAGCCCTACGCCATTGCCAAGATTGCCGGCATCAAACTCTGCGAGAGCTACAACCGCCAGTATGGCGCAAGCCATGGCACCGACTACAGAAGTGTCATGCCCACCAACCTGTACGGCCGGGCGACAACTACCATCCGCAAAACAGCCACGTCATTCCGGCGCTGATTCGCCGCTTCTCTGAAGCCAAGGCCAGCCAGGCACCCAAGGTCACGATCTGGGGCAGCGGCACGCCGTCCAGAGAGTTTCTGTATGTGGACGACATGGCGGCAGCCAGCGTGCACGTCATGAACCTGCCCAAAGCCACCTACGACCAGCACACCAGCCCGATGCAAAGCCACATCAACGTGGGCTATCTCTTCCTGTCCGTATCGTTGGGCCACGCCCGCTGTCTGTGCTGCACTATGAGCGGGATCGCGAGCAGGGTAATGTCACGCGGTGCTGGACGTGATTCGAGACTCTGCGCGCTTACACCGTATGAAGGCAGTTGCACTGGCAGATAGCAATCGTTACACGCTGGAAAATATGGTCGAACGGTTGCGGATGGCATTGAACGGTGTTTGGCGTTGCCAAAGAAGTAACCATTTTGTTATACTCCTGTAAAACTTTGGAGAACACCATGCTGCACGCTTCCCTGCGCCGTTCCGGCGGCTCTTACATCATGACAGTGCCCCTGTCTTACGTGGAACAAAACCATTTGGATGCCGGTTCGCGGCTTGCGCTGGAGATCGTGGGTGATGAACTCAAGATCAAGCCCGTGCGCAACCGGCCCAGCCTGGCAGAGCTGCTCAAGGCCACGCCAAAGGGCTTGTGCCGCGCCGATGGCTGGGACGAGCTTGGTGCAGTCGGGGCCGAGCTGTGACGCCTGAGCGTGGCGACATTTTGCACCTGGCGTTTGACCCCGCCAGCGGGCGCGAGATGAGGGGCAAGCACTTTTGTCTGGTGGTGTCTCCCCGCGCTTTCAATGCCCGCTTCAAGCTGGCCATGGTGTGCCCTATTTCGGGTGGTGTGGCTGAGGTTGCCCGCAGCGCTGGTTTTTTGGTGTCGCTCATGGGGCAAGGGCTGCGTACCGATGGACAGGTGCATGCGCACCAGGTCAAGTCGCTGGACTGGGCTTCACGTAAAGCTAGCTTGGTAGAGCGCGCACCCAGTGTGGTGGTGGATGAAGTGCTCGCCTGCTTGCAAAGCGTTTTCTCATAAAAATATCTAAACCACTCACTACTCATGGCCACTAACTCCAACAGCATTCTCCTCACCGGCGGCGCTGGCTATATCGGCAGCAGATGCCTTGCACAGCACCACCCGGCTGGATGTGGCGGGCATGAAGGCGCTGTTGCTCAAACCAATGAACATTCGCTACGATCTGCGCATGTTCATCAAGCTCACTCGATCCGGCGGCCACAGCTACGTCCAGCTCGTCGAGTCGTATCGCAACGAGGAAGGTTAGGCCCCGCCAGCGCAGCGTCGCCACGCTCGGTCGGGTCGATGAATCCGGCGTTGGCGTCGATTCGCTGCTCAATGGCTTGCTGCGCGCCAAGGGCTTGCCGGCTGCCGCCGCCGCGCAGCCTCAGGTAGCGTTCGAATCGGCGCTGGCGCTGGGCGATGTCTGGGCGCTTGATCAGTTGTGGAAAGAGTTGGGCTTTGACGCCCTTGCCGGCGTATTGCGCAAGGCACGCTACACCACACCGATCGAGCACGCCATTCGCGTGATGGTCTTCAACCGCTTGTACGTTCCGGAGTCCAAGCTCGGGGCTGCTGCGCTGGCTCGAGACGGTGAGCATTCCCGATGTCGACGTGCAAAGTCTCACCCATCAGCACCTGCTGCGCAGCATGGATGCGCTGATGGCGCATCCGGACGGTGTCGACGACGTGATCACGGGCTGTTGTGCCCGTTGGTCGATCAGGACCTGTCGCTGGACAACATGGAGGCGCTGGCGAAGATCAAGCTTCCCGGGGGGCAGGCCCTGGAGTTCATCTTGGCGGTGCCGGGGCGGCGCTACGGTGAATTTGCCGAAGTGCTGCAATCGTTCCAGACCAAGGTCGGTACGGCCACCGAAGAAGTCATCGACGAGACGCACTGGCAGGGCTTGCGCCTGGTGGTGGCGCACCATCCCGAGAGGGCTCGCGAGCAAACCGTACTACGGCGCGAGCGCATCGCCACACTGCAGGACAAGGCCAACCAATGGGCCGGCAAGCTCGACGGACAAGAGGCCGGCGTCAAGGTGCAGACCAAGTTGATGGATGGCAAGCTGCTGCTGGTGACCAACGTGACGGCCCTGACGCCCACCGAGGTCGTGCAACGCTACAAGGCGCTGGCCGACATCGAGCGTGGGTTCCGGGTGCTGAAGTCCGAAATCGAGATCGCCCCAGTGTTCCACCGACTGAAATTGAAATTTATCAAACAGACCACTTAAGTGGTCCTTTTTTGGTAATATGCGCCAATACCTATTAAACACAGGACCACTAACTTGCAAGCAATACTCGCCGAAACTTCAATTGGCATCACTGAACTCAAAAAAAATCCTTCAGCCGTCATCCGTGATGCTGGAGACCAGACCATCGTGGTCTTGCACCACAACAAGCCTTCGGCCTATTTGGTGCCTGCGCACAGCTACGAGGCGCTGATGGATGTTCTGGACGATTTGCAGTTGCTGCCCGTGGTTCAACAGCGCATCGCTTCCTGGCAGGCTGATCCAGGCAACGTGAGCGAAGTCAGTCGTGACGAGTTGATGCAAATCGCTCGCGGTACAACTCGAAAGGCGGCCAAGTCCAGCGTCACCACAGCCAAGAAGTAATGCTGTGACCAGTTACCGATTGCAATTTGTACCGCAGGCCAAGCTGGAGTGGGACAAACTCGACGGCAGCATTCGCTCGCAATTCGCCAAAGTTTTACTTCGCAGACTGGACGGTCCAAGAGTTCCTGCTGCGGCACTCACCTCGATGCCGGACTGCTACAAAATCAAATTGCGCAGCGCAGGATTTCGATTGGTTTACCGCGTTCAAGACACTGAATTGATACTGCTCACGATTGCGGTGGGCAAACGCGACA
>Ga0105054_10004660_pt1 | contig 20331 bp, 6 predicted proteins | sample BON02_FD_78091 | JGI IMG/M metagenome (GOLD analysis project Ga0105054, IMG submission 78091) | Freshwater microbial communities from Lake Bonney liftoff mats and glacier meltwater in Antarctica - BON-02 (megahit assembly) | ecosystem: Environmental > Aquatic > Freshwater > Ice > Glacier...
AAAATATACACACGATGCTCTTGGGACGGAGAAGCTTTTCTTAAGTGTCCGTCTGCTTTTCGGAATGAGGAATCCTCACAATTGAAGAGAATTCCACCACCAGAAAGACCACGAGGCAAAACGATTATCAGACGATACACAAAGCCGGAGGAAGATTTAGACGCTTGGAAGTTTGTTGCTACCGGTCTTCCTGTGGCAGCTCCAATTGCGAGAGATACTCTGTGGGGCAATAGGGACGTTGCGACGTTTCTGTTGAATGCGGATAAAGCCGAGGTGGAAAGGAACGCAGCATGCTATGTTGGGGCTGACAGCCAACCACTTCAAGTCATAGCCACGATTCACTTCTATTTGAAGAAAAGATTTCTGCAAAATGCGTTGTTTTTGTTTTTGTCCGCAAGAATTGCTTCGCATAAAGATGCTCCAGATGAAACGTGCGCAGAATACGGAGATGGTTTCTTTGTCATTAAAGGATGGGAAGTGTTTTCGAATAGTATGTTTCAAGAGCTGTTGGCATTGACTAAGTTGCTGCCTCAAGTTTATGATCGTTTCTTTCAGTTGGAATCGCATCTTCGCTTTTCGATGAATCAAACCCACTCTCGAAATGCCACTTTGGCTTCTTACCTTCGAATTCAGGATTTCCCTCCTGATGATTCAACCATGATTTTCATAGATATTTTCCCTCAATTATTTCCATAACCAAATGAGTGCTTTTCGGAAGTGGAGTTTTCACTCAAGTTAAATCGTCTAATAAATTTATTATAACAAATTAAAGGAATTCCAAGTACCATATCTACTTTCAAATTCAAACGATTAATAGGGGACCGTACCGCATTCGCATTGTTTCCGTTGCCATGATTCATCCGTCATCGCATGTGGAAACGGATGAATGGAAAGATGTGACTATAAAACCCAAATTAGTCCGAGTTTCATATCCATATCATGATCTCTTTGTTTTCTCAATAGGGAGTGCCAAGGGCACTATTGCAATATATCTTTTTAGCACGAGGTTCGCCGAATGGCTACTTTGGTTTGTCAGAGGAAGCAACCGCCATCGGTGGATTTTCGGCATTCAATTTCTCTTATTCTGTTATATGCTTCCGGTTCTATTTGGTCTCGGGACTTACATCCATGTTTTATACTTAATCGCTTGCTACTTCGTCAGCTTGATGAATCTCCCTTTTATTCTACTTTTAAACGTTGAAGTGGTCAAGCGACTACTTGCAAGATTTGAAATTCAGTATTCGTTACTTAACACATTAGGTGTTGTGTTAGGCATGGCTTACTCTTACGAAAATACGAGCATTTCAATCGCACACGCACTGACATGTTTCTCTTCCTGCATCTTGGTCACTATTCAAGATGATGCTGTTAAGCGCCGAAAAGTTTTGGCCATTAATGTATTAAGCGTTATTGTGTTGGTTGCATTGCAACTAAATATTTCCCAAGACGACCCAGCAGCTCCAGAATTGAAAACAATCCAAGTTGATGTTTACTCCATCAAAATTATCACCAATAGATGTCTTATGAATATAATGTGGCTGTGCGTGGCAAGGGTAATCATGATAATAATGAATCCTGGTGAATTTGTGAGCCTAAAAGGGCCTATGGTTTCGGCTAAATTCCCGGTAGACTTCGCTCCAATTGTGGTAAACTCTCTGGTATATGATGAATCTGATATCAGGTATCTCGATGAATGCCCAACTAAACTGAGCGGTGGAATGCAAGTAAAAGTTGTTCTCAACACGCAAAAACCGTTCGAGCATGATGATAGGTATACTATTGGAAGAATACTACTAGGAGATCAATTCGCCTCTCGATATTTATACAAAACCCTTCAGCGGGTTCATTCTGTGGCTTTTGTTCTAGTGTCATTCCCGTGTCTAATATACATGCAGATTGCAGCAGTGTCAGAACCTCGAGATATCAGCGTGTTAGATGTAGGTATTATGGTTATACTGGTGTCTCACAGTTTGTCTTCGTTCCTTTTCGCTGATTGGAAAATCGTAAAACTTTCTTGCCGTTCTCTTGAATTGCTTATATTCTCATTGTCAGTTGTTTTGATGAGTTTTATTCTTCTTGCAGTCACTTCCGCGTCCAATAAAATATTCTTCCCGATATATTTTTTCTTCATTGGGATTCTAATCTTGGTTCCAGACGCTCACCGGCATCGCTGGGGGTTTAGCATGTGTTACACAACAGCTTCTATGTATCTAGTGACTGTTTTGTACATTTGTGTCACATTTGATTTGATTGATTTCAAAAATGAAAAGATACTTCTACCTAGTCTTTCTATATCTTGGTCATTGAAATCATTGTTTCTGAGTTGGACTGCCAATTTATTCTTGGTATTGCTGCGGAATTTATACTCTTTAATCCGACTACCTTCCTCATACCTGTTTTTAAAGTCTTCAATGCGAGCAATTACAATGACTGAGGAAGCAGCCGATGTATTAAAAACGAATTCTCGCCACCGAACGGATTTAATGTCACAGTTTGAGTCAAGTCCAATACAGTAGTCACCGCTGGTCTCCATGAAAAATTCACGCTGATGGAGACATTTATCTATCGTTCGTTTTGGGACTACTTTTACCACCGGTATTTCTCTTGCACTAAATCATATTCGTTCACTGTAATAATAATATCCTTTTTCACAAGTAGAAACCAGAGAACCAAATCGCAACCACTGATTAGTGCTACAACTTCACATTCAATAAAAATAATACTAGTACTACGTCGTTAATACATAGATATCCGTTGTGGATGTCACGAGTTCATCCCGCTGACGATGTAGTGGTGGGTTCACCCAGCACCGATGTTTATACTAATGAAGCAAGACAATCCACCTTTAAGACTATAGAAAGACCGATGAATGCTCCGAAGAATTCCAAGCATGTAAGAGGAGTTCGGTTGTCCTATCCATATTACGACATGTTTGTTTATTCTGTTGGCAGCTCGAATGAAACTCTTTGCGGATTACTATTCGGGAAAATTCTCGCCGAAAAGCTTTATTACTGGGTCCGATACAGACACGGAAATAGAATTATTCTCTATGCTATGATGACCCAGTATTTATATGTGGTTTCAGTCCAATTGAATATTTTGCCGTTTATACGATGGTTATATATTACTCTTCTCGTATCTTCTTCATTGCTGTTGCTTATTACAATGTTGTTATTTAACACCGAGGTAATGAAACGATTATCGTGGAGGTTTGAAGTACAATTCTCTACCGTCAACACGCTTTTCGTGATTGTGGGAATGGTTCTGAGCTTCGACGACACTCTAATAGCTTTTAGCCATGCTTTGATTGCTCTTGTAGGAGGTATTACAGTAACATTTTTAGATGCCTCTGTTGAAAGAAAAAAGTTGATCCTTTTTAATTCTATGGCCGCAGTCATGTTTCTTAGCTTCCTGATTTTGATTAACGGATCCGGGAATACCCATATAAAGCTGTCAGCAAGCTATTATACTGCTGAATACAATTTAGGAAACATAGCTGGAAAGAAGATAGCCATGCGGTCGATGGCAAATGTGATGTGGCTTTGTGTCGCTAGGATTGTGATTCTCTTACGCTACCCTAGCTCATATGTTAGTCTGAAAGGTCCTATGGTGGCTATTAAACCTACAAAAGCTGTTTACGATATGCTAATGGTCTTGCCTGTGTATGAGGATCTTGTTGCAAAATTCAAATCATCGGAACACGTTTCCAATAGGGAACGAAATAGAATGGTGGTGATGAATATCAAGAAACCTTTCTCACATCAAGTGAGAGATGTTATAGGGTTACGCATTTTGGGTCAAAGATTGGCAGATCGGTATTTTTACGTGACGATTCATCGCCTCTACTTTGCTGCCTTTATTATTTTGGTAGCACCTATTTTCGTCCACATGCAACTTATTGTAACACAAGATAACAGAGATCTTGGAACTCTCGATTATATAATACTGTGTATTATTTGCACGTTTACAGCCTTTACCTTTTTATTTACCAATTGGAAGTTGCTGAAGTCATGCTGGCAAAGTCTTGAGCTTGTGGTGTTTGCGGTTTCGGTGCTCGCAATGAGTATCATACTGATTTTCATCTCATGGGGTACACACAAAGTTTCATTCGGTATTTATTATTTACTTACCAGTGTTTTAGTTACAGCTATTGATGCTCACAGTCATCGCTTTATCTTTTCATTATTATTTTCGGTCACTGCTATTAGTATAACAGTCATGCTATATGTCTGGGTCACCTTGGATTTCTTAGATTTCAAGAACAGGACTCTCGATCTGCCCGGATTTGAACCGATTGACTTGAAAGGGTATTTTCTTGGATTCACTGAAAATATCCTTATACTTCTCCTTCGGAATATCATCTTGTTGGCGAAGTATCCTTCGTGCTATTTGTTTCTAAAGTCTCCCATGCAGAGTCTTAAAGTAACAGAAGACACTGCGGTTGCTTTGAAAGCAACATCCACTAAATACTTTCGCGATGCAGGTCTACAATAATGCTGGAAGCAACCAAACCAAATGATGCAGATCCATCATCACTCGAAACGATTGAAGAGCATTAAAAGTAACTTATTTTGCTATCTCAGATCCATCATCACTCGAAACAATTGTAGAGCATTAAAATGAACCTATTATTATCTTGTTTTATTGTGCTTTCTAGGTTTTTGAGCCTTGGCTAATGCGTTTAAAACATTTTTGGATTGTTTGGAAGAAACTTTGCAAGCCGTTTCTGGAATTACGTAATCCGGATGGACCCCTCTGATGAGATAGGTCCATTGCATTTCATCTGTGACAATAACCAGCTTTCCATTCTGTTCTTTACCATATTCAGTTGGAGTATATGACAATGCAAACGCAGTTCCTTCCGCATCACCTAAAGGTGCCAGCACTCCACTGTTTGGATACACGGAAAACTGATATGCAGAATCAACAGTCAAAGAAGCAGTGAATGGAGCAAGTGTAGGAAAACGATTCGTGAGTCGGAATGAAACTGTGCTGGTTTGATGCAGAGCCGCTTGCACAGTGATCACATCGTCGATTGCTGGTTGCTCCGCGACTAAATTAATTTGAAATTTCCATTTACCACCTGCTCTTCTCGAAATAAGAAGATCCACCGTCGTGGAAAAAGGCTTGAGAGGTGTAAAGTCCACTTGGAACTGGATGGGTCCTCCACCAGGTTGGATTCGGGAGTCGAAAGGAGTTAGAACGAATGAATTTTCCACCAATTGTTCAAATTCTGGGGGAATGGAAAGGTCATGAAAGAAAATTTCCGGTGAGGTTACGCCATCAAGACCCAAAAGAGGCAATAAAATTGTTTTACTGCAGGTTTCACGGGATTTGCATTTGAAATTGAATACCTCGTGGTGTGATGGAGCTTCAGTGATACCAGAAATCGGGAACGTCCATGACATTGATGGAGTCTCGGATTTGATCGCAATACTAGCAGTAGCTTCATTCATAGAACGAGGTGCGAAAGAGAATGGAATGGTGAAAACTGCAAAAGGTGAGATTGAATGCGTGGACCTATTTTGAAGTATTTCAAAGCATGAGTTTGATTTCATTGTCACGTTGACAGTCAATATGGAAGCAAATGGATTACGAAACTGCAGTGTGTCTGTTTCAGTGTCTCCCACGGAGCAACAGCAATGTTTCGTAGGCATGAAACTTGGTTCTTTGCCCCGACCCGACACAAAGTATTCCCATTGACCTACGTTAGGGTTGCTGAATCGAACTACCCCTTCCTCCTCCACATCAATACTAGACGGACTGTAAGTGATAGACACTTCATTGTCGCTATATGGCTGAATAACTGGCATTGACGGATGAACCGAGAAGTTTGTACGGTTGGAAATAACAGCTTTTATTTCTATGACATTTCCCGTGGGATTCTCAAGTTTTACTTTCGTACTCAATTGAGAACCAACGGCACAAAGCATTTCAGGTAAATAAACTGGTTCAGCAGATTGGCCTGCCAAATTCAACTTGTACCAAATCTCACCTATATCTTCATTCACAAATGAAATAGACCCTTGTTCATTACCATGTACCAAAGGTGAGTACACCAGCTGATAAGAGCCTTCTTGTTTTGGAGGTAGAAGAAATCTTGACTCTCCCAGCAACCCATGTCCTTGCAAGTGGACATCGAATTCTACCGGAATGTCAAGTGGATTTTGCAGCGTTATTTCCACTGCAACAGCTTTTCGTACAAAAGTACACACCTCTAAAGTATCTTCTGGTTCAGGGCTCGTAGAAATTATTTCAACAGTATACCAGACATATGGCTTACCATCCCCCAAAGAAAAGGTCAAAGTCCCCGTATACGTTCCTCCTAATAACGGATATATCTCAAGTGGATACACAGCGGTTGCACCAATACCAACCGTGACGGCGCTGGGACCACTTACATGGGAAAGATCTGTTTGTACTTCGAATGTAAGCGGCGATTTCGAGTCTCGTAACGGATTAGGGACTTGAAATAATTGTTGTTTCTTCGTTCTGGCTTGCACATGTACTACAATATGATCTTCAGCCAAAGGATCTTTTGCAACTCCATGTAATGTATAAATCATAGATTCATTTGTCGTTGCATTTTTCAAAACTAACTTTCCATTGTATTCGCCAATCCAAGACGGAGCAAAATCCAACGGATACTGGGCGTGTCCACCATTCGCCGGAACTTGCAATGAACGAGGCCCACTAAATTCTCTGGTGTTTCCTTCAAACGTAGCATGTATCGTCCATGGAGAATCTGTGGTATTAAGAATTGGAATACATTGCTGGATCTCTTGTCTTGCAGGTACAGTGAATTCAATTTCAGAACAAATCGTTGGAGTGGTAACAGTTGCCTCTATCTCGATCACTCGGACTTGTGTCTTAGACTGCAGCACCAATAGCGACGGATAGACACCCGCGTTCTGGGGATTGAATTCAAATGTCAAAGGGTCTCCTATTTTCTTCTTGCTATCTTCAATTTGTTGATCTGAAGTTACGCAAAATTTTTGTGGACCTTTAAAAAACGGCGAAGTGAATTCAACATTCAAGTAGACCGATTTTGGATCCATCGACGAAAGTCCTGAAAAGGAGTCGCAACCAGATAATGCTTTCGCTTTTTCAAGCCATTTATTTTCCAGAGTGATATTGATTACTTTCGAAATGGAGCTTTTGGCTTCCATGGTAAAAGCAAGCTTCTCGACAGCTGGTGGTTTTTCAGCGGTACCAATGATTTCATAGAGAAACTCTCCGACCTTGTCATCAATAAACACCAATTGACATTTGTATTCTCCGGGCATGAATGGAAGAAATTGAACTTTCATACTTCCAGTTTCCCCTGCTCGAAGCTTCACAGTGGTGGTTTTAGAGATAAACGCATCTGGTAAGCTTTCAACCACAGAATTTTCAATTCTTGTTGTCGAAGATTTCCTCTCGATGATTCGCTTCTTGTTAGTTTTTTCAGACTTCTTCTTCACAGGAGGAGGTTCCACAAAATCTTGAATCATTTGAATTTCGAACTTGGAGTCCGTCTCGAAAGGATTTGTAATTTGGATATCCACAAGAATACCTTCATAAGTTCTTGATGCACTTTTTATCGTCTTTATCGATTTTCTTGAATGAATCGCTGACACCAATCGAAATACTAATGCACTTGCAGTTCCAAAGTTTTCCCCGCCTCCAAGTCCTGTGACCCCAAAATCAGGTTTAAGTGTCAAAACAGCTGAAACGGATCTGGAAAAACGACTCAGCAATTGAACTGACACAGAAACAGTCCCTTTTGGCTCTATTAAAATAGATTTCTCATGCACTGTAAAATCATCAGAGCCATCCAACGTTATTCGATATCTGACCATCTGATTGGTTGGGTTGTTTAATTCAATGCTCTTCGTCACTCGAGAACCTAGTGAACATTGAAATTCAATATCCGCCTTTGGAATGTATTGAGGAAGCGTCTGGAATAGAAATAAGATGAATATCAAATTGTCTCGCGGATTTCGAAAATCGCGTCTGATAAATTCCAATCCGATTTCTTTCAGTGCACCTAGTGCAGCTTTAATGTTATTTTCTACATGAATTTGATCTGTTGGTTCCAATGTAACTGATGATAAAACCCTCGAAGGCAATGTGAACATTGGGAAATGCGCTGCTATCAATGTACACAACACAACACCATTCGACAGGTCTTTCGCGAAATCAATTATTGGCGAATTCTGCGCAAAAGGATTCACCGTATTGGATTCCAAAACATCAACAGCTGGAACACCACCTCCTCCTCCTTTTAAGATTACTTCGGAACCGGTTAAATGATTTTGTTGTACCCATATCAATAAGAGAGATTCAGGGTTCCCATATATATTGCTGCCACTGGCAATTTTCAAAATGTCGTTGGATGCATTAAAGCCTGGTAGGCACTTGAGACATTTAGGAGTCACTCTACTGAGCAAAAACAATTTCACAGTTTGGAGTAAAACGTTCTCCCAAGCCGATTGCGAAAAATAAGGATAGTCCCGTTCAAAAAGTTTCCTTTGCAGAGATTTTCCTGCATGACTGAAGCTTGAAACTGATGCTCCACTGTTCTTCATTATGTTGGTAGGTACAAATGCATCGTCCATTTCAGTGTTCTCTCTAAACCGCACATAGTCTTCTTTACTCAAGAAATGCTCAGGCTTCACATCATGTAAAAGAGCACCTCTTGTTTTCAGGAAGGTCAACATAGCAGTGTATTGTTCCAATAACTGCATTGCCGTTTCACGCTGTTTGGTTTTCGATGGTGCTTTAGGCCGACCTGGTATCCGTTTACCTGAAACAGATTCAATCATGTCGAAAAGGGACTTTCCTTGACTGTGAACTAGGTCTTGGGGGAAATCCTGAACGGGAATTGGAAACAAAGTTACATTGCAAAACCTCAGAAGATCGTCTGCTGACTCTTCGCTGCATATCTCGAGTAGTGATGGATCGGCAAGAAAAGGCTTGCTTGAAGTTTGTAAATACTGAACAGGCCTTCCTGGAGAATACCCAAACGTATCTTGGGTGGCTGAAATGAATGGGTAAGTTGTGAGCAGACAGTTGTCGGTGGTTCCTGTCACTCTTACAGAAAATTTCTTGCCGTCCAAATCTATAAAATCTATATTGGCCGTGAAAGACATCGGTTTCTTTGACATAAATGAAATTTCAACTGGTAATTCTGTTTTGGTGAATCCAAGAGTCGTGCCTTGAGGGTATGAAAACGAAAGTGGGATACTTTGACTTTCAGCTGGACGACTAATTTGTAACTCTAAACTGTCATAACCGTCGTTTTGAACCAATAACACCGCCGATGATTTCACACCAAGTGGCACCGGAGGTAGTATAATCTCGGTAGCATCAAACCTTAATCGCGGTAACACACCATTACCCATAAGAGTACAACTTATGTACTCGGTCTCTTTATCATCATTCAAGTACACTGGTACTTTGAGCAAATACTGGGATGCCGCATTCGGGAGAAACCCGACTTTCACAACGCAACTATCTCCTGGTTCTAAATTTCCACCTGAAGGTTTAAATGTGAAGCAACTATCTTTTAGTTGTTCAGTACCAATTTCCCATCTCAAACTTGCTTCCCATTTGTTGGTCACAACCAAATCCTTATATGTAGGAACCTTTTTAAGCCTATCTCTCGACACGACTTTGTTTTCGAAATTAACAACAGGAAGAGAAAACTGAATCTTTGGCCGCAGACCTTCAGCGGTAATCACATGTTCAAAAGAATGACCAAACTGAGATAACGGTAGATTGAAACCATGGATTTTTTCGTGGATAGGTGTGTACACCAAATCCAATTTCAATTCTCGATTAGCTGGAACTTTGATCCTTATGAACCCTTCTTCATCCGCAATGGCCTCAGTGGGGAGTTCGTCGTCATCTTCCATACCATCTGTTGTGTGCCTGAATATACTTCCAATTTCGTCGCCTTCATGAAATTGGTTGTCATTTGACAGGTTGACTTGAAATTCTGGATAGTCGATCATGTTGAGGGTCGCTACTCCTTGAACTGGACTTTGATTCATGATAGTAAATGTTCTTGTCGAAGAGTTTCCAATGGATACGCCTTTGAAATCACTTTCTGTTTCAACTACTTTGAGATCTGGCACTATCGATTCACAAATAATTGGAATCTTCACAGTTTTCCCTCCTCTTAAATGTGCACACAAAGACAAGCTAGTCTCATCATGAACCACAGGCTGTTTAAGACGTACATTGATTTTGATATCAATAACACCTCCAGGAGGCACCTTTCCTTTCGCAGGTGTGCAATTAAACCCCTCGGGTAGTTTCGCAATGTTAAAAATCGCCACAAACTTTCCGGTGTTTCTCAGCTCCATAGATCCATCGATGCAACTGTCAACTGCAATGGTTCCGAAATCCAAAACTCGTTCCACAAATACACATACTGGCTCTTCCACATACCCAACACACGTAAGTGTCTCGTCATAACCTCCTCGAACTCTCAACGTCAAGGAATCTTCTTTATTCACATTTGCAGATGGCCGGAATTCAACTGTGACTTGTGAACTACCAAATGGTTCGATAACGCCTTCTTGAGGCTGAACGGTGAAAGCACATATTGTTTTCGATGTTGTTACCCAGGTATACCGAGCAGGTGCATTTCCAGTATTTTCCAACGTGAGAGTTTCAGATGTAACAGGTCCTAGATTTGAATCATCAAACGACATATGCAATGCGCTTTTGCTTATTGTAACTTTTGCTGGTTTAATCTCGGCTACCAAACAAGCTGAAAACTTGTGATGGCCATTGATAGTGTATGAAAGGTGCTTTTTGAAATGGTTTATCTGGTTCAACAATGGTAATGTTGTACTTGTGAAATGGATATCAAATCCCGCGAGACCTCCAGCAGGGACAACTTGAGACTTTGGAAAGCAAGCTGACAATTCAGGATGAATATCGAAGTCCATTTCTACCAAGATGTTTTGTTTTGTATCATTCGAAACAGCAAAACATTTTGAATTTTTGGAATTCACTGTCACAGTTCCAAAATCAAGAGTTCTCGGGCCTCCAGAAACTAAATACAAATCTGTGTCACTTAGTACAGCCCCACAATCAACGATTTCTATTTGCGAGGTTGGTTTTGTTTTGAATTTCTTCTTCGTCAATTTGTTCTCGTCTAAATGCTTCAACCTTGATTTGGTTTTCACGCCAACAGAAACCACCCCTGGAGTATCATTTACGCCTTGAATTGGATTTTCAGTCCATAACGGTTCTTTTGCAACTGGGACTTTCAAACGAGGACTAGAAAGACCCCCCATTTGTTCTAAATCCATATCGTCTTCAAAATGCGGATCCATATCATCTGAGTCTTCTTCATCGTTGTTGCCATTTCCTCGACGAACTACATGTTTGCTTCTTGGCTCCTTTGATTGAGTTCTAGCTGTTCTTGCCTTCTTCAAGAAATCTGCATATTGGTCTCGATGAGCTTGTTTTCGAATTAAGTCAGGAACAGCGTATGTATAGCTGGGTTCATGCGAATTGTGGTCGACAACTTCCGTCGGCTGTGCCAACACTCTATTTTGAATTTCATCTTCTTCATTCAAACTAAATTTGGCCGAAAGATTGTATTCGTTCACTGGTTCGTCCTCCGCTGCGTCGCCATTTTTGCTCCACTTTTCCCACGGCGACAGACGTTTAAATTTCTTGTGGAGTTTTTCTTCTCGAGCTATATCATCAGGGTCCACGTATTTAACTTTAGGTTGAAAATCGGAAATCAGCGCGTCGGGTCCCCCTGGAAGTTGTTTTGCTTCTCCTAACGAACTGGAAGCGCCTGCAACTTTTAATGGCACCACAAATATACCTTGATTGATAACAAGATGCATTAAACTAGTAAAGCTCCCTAACTGGCCTGGAGAAAAGGTCATCAAAACATTTTGGGACTGACCTGGAAGCAAAGTGCCAGTACTAGGCTTGCAATGGAAAAAAGCCACCTTCTTAACTGAAAATGTAAAAGGCAATTCAAGACTTTTGTTCGTAACATTGAACATGATATCACGTCGGTCCATAGTTGGACAATTACCGAATTTGAATTGCTTTTGCGAAACAACCACTTGCGGTCGTGTGGCAACTCCTCTAAATTTAAATTGTAAAGCTTGATCAGTTTCAGGACATCGGATTCTAGTCTCTAATTTAAAAGCTACTTGATTATACAGCTGCAGATCACCTCTAGCTTTGAACCCTTTATCTTGTTTAGGTTGGATAGGATGGAACTTAAACTGTACGGGAAGTTGTTGATATGGGTTCAGGATTCCTTTGCTTTTGTTCGCTGTAATAGGAGATTTCGCTGATATAGACTCTTTGAAGCCATCTCCTTCATCTTCTTCTTGCTCTCCAGGTCTCGGAGAATTCTGGTATAATTCAAACCCAGATTCTGGTCTGAACGATATGGAATAAGAGCATGTCAATGGCCCGTTGTTCACTAGAACTGCGACGTAGTCGCGCTCCTGTCCAAAATAAAGAGTCCCAAAATCAATTTCACTACTGATTGGGCCGTCAGGTGTTCTTAACTCAATCGTATGGCCTGATACAGATGCATTGATATCCAAGATTTGAGACGGTTGATTGTCAATTTCAATTGTGATACATTTCCTAAAAATGCCTGTTTCTCCAGACCGAAAATCAACTTTGAAACCATCTGATAATTTTGAATTCAACTTTTTTTGTCCTCCAGATGGCTCCACAATTCCTTCCATAGGTGTCACACTAATTTCATCTCCCAAATCACCAACAATGCGGAACTGCGCAGCCACTTTTCCTTCGTTTTTTAAATGGATGTACTTGGAGGACACGTTGCCTTGTACTACTATGCCCATATCCACTAGTCCATCGTTCTCAACCTGCAGACGAGGCTTGGGCAACGACCCAATCAAAGGAACATCAAGAGAGAAATCTCCAAACCCAACGACAATGGAATCAACAAATTGATTTTCCGCGGAATTTTCCGGGATCATGAATTCAATCTCCGCTTGTATTTCAAGTCCCGGTGCAATCGAATCAGTAGGGAAATAATTCAAAGTGAAGACACTTGACCGTGGTCGCCTGATGCGAATGCGTTGAGCCTTCTTGGACACATTCTGAATAAAAACCGTAGTGACATAAAGAGTACCAGGAATTGCTTCTTCAAACTTTACTTGAGATGGGAATACAGCAAGGGGTTGTGTGGTCATCCTGTTGTAAGATGCCGTTGAATCAGAATTTTGTAACGTTCGAAGAAACGAATAAAAAATTTGTCCGTTGATAGTTGTCGATTCGATGTGGAATGCTTGCAAGGAGATATATGAAAAGTCATTGACGCAATTAAATGGGAATGAGAGACTCAAGAAGGAATTTGATAAACTATTACTGGCTGCAGAGAAATCTGCCGAGAGTCATTCTCGTTTGACCAACAGACGAATGGACATTGAAAGTGAGATCAAACAAGTGGAGGAGTCGATCCGTACTCATAAAACTGAAGCAGAAAACCAGCAAACAATGAAGAGTAACTTGCTGTCTACCATTCAAACCACTGTTAAATCGAAGGAAGATCAAAAGCGTGAGCAGTTTGACATCAGAAGCAGAACTGAACAACTGAAAAATCAAATTGACCAGCTTGAAAACAATCTAAAACATGGATCAGGCTGGACTCAGGAACAGGAGAAGAAGATGGCGCAATATAGAAGCAAGCTAGCAGACCTCGAGCATCTTTTAGAACAGAAACAAACTTCCCTTGAAAGTATTCGTCAAGATATCGACCTTTTACTTGAGGAAACGAATCAATCAGTGACTCAAAAATTAGCTGTCGATACTCAAATCGATGATTGTGAAGGTCAAATCGAAGACAAAGAAAAAGAAAGTGAACGAGCACAAAATCGACGAGATAAGGTAGACACGGAACTACGAAATCTGAAGCAAAACGTTGAATCGTACCAAACTTCCTACACGGAAAAAGAACAAATTCTTGCTGAGGGTGAATCAGAAATTCGAAAATTAGAAAACAAACTTAAAGGTGCGAAAGCGAGAATGGAGCAGTATTTGGGAGAATACGATAAATTGTTTCAACATACTCACAAATTAACCGATTCATTGGATGACCAAGCACGTGCAAATGCCTACTTGAATGATGAACTCGCTCAGAGAAGATCTGAAACCGAAATTAAAGGCAATGAATTCATTCGTGTACAGCAAGAGATGGAGCAAATAAAGCGGATGCAAACACTGGTCATCAAGAAAATAGCCGAGCAAGAAGCATTACACGAAAAATCTGAGGTAAAGAGACTCGAGCTCCGTGAGCAGCAAAAGGTAGTTGAACGACAAATCAAAGTAACCCGAAAAGAAAATGAATCTCTTTTAAAGCAAGTGGAAGATTTATCCCGTGAGAGAGAAATCCTTTCTAAGAATGTTGTAAAAGCTGGAGAGAAGACTAAAAACATACATGATCTCATCGCAGTCTATTCCAACACTGCTAGCAATTTAATGAACGAAGTTGACTGTTATAAAAGCGAGGCTCTGGAAGATCGGCAAGCAATCGAATCTCTGGAGCAGGACGTTACGAACTACGATAATCAAGTCACTGCCGAGAAGCAAAAGTACCTTAACGCAGTGGAGGAAGTCAAATTGCAAGATTCTCGAATTTTGGAGCTCCAAAAACGTGTTATTGAAGGCGAGTCAAAATTGAAACAACAGCAAAATTTATACGAGGCAGTCAGATCCGATCGCAACGTATATTCTAAAAATCTCATTGATGCTCAAAAAGAGATTTCGGAAATGAAACGCAAATTCAAAATAATGAATCATCAAATCGAACAATTGAAGGACGAGATAACAACCAAAGATCACACATTAGTTAAGGAGCACTTTGATCATCATAAAGTTGAGAAAGAAAAAGAGATTATCAAGAACGAGTTGGTCAAATTACGAAAACAGACTCAATCCACTGGACAAATAATTGGAAAGCAGCATGTTGAAATGAAAAAACTCTCCCAAATCATCCGAGATGCGGAGGAAGAAAAGACACGCCAAGAAAAAGAATTTATTGCCATCACCAACGAACGCGACATTCTCGGAACCCAACTGATCCGAAGAAACGAAGAATTAAAATCTCTCTACGAAAAGATTAAAGTTCAAATGTCATCTCTTCGATTGGGTCAAAATCAATTCGAAGAGCAAACTGCAAAACTGCATAACTATTCGAAAACAATCAATGAGGTCAAAGCACAGCAGCAGATTGCCGTTTCGCAGATCTCTTCATTGGGTCAGTTGGAATCGCAAGTCATTCAACTGGAGAAAGAAATTGCACAAGAACGAGCGAAAGTGAAAGCATTATCCGATGAAATGGAGAGACCATTAAATGTTCACAGATGGCGACAATTAGAAGGCAGCGATCCTCATAGATTTGCAATGATTCGAAAAATCCAAGGGCTACAAGTCAGACTGATCAAAAAGTCGGAAGAAGTTGCTTTGAAAACGGTGCAAATAGAAGAAAAAGAAAAACTTTACATCGAACTTAAAAACATCTTGGCTCGAAAACCAGGACTAGAAGTGGCTGAGCAATTGATAATCTATCAGCATAACTTGAAAGACAAACAACGACAGATCAAAGAGATGAACGCACAGTTACAGGCATTCAGGGCGCAAGTAAACGAGTTCAAATTTGAAATTGAGAGCACCAATAAGCAATTGAAGCAGCTAAACAAGCAATACGTTATAAAGAAGAAGTCAGAGATGCAAGGAAGGGACTCAGAATCGTCCTCTGAAGAAGAAGAAGAAGAATCGTATATATCAGATTTGGATGATCTACAATCCTAGTTTTAATAATTATTTATTTGGCATGGGGTGAATTGAATTGTTCCTTGCATTGTTCCATGAATATCTGCTCCAGTGACATCCTACTACAGCTGTAGTACACAACATGTGCTGCTTCTTTGTTCGCTTCCATAGTGTTAAACAAGATACCTAGCTCCTGCGCCTGCGACACCGACGCGTTGCGGGGGACTTTGAATGTAACCTGCTTGTTCACAGCTTCGCTGAGTTCCACTCCTTCAGGAAGCTTCGATAATAACAACTCTATCGATGCATCTAAATCAGCAGTGATATCAAGATTCGCTTCAATAATATTGAACGTGCAATGTTTTTCTGAGAGAGTATCAATAGATCCCGCAGTGACCAAGTTACCGTCAACAAGAATACCAATTGTATTGCTCAAGTACTCCGCTTCATCCATGTAATGCGTGCTTAACAAAATAGCAGGAAGAGGGACCTTCCTATGCTTTGGCTTCAAAATAGACCACAATGAAGACCTTGCTCCTGGATCCATACCGGTCGATACTTCATCTAGAAACAAAACCTCAGGTGCTCCGACAATTGCAATCGCCAAGCATAATTTCCTTTTGTACCCTCCCGATAAAGCTTTGGCCTTTTTGTGAAGATGAATTCGAAGCCCGAGTCCATCAATCACTGCATCCAGATGGTCTTTTGCTGACTCACGATCAATGCCTCTTACTTGCAAGGCGAAGTTAAGATGATGCTCAACCGTCGCTTCGTTCCAAATGAGATCCACTTGAGGCACATATCCACATTTACCAGTTGCAAAAAACTCTTCCAAGGTTTTGGTGCCATCACCAAGCACTATTGTACCAGAATCAGGCTTCAAACATCCAGTGGCCATCTTCATCACCTGAGTTTTACCAGCTCCATTAGGACCTAGCAATCCGAATGTCTGATCGGCCTGAATAGCTATTTTTCAAAATATAAGTTTCAATTCTGCTTCCAAATATAAAAAAACTTACCAATAGACACTCCTTGTACTGCGTGCTTCTCTGAACCATCGTCGTTCTTGAATGATTTCTTGAGACGGGAGACTCGAATCCCGGATAAATTTGTATCGTTAGAAAGTTCATCTAATGCAGCAACATCTCGGTCTTGAAAACGCATCGATTCTACAGACTGAATCATCACAGTGGCTTCCCTGACTCGAAGATATAATAAAACCCATCCCAAGACCCCAATCCCCAACATCACGATAATCGGGTAGAGAATCAAAGCCTCCCATTTAAACATGTCATCAAAAGTGGGCTTGACATTCTTCACAGGGTTGGAAGGGTTATACATCCCTTGGCCATTCACACAAATGTTCATGATAGCTATTTGCCCTCCTGTGATCGGAAATATTGATAAACCATAGACAACTCCGTCGCTTACTCCGTCATTAATCCCAGTGATGAAGATCACTGCAAAGAGAATGAGATTGAATATGTAACCAATCACGGAAGCCAATGCCATACCAGCTTTGGCACTCTGCATAAACGAGGAAATCAAACCAACCCAAGGAGTCCATCCCATCATCATCAGCACATACACGATTGTGAACACTAACCATCCTGCGAATGTTGCTGTGAGAGGAGATCCTACGATTAGACTAATGATAACCATCGTGGGATACGATACCGTCAAAAGCAAAAGTCCTCGAAACCCAACTACTCCAAAGTAACAACTAGCTCTCGATGCACCCATCAACTTGAGAACATTAAAAAAGTCTTTCTCTTTGAGTTGTGCGATATCCCTAACTAGACTGATAATAGGCATCACTACCATACCATCCATCCATGCCAGAAGTGCAGCAGGAATACTGATGGGTACTCCTGGGGTAGCATCTAAATAGTACCATAGTACGAAACCTATAACAGCAAACATCAACGGATACACTACGAAGTAAAGACTACCAGCAATCCACCACCAGGAAATCATCGTCAGATCGGAAGCAGCCATCATCCTTTTGAAGTAAGTCGGTTTGCCTTCAAGACCTTTGCGGTTCCAAATACGATCTGCCAGATCATCTTTGGCCTCCGGGCTCTCCATGAGAATTCGAGAGCTGTCCTTCTTTCTTAGACCAGTAGATTCATCAGCAGTTTCCGCTCCTGTTTTCAAAAACACTTGTTCCAATGTTGTATTCGTAAGTGAAAGATTCTCAACATCTTGCTTTTCAAGAGTTTCTAAGAGTTCTCCAAATAGATGCTCGTTCCCATATGGAACCATCCAATGATATGTCTCCTTACCTGTTGATGAAGATGCTGCGAAATCAAACTTGGCGCTGGGCACCATGGCCTTGATTGAAGCTTCTTGGTTGTCTGAATGTGCGAAGGACAATGTATACCCTGCTCCAAATTGATGCTTGAGAAACAAACTCGTACCACAAGTCACCAACTTTCCATTATTAATCACCCCAATCCTATCACTTAGAATATCGGCTTCATCCATGAAATGCGTGGTCAAAACGATCGAGCAAGATTTACGAAATCTCGTAATCAAATCCCAAACTCGTCGTCGGTTAAACGGGTCCATACCAGCTGTAGGCTCATCCAAGTAGAGAACATCAGGAGCTCCCAGCATGGCTACTGCAATCGATACTTTACGTTTCATTCCACCCGAGTACTCTCCAACACGTCGGTCTTCGTCCGCCTTCGAAGTGAACTTAATTGCTTGAATCAGTCTTTCGGCCTGGTTGCTCACTGCCTCGTTGAATGTCTCACCAGGACCGATCGGAACATTGCCTTTCAATCGCGCATACAGCTCTAAATGCTCCCTGCACGTGAGGCGCTTAAAAAGAAAATCGCGTTGGGGACAAACACCAATACGGCTTTTGATTAGATCATCATCGCCTTGACCCGTTGTTGCACTGCTGCCATCGAGAAACTTGTAAGAAATTGAACCGGATGTTTGAAGGAATTCACAGGACATCATCGACACGGTGGTACTTTTCCCGGCCCCGTTGTGGCCTAAAAAGCCAAAGACTTCATTCTCACAAATATCCATGTTCAATCCGTTCACAGCAGTGGTAGCACCATCAAATGATTTCACCAGTCCTCGAACGGAAACGGACACTTTCGCTCCCTCAGACAACGCTTCAAATTTCTGCTTATCTGGAATCACGGAATCCATGTCAACAGATTCCTCCACCTGCATTTTACTCGGTCGGATCAAGTACATGCACAACAGGCTCCACAACGCCATGCTTATCAGCTGCATGATCCATGATAAAATAATCCCGTAATCCCAAGCATTTGAAAACTGAACACCACCTCTTCCTATGGTTTCCCCAGTGGCCAAAGTTTCCGACAGATATATTTGGCCCCATTGAAATTCAGCGGCGGATCCACTTCCTAAAATGGCCATAATAGCCCCAATCTTATTTTGTGCGTTTGTGGGACTTTCTCTAAAAGCATTGAAAATTGGAAGATAGATCAAGCATTGCACAATAAGACTCGAAAGTGAAATGAACACAGAGTGCATGTGACGCTTACTTACGATGCAAATGCAGGTTGTAAAAGGCACCATTTGAAGCGTGGTTAGAAGCAGAGAAATCGCCACGATGCCACCATTGGTAGAAGACCACATATTCGTTATCAGTGTAAATGGAATCAATATCAGTCCACCGATAACCGCACTGAGAATGCTCCACAGGTAAAACCTTCCCCAGTATGCAGCAGGTCGCACACCCATAAGGAAGAGACCACGACGTATTTCTTCTTTGTATTCTTCCACAACTGGGATCGACAACAAAAGTGCAAATGCAAGAAGCACCAGCATCATGTAGAACCCTTGAAAGAATTGATTGATCCAATTAAACTCCGTTGGGAGGGTAACTGAAAACCCGGAGTTATTGAACCAAAGCAGAAATGCAGGCCAAAGAAACTTCGCAATAATCCATCCATATGCTCTCAAATCTGATTTCAGCTGAAGCTTTAGAAGAACTTTTAGTTGTTCAAGAGTTGTAGGATGACCACTTCTGTCATACAGTCTCATCTCCTCCAAACCACCACCGAGTTCATCATCATCCAGAAGTGGTTCTGCTTCGAGGTTGATATTTTCGTGCTCTTCCTGTGCTCGTCTCGCCTTCGCCTGTTGCTTCTTCTTGTACTTCTTATACAAAAAATACATGTTAGCCTATCTGACGTTTTAGATCTCGAGATCAAATAAACCCCTCGAAATACTTTTCCCTACCATATACTCTATGATTAATTATCTCACGCATCTTGTTTATTTTTTATTATTAATTTTTTTTTTAAAACAGACTTTTATCTACTCTTATATATATATATATATATATACCGGTATATATATATATAGTGTTTTAAAAAATATGGATTTTTGTTTTTTAAATTTTTAGTTACCATAACTTTAATAAAATACTATGCATGCAAGTGGCGAAAAGAAGCCATCAAAGGATATTTTTGAATCTGGGGTAAATGCAGTAATCATTTATATTCGTGCAATGAATTGCATGAATTAATTCATCAAAGTGGTCGAGCTTTCCTATTAGTA
>Ga0105054_10004664_pt1 | contig 20318 bp, 19 predicted proteins | sample BON02_FD_78091 | JGI IMG/M metagenome (GOLD analysis project Ga0105054, IMG submission 78091) | Freshwater microbial communities from Lake Bonney liftoff mats and glacier meltwater in Antarctica - BON-02 (megahit assembly) | ecosystem: Environmental > Aquatic > Freshwater > Ice > Glacier...
CGCTGTTTTCCAACACCATTCCCGTCATCGCGGTCATCATCAGCTTCGTCATCTTCGGCCGGGCGCCGCTGCCGCTGGAACTGCTCGGCGGCGCCATCGTCATCGTCGGCGTGCTCTATGGCCAGATCACGCGCATGCGCGGCGCCAACTAGAGCACCAGACCCACGAACAGGGTGAGCGGCGTCAGGATGTCCCACCAGAAGATGGGGCCGGCATTGTTGATGGCGAAGTTGTGCGCCGCGCGCATCTCGCGGACGTGGCCCCAGGCCGCGCCCCACAGGAACGGCGCCGAGACCAGGAAGACGGCCCAGCCTGCCGGGCCGCCCAGGAAGGTGGCGCCGATCGCCGAGAGGCCGATCCCCAGGTTGGCGACGCCGACCTCGTATTGGAACGGGCTGGTCTCCCAGCCGATCGAACGGGCGACAGGCTCGGCGGCAAAGACATGGCCGGTGAAGGCCCACAGGCTCTGCAGCCCCAGCGACATCAGCAGCATCCACTGGGCCAGCGGGGCAAGGCCATCGCCGGCGCCCGGGACGGCGATGCCGGCAACACCCAGGGCAAGTGCGATGAGGTAGAGGATCGCGGGAACAAAGGCCATGGCCGGATGCATCGGTTGTCTCCCTTGTGGAGGCTTGTCTGTCGGCAGAGCCTATTGTGCCATTGGCGCGAGATCACGCCGCAAGGTTTTTTCGCGGCAGGGGGAGGAACCATGAGCGCAAGCAACGAGGACGGTACGGGTTTGCTGGCAGGCATACGTGTGGTCGATGTGACGCACATGCTGGCCGGCCCCTATTGCACCTGGGTCCTGGCTTCGATGGGCGCCGAGGTGATCAAGGTCGAGCGGCCCGGCAGCGGCGACTTCACCCGCGGCCTTGCGCCCTTCCATGAGGGCGAGAGTGTCTATTTCATGAGCGTCAACCGGGGCAAGGAGAGCCTGACCCTTGATCTCAAGGACCCGCGCGGCAAGGAGGCCTTCCGCCGGCTGGCGGCGACCTGCGACATTCTGGTCGAGAACAACCGGGCGGGTGCGATGGACCGCCTGGGTCTGGGTTATGACGACCTTGCCGCCGACCATCCCGGCCTGATCTATGCCTCGATTTCCGGCTTCGGGCAGACCGGGCCCTATCGCAACCGTCCGGCCTTCGACGCCATCGCCCAGGGGCTTTCAGGCATGATGAGCATCACCGGTGAGGAGGGCGGCCCGCCCTGCCGGGTCGGCGCCTCGATCGGCGACATCGGCGCCAGCTTGTTCGGCGCAGTGGGCATCCTGGCGGCCCTGCAGCGGCGCCAGCACACGGGGCAGGGCGCAAGGCTGGATGTCGCCATGCTCGATTGCCAGCTTGCCCTGATGGAAAACGCCGTGGCGCGCTATGCCACCCTGGGGCTGGAGCCGCGCGCCCTGGGCAGCAGGCATCCGCTGGTGGTGCCCTTCCAGGCCTTTCCCACGGCTGACCGGCCGATTGCGGTCTGCGTCGACACCGATGCGCAGTGGCAGCGCCTGTGCGCTGTGCTCGGTCGCCCCGATCTGCTTGCCGATCCGCGCTTTGCAGAGGGCAATGCACGCGGCCAGCATCACGGCGACCTCGAGCCCCTGCTGATCGATGCCTTTGCCGGCCATGGCCGCGATCATTGGCTGGCGGTGCTGGATGCCGCCGACGTGCCCTCCAGTCCGATCAATTCGGTCGCCGAGGCGCTGGCCGACCCCCAGGTGGTTTCCCGCGGCATGGTGCGCGAATCGCCGGAGGGTTCCGGGCGCCGTTTCGTCGGCCTGCCGGTGCATGTCGATGGCGCCGCCCCTGCGGCGCAGCGGCCGGCGCCGCAACTGGGCGCGCAGGGCGAGGCTCTGCTCGCGGCCCTGGGCTACGACGCACCGGCGATTGCGGCGATGCGCCGCGACGGCGTGATCTGAGACGGGTTCAGCCCGTCTTGCGCGGGATGGCGATGCCGCGGCCGGACTCGGCCGGTCGTTCGAGGCTGCCGTGGAGCGCCATCACCTCCGCCACGCGGCTCTGAATCGACTGCGGGAACGGCGCGGGCTTGCGCGTGTCCATGCTGATGTGGATCTCGATGATCTCGTTGCGGGCGGCGACGTACTCGTCGCGCGTCTGCATCAGGGTGTGAAAGATGACGACCTTGTTGTGGTCGTGGTCGATCAACTGGGAGAGAACCTGGAGGGGATCGCCCAGCATCACCTCGCGGCGGAACCAGCTACCCTCCTGGAGGGCAAAGAGGCTGCCGTTGACGGGTTTGAGCGATTCCCGGCTGATCCCCAGATGGCGGTAGAACAGCCGCGCGGCCTGGTCGAAGACCTTGGTGTAGGAACGGATGCCCATGTGGCCGTTGTGATCGACCCACTCGGGCGCGACCTCGGTGCGGAATTCGCCGAAGGGAGCAACATCGTTCATGAAATCGGACCTGAAGACTGACGACGACCGGGGCGGGCCTATTGGCTCAGGCTGCTCTCCTGCAGGCTGGCGATCAGACCATCCAGGCCGTTGCGCTGGATCACAGAGCTGAACTCGTCCCGCTGGGTCTTGAGCATGGAGAGGCCCTCGACCACGACATCGATCACCTTGAAGGTGCCGTCGGTGGGGCGCACGCGGAAATCGACGACGATGGGCTTGCCCGACTGGTCGGTGATGGTCGTGCGCACAGCGACATCGCCGTTGTTCATCGGCTTGGCCTGGCCGACCTGGAAGGCATAACCCGTGAAGGCGTCGAACCGCGTCAGGTAGGTCGTCACGATGTAGTCGGCAAAGGCCTTGTTGTAGTCGGCAAGCTGCGCATCCGCTGCGCTCTGGCGATAGGGGCCAAGCGCCAGCTCGGCAAGCTTGTCGAGGGCGAAGACATCGCGCAGCCAGTTGTAGAAATGGTTGCTGCGCTCCGATCCGGCCGGTTCGTCCAGGATCGCGATCATGCGGTCGCCATTGGTCGCAACGAAGGTCTGCGCCTCTTCGGCGACATCGGCCTGGACCGGAGCCGAGACCAGCATGATGAGGCCCAGCGCCAGCGCACTGGTCAGGCGGAACATTCGGTTGGTCATGATGCGTCTTGCTGTCTGTCGCAGGGAGGGAGGGCTCAGTCGAAGTCTTCGAACAGAGGCATGTCGCCTTCGCCGTTGTTGATCGCCGCATTGCGATCCTGACGATAAAGGCTGCGCACGGCGGCATAGAAGTCGATCGATGTGTTGCGCATCGTGTCGTAGTCCTCGCCAAGGTCGGAGCGCTTCTGGACGCCCTCAGAGCCGCCGCGGGCATAACTCAGGGTCGGGGAGAGCAGATAGGTCAGCGGGTCGGTCAGGATGTCGACGCCAAGGCCGATGGTGTCGCGCACGTTCGAGGGGCCAAGCAGCGGCAGCACGATATAGGCGCCTTCGTCCATGCCCCAGACGGCCAGCGTCTGTCCGAAGCCCTCGCGCCGCGGCGCTTCGTCGAAGCTGCCGGGGATGTCGAAGATGCCGCCCAGGCCCGCGGTGGTGTTGATGAAGAACGAGACCGAGGCGTCAACGGTGTTGTCCCAGTCGCCCTGAAGCGCGCTGTTGAGGATCGTCACCGGCATGCTCAGGTTGTTCAGGAAATTCCGGATGCCGTCGCGCAGGGGCTCGGGAACGCCTTCGCGGTAGATCGTCGAAATCGGCATGATGACGACATCGTCGACGGCGGTATTGACGTTAAAGATGTAGCGGTTGGTCGGCTCGATAGGGTCGTTGGCCTCATCGAAGGCCTGGCGGGCCACCGGATCTTCCGGGGGTGTCGCACAGGCGGCGACAGCCACCAGCATCAGCGCGGCCACGACGCGGCCGGCAATGCCGGGAAGCCTGGAAGACAGTTGCAAGGACATCGGGCCACGCACGCTGAGTTTGGTCACCATCGCAGAGAGCAAATCCAGACCGTCGCAAATATGGCCGACAGCAGGAGATCGCCCCCGTTTTCAGGGGCTTGAACGGCCCCCCTACACAGGGCAAGCGATATCATGGCCTTTGGCGGCGAGTCCATTAAACCTCACGCGAACGTCACTTCTCTGCAACGGGTGTTGCGCGGAATCCTCACAAATGCGGCAGGAGGGTGTGCGCTGTCACAGCAGCGCCGGGAACCCGCCGCAAACCCATGCGTTCAGGCGCTTTCGGGCCGGATCGTCGCTGCGTCCTCGGGCGCGGAAGGCGCGCGGGGATCAAGCCCGCTCGCTACGGGTGTCTCGCCGACCGGCGCCACGTAATGGCCCTGATCGACCACCGGCAGAGCGGTCCGGCGACGCATGCGGTAGACGGTGAAGATGCCCAGCGCCAGCAGGACCACGGCAGCGTAGAGCCAGAGGCCGGCGGGGCCGGTGGCGTCCATCGCCCAGGATGCAATGTTGGGCCCGGCAATCGCGCCCAGGCTGTAGGCGATCAGCAGACCGGAACTGACCGCGACAAACTGATCTTTTTCGACGTAGTCGTTCGTCTGGGCGACGGCCATGCCGTAGATCGGGCCGGTCATGCCGCCAAAGAAGAACGCGAGCACCGGCAGCAGGGCAAAGGAGTAATCGCCCAGCAACACGACCGAAGCCGAAACCAGGGTCGCCGCGGCGGTCAGCGCGAGCATGGTCGAGCGACGGTCGAAACGGTCCGACAGCCAGCCGACAGGGACCTGCATGGCCAGCCCGCCCAGGATGATGGCGCTGAACAGGGCCGAAACACCGCCATCGCCCAGGCCGACCAGTTCGCCGTAGACCGCACCCAGGCCGTAGATCGCGCTGTTGACGAGGCCGGCGGCGACGCAACCCACGACGCCCAGGGGCGAAATCTCGAAAAGCTTGCGCAGGCCCAGCCTCTTCCCCACGGCGATCACCGGATTGCCGCCCCGGGTCAGGGCGATGGGCAGCAGGCAGAGGTTGAAGATGATGGCGCACATGGCGAACAGGCGGAAGGAATCGGGGTCGCCCAGGTTCACCAGGAACGGCCCGACGGCAAAGGCGCCCGAGGAGGCGACCATGTAGAAGGCAAAGACGCGGCCGCGCTGCTCGTTGGTGGCCTGGCTGTTGAACCAACTCTCGAGCACCATGAACAGGCCGGCCATAGCGTAGCCGATCACGATGCGGATCAGGAACCAGATCGTCGGGCTGAAGAACAGGCCCATGGTGATCACGGCGCAGGCCGCAATCGCGGCGAACACGGTGAAGGCGCGGATATGGCCGACCCGCACGATGATCGCCGTGGCCGTGAAGGAGCCGGTGAGCAGGCCGATGAAATGGCCCGAGGCGACGATGCCGACCGTGGAGGGCTCCACCGTACCGGCAAGGCGCAGGCCGATCAGGGTGAACAGCGAACCGTTGGCAATATTGAGCAGCGCCGTGGCGGCCAGCAAGGCCCCGAACAGCGACAGAACGGCACGCATGAATGCTCCCCTTGATCGAACGTGTCAGCCTAGACGGCCCGGCCGCCGGCGACCAGTGTCGCGTCAGTCGTCGTCGGTCAGCAGGAAGGCGCCGGCGCGGGCCTCGTTGCCCGAAGGCAGGGGCGCCGCGGGATCAAGCACGAAGGCGGCGATGTCGCCGGCCGGCAGGGCGCGTCCCAGATCGCGCAACAGCATGTGAAAACCTTCGGGATAGGTCGCGATCCGCACCGGCCCGTCCAGTTTTTCGGCGTAACGCGCCATGGCCTCGCGCGGCACGATCTGGTCCTGCTCGCCATAAACCAGCAGCACCGGCAGCGGCATCGTTCCGCCCGAGGCCAGGCCGGCATCCATCAGGCGCACCAGGCCCAGCACGGCATCGGCCCTGCTCTGCTTGATGACCAGCGGATCGCTGCCCAGGGCGCGCAACATCTCGATATTGTCGGAAGGCCAGATCTCCAGGTTGCTGCCCGAAAGGGTCATGCCCGGAAAGACATGGGCGGTCAGCCAGAGCGAGGCCCGCCAGGGCCAGGGCATCGTATCCAGACCCCAGACCGCGGGAGCGACCAGCACGGCGGCGACAACCTCGGCCGGCGGACCCTGGACGATGGTGAGCGCGGTGACCGCACCGCCCATGCTGTCACCCAGCAGGACCAGCGGCACGCCGGGATGGCGTTGCGCGATCAGTGCGGTGGCGCTGATCGCATCGGCGACCAGCGTTGCGCTCCCCGGCCACAGGCCGGGTTCCTCGCTCTGGCCGAAACCGCGCTGGTCATAGGCATAGGTCGCGATGCCCTGGCCGGCCCAGAGTTCAGCCGGCAGGGCAAAGGAGTTGCCGTAGTCGTTGTAGCCGTGCAGGGCCAGGATCACCGCGCGCGGTTCCTGCGGCGGCAACCAGACGCGCAAGGCAAGCAGTGTGCCGTCGGCCATGGTCAACGCATCGTCGGCAAAGACCGGGGTCATGACCGGTTCGCCTGCGGGGCGCACGACCGGCGTGCAGGCGACCAGCGCGGCGAGCAGTGCCAGGGCCGCGGCAAACGATCCCGCTCGGCCTTTCATGGCCATCTGCGGGTCGGGTGCGCGCGTCTCGCGGCCATGAGAACTCCTTGCTGCAACGTTCCGGCGGGCTTGCGGGTTTCCCTCGCGGCCCCCGGGATTCTATGATGGGCCCTGAGCTTTCCATCGCCACTGCGGCGAAACAAGGATCCCATGACCCAGGCCGACCTGACCCCAGCCCAGCACCAGCCCGGTCTGGGCCTTCTTACGCTTTATCTGCGCGAAGTCCGCCGCTTCCTGAAGATTCCGGGCCAGACCGTGGTGGCGCCCGCGATCACGACCATGCTGTTCATGGCGGTCTTCGCCCTGGCGCTGGGACGTGCGGTCAACGATGTCGCCGGCGTGCCGTTCCTGGTGTTCCTGGCGCCGGGCCTGGTGATGATGGCGATGCTGCAGAATGCCTTTGCCAACTCCTCCTCGTCGCTGATCATCGCCAAGGTCCAGGGCAATATCGTCGATCTGCTCATGCCGCCGCTGGGCGCCCTGGAGTTGCTGGCCGGCCTGACCCTCGGCGCGGCGACACGCGGCCTGGTCGTGGGCGGTTTTGTGCTGATCGTGATGCAGGCCTTTGCCCTGCTGCCGCCGGTGGCGCCGCTGGCGGTGCTCTACTACGCCGTGATGGCCTGCCTGATGATGGCGCTGCTGGGCCTGCTGGTGGGCATCTGGGCCGAGAAATTCGACCAGATCGCCGCACTCACGAACTTTTTCATCACGCCGCTCACCTTCCTCTCGGGCACCTTCTATTCGATCTCGCGCCTGCCGGAATCGCTGCAGTTCCTGGCCCATGTGAACCCGTTCTTCTATGCCATCGACGGCTTCCGCTACGGCTTCACGGGCCATGCCGACGGTTCCCTGCTCGCCGGCTCCCTGTTCCTTGCCAGCTTCGTGGCGGTGCTGGCGGTGTTTGCCTGGATCCTGCTCGACAGGGGCGTGCGCCTGAAGGCCTGAGACGGGTCCCACTGTCGTTGACCCGTCGTTGACAGGGCCGGAGGGCACCCCGATAGTGCCGCCCGTCCCCGGGGGGCTTGCTCCGCCGGGTTTTGTCGTTTTGGCAGTCCGTTCCTTCGACCAGCGCTGGATTCCACATCGTCGGCCGATCGCACGGACGTTTCTTGCGGGAGGTCGCGGTGATCGCGCCAGTGATGCCGACCTACGGCCGTGCGGACCTTGTGTTCGAACGGGGCGAAGGTGCCTATCTCTTCACGGAGACGGGCGAGCGTTATCTCGATTTCGGGTGCGGCATTGCCGTCACCAGCCTGGGCCATGCGCACCCCCATCTGGTGGCTGCGTTGAAGGACCAGGCCGAGCGCCTGTGGCATACCTCCAACCTCTACCGAATCAGCGGCCAGGAACGCTTGGCCGAGCGTCTGGTCGCCAACAGCTTTGCCGACAGCGTCTTCTTCGCCAACTCGGGCGCGGAAGCCAATGAGGGCGCGCTGAAGATGGCGCGGCGCTTCCAGTGGGCCAACGGCCATCCCGAACGCTACCGGACCATCGCGTTCAACGGCGCCTTCCACGGACGCACGCTGGCGACCATCAGCGCCGGCGGCGCGGCCAAGCACCTGGAGGGTTTCGGCCCGCCGGTCGAAGGCTTCGATCACATTCCGCTGCACGATTCCAACGCGCTGCGCCAGGCGATCACGGCCGAGACCGCCGCGATCATCGTCGAGCCGGTGCAGGGCGAGGGCGGCATCACGCCGGTCGACCCGCAGTTCCTCAAGGCGATCCGCGCGGCGGCCGACGAATTCGGCCTGCTGGTGATCTACGACGAGGTGCAGTGCGGCATGGGTCGTTCGGGCAAGCTGTTTGCCCACGAGTGGGCCGGTGTCGCGCCCGACCTCATGGCGGTCGCCAAGGCGCTGGGCGGCGGCATGCCGATCGGTGCCGTGCTGGCGACCGAACGTGCCGCTTCGGCCATGACCGCGGGCAGCCACGGCTCGACCTTCGGCGGCAATCCGCTCGCCATGGCCGTGGGCAATGCCGTGCTCGACGTCATGCTGGAGCCGGCTTTCATGGCCGGCGTCGAAGCCAAGGCCAAGGCGCTGCGCAAAGGCCTGGACGCTCTGGCGAAGAAACACCCGGAGATGATTCTCGATATCCGTGGTCTGGGCATGATGATCGGCGTCAAGGTTGCTCCGCCCGTGGGCGACGTGGTCGGCACGTTGCGCCATCACAAGCTGCTGACGGTGCCTGCCGGCGACAACATGGTCCGCCTGCTGCCGCCGCTGATCGTCGAACAACAGCAGATCGATGAGGCGCTGGCCGCGTTCGATGCGGTCATGGGCGAGATGAGCCCATGACCCGGGGCAAACATTTCCTCGACATCGATGCGCTCGACGGGCCGACCCTGCGGTCGATTCTGGACGACGCCCACGACATGAAGAAACGCTGGAAGGCCGGCGACCGGCCGCGTCCGATGAAGGATCGGGTGCTGGCGACGATCTTCGAGAAACCCTCGACCCGCACGCGCGTGTCGTTTGATCTGGCGATGCGCCAGCTCGGCGGCGAGACGATCAACCTGTCGCCGTCGGACATGCAGCTCGGGCGTGGCGAAACCATCGGCGACACCGCGCAGGTGCTTTCGCGATATGTCGATGCGATCATGATCCGCACGACCGATCACCAGAAGATGCTCGACCTGGCGAACCTGGGCCAGGTGCCGGTGATCAACGGCCTGACCGACCGCACCCACCCCTGCCAGTTGATGGCCGACATCATGACCTTCGAGGAACATGTCGGTCCGATCGAGGGCAAGAAGGTGGCCTGGGCCGGCGACGGCAACAACATGGCCTGCTCCTGGATCCATGCCGCGGTGCGTTTCGGCTTCGAACTGCGCGTGGCCTGCCCGCCCAAGTACCGGCCGGTGCAGCGCGTGCTCGACTGGGCCAGCGAACACCAGGGCCGGGTGAAGATCGTCGAGACCGCCGAGGAAGCGGTCGAGAGCGTCGATTGCATCGTGACCGACACCTGGAAGTCGATGAGCGATGAACGCGCCGTCTCCGAGGAGATCGACACCGATGCGCTGGGCGCCTTCCAGATCGATGCGGCCCGCATGGCGCTGGCCAATCCCAAGGCGATCTTCATGCACTGCATGCCGATGTATCGCGGCAGCGAGGTAACCGCCGCGGTTGCCGACGGGCCGCAGTCGGTCGTCTATGACGAGGCCGAGAACCGGCTTCATGCCCAGAAGGCGATCATCAAGTGGTGTCTGACCTGAGTTCTTCGTCAGCCGGGCTCGATGCCATCCAGCCTTTCCAGGTCGAGGGCCTGCATCTTTCGGGCCGCGTGGTCCGGCTCAGCGAGGCGGTCGACCGGGTCCTGACCCAGCACGACTACCCCGAGGCGGTTTCACGCCTTCTGGGGGAGCTGATGGCGCTGGCCGCCGTGCTGGGCGGAGGGCTCAAGTTCGACGGTCGCATGACCGTCGAGACCCGCGGCGACGGCCCGATCCGGCTGATCGCCGTCGACTACATGAGCGACGGCCAGATGCGTGGTTATGCCAGCTATGATGCCGAAAGGGTCGCCGAAGCAGCCAAAAGCGGCACCGGCGGGCCCGTGCCGCGCCTGATCGGCAACGGCCTGCTGGCGCTGACCGTCGATCAGGGCGCCGACACCGAGCTCTACCAGGGGCTGGTCAGCCTGGAAGGGGCGACGCTGGCCGATTGCGCCCACATCTATTTCCGCCAGTCCGAGCAGATCGACACGGCCCTGAAACTTGCAGTGGCCCATCGCGACGGCTCCTGGCGCGCCGGTGCGATCACCATGCAGCGCATCGCCGAGCTGGGCGCGGGCGACACCCCGGTGCTCTCGGCCGATCGGGAAGACGACTGGCGCACGGCTGTTGCCCTGCTCTCGACCGCCACGAGCGAGGAGCTCACCGATCCTGAGCTTTCGACCGAGATCCTGCTCTACCGGCTGTTCCACGAGGATGGTGTGCGGGTCTACGAGAGCAAGGATGTCAGTTTTGGCTGTTTGTGCTCCGATCAGCGGGCGATGGCGGTGCTTCGCCGCATCCCCGCCACAGAGTTGGACGAACTTGTGATCGACGGCGTCGTCGAGGTCATCTGTCAGTTCTGCAATCGGCGCCAGGTCTTCACGCCTGAAGAGATCGCGTTGAGCGATGAAGGAGATTCGGCATGACATCTGCCCGGTTCGATCGCCGCAGCACCCTGATGCTGGCCGGCTCGGGTTTTGCGACCCTGCTGCTGGGCGCCTGCCAGACCAGCGTCAACCGCACGGTCTGGCCCGACATCACGTTTGCCCACCGCGAACCCGTGGCCATGGGGATCAACGGTGTCGAAGTCAGCGACGTTTCGGGCTCCGGGAACGTGCAGCCGCCGGCCCACGACATCCGCAATGCCCTGCCGGTTTCGCCCCTGGCGACCATGGATACCTGGGCGCACCAGCGCATCACGCCGATGGGCGGCTACGGCACCGCCCTGGTGAAGATTACGGAGAACCGTTTCGTCGAGGTGCCGCTCGATACCGAGCAGGGCGTCGAGGGCATGTTCACCAACAGCCAGTCGGAACGCTACGAAGGTGCGATGACCGTGCGCATCGAGATTGTCGGCGATCCCGCCGGTTCGGGCTTTGTCCAGGCGCGCGCCGCGGCAAGCCGCACCGTGCCCGAGGATTTCAGCATCAACCAGCGTGAGCAGGCGCTCTACGACATGGTCGCAACCATCGTGCGTAATCTCGACGAACGTCTGGTCGCCGAGATGCGCGCCAACCTTTCGCGCTGGGTCATGATGGGCTGAACGCCTGATGTCAGGAACCATTGATCGAGACTGATCAATGGTCCCGCCCTCACTCGCAGGGCGCCCGCGGAGCCTGTCCCCGACGGGATCGGGGGCGGGCTTGGCTTTCGCGGCATAAGCCGCGGCGCGCGGTCGCGCGCTTCCAAGCTGCAATGAGTCCAACCCATTGCAGCTTGGTTCAAGACTCACGCTCAGGCGAGCGGCGGGCGACGTTTACCAAAGCCGGTGGCTGCCTCATAGGCAGCGGCCACCTGCAGTACCAGCAGGTCGCTGCCCGGCCGCCCGACCACCTGCAGGCCGCGCGGAATGCCCGTTTCCGAGAAGCCGGAGGGCACGGTGCAGGCCGGCAGGCCCAGCACGGGCGCGGCAAACAGCAGGGACCAGTCCATGGCATCGCCGGCTTCGTTGTCGTCGAAGCCGAAGGGATCCTGAAGGTCGTCGGGCCAGACCAGGACGTCATGGCGTGCAAACGCCGCCACGACATCGTTCCAGAGACGATGGCGGCGTGTCTCGGCATCCATCAGCGCGGCGCCGTCGAGGCTGCGCGACCAGTGGTAGTTGCGCTCCAGCCCGGCATCGAGGCCGCGCCCGACCGCAGGCTCAACCTCGCGCGCGACGCGCTGGTAGGCCAGCACGGCATAGGCGTCATAGATGCCGTCGTGGTCGATGTCGCAGGTCTCGACGCGGCAGCCCAGGTTCTCGAACACCGGTTTCTGGCGGTCGAAGGCATCACCGATATCGGCGTCCATGGGCAGGCCGCCGTGATCGCGGCTCCAGCCGATCGAGAGGCCCGCCATGTCGCGCGACAGATCGGGCAGCCCCGGAGGGAACGGCGCCTGGACAACGACCGGGCAGCGCGGGTCCGGTCCGGCCAGCGCGGAGAGAAACAGGGCGGCATCGGCCACGGTGCGGGCCATGGGACCGGGCGTGTTCATGTTGTGCCAGAGCAGGGGATTGGGCACGTCCGGGATCATCCAGGAGGTCGGCCGGTGCCCGACGATGTTGTTCCAGGCGGCCGGATTGCGCACCGAACCGCCGATGTCGGAACCGTCGGCGAGGGCGCACAGGCCTGCTGCCAGCGCCGCGCCGCTGCCGCCGCTGCTGGCGCCGGGCGCCAGTGCCGGGTTCCAGGGGTTGCGCGTGGGGCCGAACACCGGGTTGTCGCAGGTGTTTTTCGCCATGGTGTATTCGGGCGTGTTGAGCTTGCCCAGAATGATCGCGCCCGCGGCCTTTTCTCGCTCCACGACCAGATGGTCGAAATCGGGCACGTGGTCCCTGAACGCCAGCGAGGCGAAGGTGGTGCGGATGCCCTTGGTGGGAAAGCAGTCCTTCACGCCGATCGGCAGGCCGTGGAGCACACCGCCTGCCGTGCCGGATGCGCGAGCGGCATCCGCCGCGGCTGCCTCCTCGCGGGCTTCGTCCAGCCGCAGGGTGACGAAGGCGTTGAGCAGGGGATTGTGGCGCTCGATGCGCGCGGCATGAGCATCGAACAGTTCGACGCAGGAGAGCGCCTTGCTGTCGAGCAGGGCCTTCTGCTCATGGGCGGGCAGGAAGCAGAGATCGTCGGCGTTCATGGGCTGGGCTCGTTCACGATGCCAGGCGGTCGATCAGGCGTGTGAGGAAGCCGTGGCATTCCTCGACCTGGGCGAGCGTGATGAACTCGTTGGGCTGGTGTGCCTGGGCGATGTCGCCGGGGCCGCAGACCACGGCCGGGAAGCCGCCCTGCTGGAAGATGCCGGCCTCCGTGGCGAAACTCGCCTGGCTGGTGTTGTTGGCTCCGGTCAGCGCCAGCGCCAGTTCGGTCGCGGGCGAGGCGGCGTCGGGTGCAAGCGGCGGCACGCTGGAGCGCAGCGAGGTCTCGATGTCGCAGGCCGGGTTCTGCGCCTTCAGCTTTGCGCGCAGGGCGTCGAGGAAGGCCATGGCCGCGGCGCTGATGGCGTCGGGGTCGTCGGTCGGCATGGCGCGGAAGTGCCAGTCGATCAGGCAGTCCTGGGCGATGATGTTGTTGGCGGTGCCGCCGTTGATGATGCCGACCTGGATCGTCGTGTAGGGCGGCACGAAGCCCAGGTCCGGGCGGGCGCGGCCCTGGTATTCCTCGAACAGCTCGTCGAGGAAGGCGACGAAACGGCCGCCGGCATGGGTTGCGCTGACGCCGATGTGCGTGGCGCTGGAATGGGCCGGAACGCCGCGGATGGTGGTGCGGTAGCCACGGATGCCCTTGTGGGCATCGACCACGGTCATCATGGTCGGCTCACCGATCAGGGCGGCGCGCGGCCTAATGCCCTGCGCCTTGACGTCGGCGATCAGGCCGTGGACGCCCAGGCAGCCAATTTCCTCGTCGTAGGAGAAGGCAAAATGGACGGGAACCGAGAGCTTGCGCGCCAGAAAGTCGGGCACCATGGCCAGCGCGATGGCGATGAAACTCTTCATGTCGCTGGTGCCGCGGCCATAGAGGCGGCCATCCTTCTCGATCACCTTGAAGGGATCGCTGTCCCAGGCCTGCCCGTCGACCGGCACGACGTCGGTATGTCCTGAAAGCACGATGCCGCCGTCGGTCCTTTCACCGATCGTGGCAAAGAGGTTGGCCTTGCGCCCTTCCTCGTCGTGGGAAAGCGAACAATCGATACCCCAGCCCTTGAGGTAGTCGGCGACCCAGGCGATCAGCTCCAGGTTGGAATTGCGGCTGGTGGTGTCGAACGCGATCAGGTGTTCGATCATCGCTCGCGGGGTCATCGTTTGGCCAGGCACGGTCATTCTCTCCAGAACGCTGGGGTGAACAGGACAAGCACGGTGAACATTTCAAGGCGGCCCATCACCATGCCCAGGCACAACAGGAATTTGGCCGTGTCGGGCAAGGTCGAATAATTGCCCGCCGGCCCGATGGTGGGGCCAAGGCCGGGGCCGATGTTGCCCAGTGCGGCAGCCGCGCCCGAGGCGCTGGTGATGAAATCGAGATCATGGGCGGCAAGGCCCAGGGTGAGCAGGAAAAAGCCGCCGATCAGGATGACCAGATAGGCGTTGACCGCCTGTGCGACCGGCTCGGTGATCTGCACGTTGTTGTAGTGGGCGACAAAGACGCCGTGGCGCTGCATCAGACGGCGAAGCTGCATGTAGACCGTGGCGACCAGGACATGGACGCGGAACATCTTGATGCCGCCCGCGGTCGAACCACTGCAGCCGCCCAGGAAAAACAGCACGAAGAAGATGGCGACCCCGAAGCCGCCCCAGGTGCTGAAGTCGTCGGAGGCGTATCCGGTCGTCGTCGCGATTGCGATGACGTTGAAGGCGGTGTCGCGCAGGGTGTCCCAGAAGCCGCCGGGTTCGGGCCCAAGGTGCATGCGCCAGGTCGTGAGCAGGACGATAGCGGTCACCACGATGCCGGCGAACCACTTCACCTGGGTATCGCGCCAGAGATAGACGACACGGCCGCGCACGAACTGCATGTAGATGACGAAGGGCAACGCCCCCGCGATCATGAAGACCATGGCGACGATCTCGACCTTGGCGTTGTCAAAGACGCCGATCGAGCTGTCGTGGGTCGAGAATCCGGCGGTCGAGACCGTCGTCATGGCGTGGATCATCGCCTCGAAGCCGGTCATGCCGACGGCCCAGTAAGCCAGGAAACAGAGCACGGAGAAAACCAGGTAGATGGTGCCGATGACCACGGCGATGCGCACGGTACGCGGCAGCATCTTCTCCTGGTCGGTCGATTCGGTCTGGAAAAGCTGCATGCCCGCGATGCGCAGCATGGGCAGCACGGCGACCGCCGTGACGATGATGCCGATGCCGCCCATCCATTGCAGCAGGCCGCGCCAGACCAGGATGCCGGCCGGCATGTTCTGCAGGCCGACCATGACGGTCGCTCCGGTGGTCGTCAGACCTGCGGTCGCCTCGAAAAAGGCGCCGGTGTAGTTCAGGCCGACTTCGGCGAAGGCAAACGGCAGCGCGGCGAAGGCGCAGAGCACGACCCAGGCAAGGGTGGTGAGCAGGAAGGCCTGACGCACGGTCAGGCTGGTGTTGCCGGTGCGGTTGGTGAGGTACAGCGCCAGGCCGACGAACAGCGTCAGGAACCCCGAACCAAGGAAGACGCGCCAGTCCTCATTGCCCTCAATCAGATCGGCGAACATGGGAATGAACATGGCCACAGCAAGTGTAGCCAGAAGGATGCCGATGACCTGAAAAATGGGACGAAAGTCGATCACGTCCTGTGCCCGCCGTCCTGCCCGCCTGGATCGGGTCGTATCGCGGTGGAACCGCGATGCGTGAATCCGATCTGCATCATATCGTTGGAGCATCTTCACGCGTTCAATTCGATTCGAATTGAACGCGATCTGCTCAGGAGCGCACCGTTAGAGACTGAATCGGCGCGTTTGTCGAACCCCGCAGGCGCGTTTCAGCCTGCACCGTCGATCATGGAAAGAGGCCTCGAGCCTGCCCGGCCGCAAGCCGTGTCAGGACATGTCGCTGCTGACGGGATTGCCGATATGGGCCAGGAACTCGCGCCGTGTCGCGGCCTTGGTGCGGAAATCGCCCAGCATCCGGCTGGTCACCATGGTGACGCCGGTCTTGTGGATGCCGCGGGTGGTCATGCAGTGATGGGTCGCCTCGACGACGACGCCGACGCCGCGCGGCTCCAGCATGTCGTTGATGGTGTCGGCGATCTGGGCGGTCAGGCGCTCCTGGATCTGGAGGCGCTTGCTGAAAACCTCGACCATGCGCGCAAGCTTGGAGATGCCCACGACCCGCTGGCGCGGCAGATAGGCAATGTGGCAGCGGCCAATGATCGGCGCCATGTGGTGCTCGCAGAAGCTCTCGAAGCGCACGTTGCGCAGCGCGACCATCTCGTCATAACCGTCGGTCTCGTCGAAGGTCGTGCCCAGAATGCCGGCGGTATCGGTGCCGTAACCCGCAAACCACTCCTCGTAGGCGCGCACGACGCGTTTGGGCGTGTCGAGCAGACCCTCGCGGGCGGGGTTGTCGCCGGCCCAGCGCAACAGCACGCGCACGGCATCTTCGGCTTCCTCGCGGCTGGGGCGCGGGGGCATTTTCTTGGGCTCTGACACGGTGGCGCAACTCCTGGCGCGGGTGGTCGGGTCTTCTGGGCGTGAATCCGTTCAGCTTCCTCCTGCTCTAACGCAGGGGCTGCAGTCGGTCCAGCAACCCGGGCTCAGTTGACCCGGCGGGGTTCGTGGGGGCTGTCGAGGGAAAAGGCCGGCACCGTGGCATCGAAGGTCTCGCCCGATGCGGCCTGCATCTGGTAGCTGCCCGCCATGATGCCCGAAGGCGTCGAAAGCGGCGTGCCGCTGGTGTACTCGAAACTCTCGCCGGGCTTGAGCACGGGTTGTTCGCCGACCACGCCGGGGCCCTGCACCTCGTGCAACTGGCCGCGCCCGTCGGTGATCTTCCAGTGGCGGGTGAGCAACTGGACGGTTTCGGGGCCTTCGTTGGCGATCGTCACCTGATAGGCCCACACGAAATGGCCCTGGGAGGGATCGGACTGTCCCTCCAGATAGGTCGGGTTGACGCTGACACGGATGCCGCGGGTGATTTCCTGATACATCGCCATACTCCTGGCTCGAACGCGCGGCCTTGATCCTACGCCATCCATGGCCTTATAGATCAACGCGAAGCGGGTGTAGTTCAATGGTAGAACGAAAGCTTCCCAAGCTTTAGACACGGGTTCGATTCCCGTCACCCGCTCCAGACGGCCCGCCAGAGGCCAGCGCAGCCGGCTTCACCAGCCGCCCCCGCCGCCTCCACCGCCACCGCCGCCCGACGAACCGCCGCCGCTCGAGAACCCCCCGCCGCCGGAGGACCGGCTGCTGGGTGCCCTTGCCGAGGAGGCGATGGTGCCGCCCAGGGCACTGCCCAGGCGGGAGATGCCGGCCAGGTTGCCGCCCATCGAACGGCCCAGACGGCCCAATCCCCGGCCGCTGTCGCTGCTGTACCAGGATGGCGACCAGTCCCGGGGCGCGCCGGCCTGGGCCGTCATGCTTTCGAATCTGGCGGTCCAGGCTTCGGCAACGCCCAGGGCCATGGCGTAGGGCAGGTGGCGCTCGAACAGTTCGGGCGTCATGGCCGGTTCGCCCGCCATCATGTCGAGACGGTCGGATTCGGCCAGACGCAGGTATTCGCGGTAGCCCTCGATATGGTCGAGCACCTTGCGGCCGGCCAGGGTCGGCGCCTTCATCAGGTGCAGGAACAAGCCCGTTACCAGGATTTGGGCGACGATCACCACGAACAGCGGCACGCTGGTCATGAAGAAAAACTGCGAGCCCACGAAGATCACGGGAACGAAAAAGACGCCGGCAAAGGCCAAGGCACCCAGCGCGACCGGCAGGCTGGAGAACTTGCCACGCAGCACCGCAAGCAGAGGCGCGAACGCGGTGCGCAGCAGCACCAGCGAGGCCGCGCCGAAGGCCAGGCCGAAGACGCCGAAAAACACGACCAGAATGATCGAATCGATCGAACCGGCATCGAGGATCAGGCCGATGACCGCACTGGCCAGCGCCAGCAGGCAGCCGCCGATCCAGAATCCCCGGTTGTTGCGCCGGTAAAGGTCGCGGTATTCGGCCTTCACGCCGCTGGCGACATCGCTGACGGCGCGCGCCACGGCAGGTTTGTAGGTGCCGTCCAGGGTGAAGCGGTGCTCGCCCGTGGCCAGCAGGTGATTCATGACCACGGCTTCGCCGACCGGCAGGTCGTCGCCCGCCTCGCGCAGACGGGTCAGGGTGAAATCGCCGCCGGCCTCGTTGATCGTGAGGTAACCCCTGGTCGCCAGGCTGGTGATGGCCACGGCGAAGGCATCGTTCTGGCTCATCCCTGAGCCGAAACCGCCCTGCCAGACGTAGCCGGCGGCAACCGGCGAGAACCCGGCGGGAGGGTCGAACCGGGCGAAGATGGTGCCCTTCTCCGGGTCGCGGCCGACCCGTACCCAGGCAATAAGAAAGTAGGCGATGGTCAGCGCCAGCCCGAGAACGGCAACGAGCGTGCCGGTGTTGTCCTGCACGAGCAGCCCGAACCTTTCCACGGGGCCGGGTTCGGGCACGAACCCCTTGGGCCAGGAGACGGCGACGGTCAGGCCCTGATAGGGACCCAGTTTCCGGGTGGTGGCAAAGATCACGCGCCCGCCCTGCGCTTCGATATGGGCATCGCGCGCCGTGGCGCCATAGTCACCGGTGTAGGCCGCGACAACGATGGCGTTGGCACCCGGTGGCAGGGTGATGCTGCCCGAGGCTTTGTCGATGTCGAAGACCCAGCCGTTGCCCGTAACGTTCCAGGCCAGTTCGTCGACATTGTCGAGGAAGGCGATCTGGCGGTTCGTGCGATAGACCAGCGTGTAGACGTGGCGGCCGCGCGGCACCATGGCGTTCTCGTCGCCGATCCAGATGCGCACGCCGTTGTCCATTGGGCTGGTCACCCAGGGTTCTTCCCAGCCGTCGCGGCGCACCGCCAGGATCTCGAAGCCGACCCGGTCACGCAGGCCCAGGGGCCCGGTGTATTCGGTCGGGAAGTCGCGGTAGATGCCGTGGCGGATCTCGTTGCCGCTGGCCACGACCGCGATGGTCTCGGTGACGCGGATGTCGCCGCTGGCCTCGATCACGATGTTGGAGGTGAAGGAGAGAATCCGTTCGCGCTCCTGCGCCGCGGCGGGCAGGGCTGCGACAGCAGCGGTGACAAGCGCCGCAACCAGCCAGGCGGTCAGGCGGGCCATGGCCGGCCTCAGAACTTGACCTCGGGCAGGGCGCGGTCGGCGGGGCTGTCGGCTTCGTAATACTGCGCCTGCTGGAAGCCGAACTGGCGGGCGACCAGGTTGCTGGGGAAGGATTCGATCATGGTGTTGAGATCGCGCACCGCGCCGTTGTAGTAGCGCCGTGCCATCTGGATCTGGTCCTCCAGCGCGGAGAGTTCGGATTGCAGGTCGAGGAAATTCTGGTTGGCGCGCAGCTCGGGATAGGCCTCGGCGACGGCAAACAGGCGCATCAGGGCGCCCGACATGGCGCTTTCGGCCTGGGCACGTTCGGCGACGCCGCCGCTCTCGGCCTCGCGCACGCGGGTGCGCATTTCGGTCACCTCGGCCAGTGTCTGCTTCTCATGGCCCGCGTAACCCTTGACCGTCTCGACAAGGTTGGGGATCAGGTTGGCGCGGCGCTTGAGCTGCACGTCGATGCCGCTCCAGGCCTCGGACGTGCGTTGCCTGCGCGCGACCAGGCCGTTGTAGATGCCGATGGCCCAGATCGCGATGCCGACCAGCACGAGGACCACGGCCGCGATGACGATGAACTCGATCATGTCTCCTCCCTGGGTCGCGGCGCCAGATTGGGCGCTTCCGGCTGGAATCGCCTGTGTCGAGCGACACCTTCAGGCGAGATGGTGCCCGTTTTTTCCCGGGCCGTCGCCCGGCACTGCGGAATCAGGCCGGGAAACGCCGCTTCAGATAGACCTTCATGCGTGCCTCGCCGAGGAGGCGGGCGCCGCCCAGCATGACCTCGCGGACCGCGCCCTTGCCATCGCGTTTCAGGGCGGCGTCCTCGCCGTGGATATCGTAGCCGCCGGCCAGCGAAACGACGCCCGCATCGCGCCCGGTGACGGTGATCTCGCCGGCATGGTCGAAGGGCATGGTCAGGGCGGGCTGGGCAACCAGAACGCGGTCGGAGACGGGCACCAGATCGACCGTATCCCACAGGCTCCACCAACGGCCGGACCAGTCGCGCGTGCGGGCCGTGGGGGCGCCGTGTCTCTCGAAGGTCTGCAGGATGTGGACGATGCCGGCGGCCCATTCGGAGGCCGGGCCGTCGATGGCGTTGGTCAGCACGGTGACGGCAAGGTCGCGGCCTTCCAGCACCATGGTGGTCGACAGTCCGCTCTGGAAGGCGCCGCCGTGGCCGAACCAGTCCCAGTCGCCGATCCGTCCGCGCGAGACGCCCAGACCGTAGTCGGAGGGCGTGGCCATGTGGGGCAGGGTCCACTGGCGCCGTGTCATCTCGCGCCTGCTGGCGGGCGACAGGGGCGAGGACGCGGCGGCGGGGTCGAGACTGGCGAAAAAACGCGCGAGGTCACGGGCGCTGGCGACAAAGCCGGTCGCGGAGGCCAGGGCATGGGTCGGGTTGTCGCCGGGCACGATGGGGCGACG
>Ga0105054_10004671_pt1 | contig 20300 bp, 20 predicted proteins | sample BON02_FD_78091 | JGI IMG/M metagenome (GOLD analysis project Ga0105054, IMG submission 78091) | Freshwater microbial communities from Lake Bonney liftoff mats and glacier meltwater in Antarctica - BON-02 (megahit assembly) | ecosystem: Environmental > Aquatic > Freshwater > Ice > Glacier...
AAGGCTGACTTGGCGCAAATCGATGTAAAACGAAGCTTTTGTCCCGCTGGTGAGAGTGAAATCTCCGTGGTGCACGGCTTCGCTGGCAATGTATTTGATTAAGTCTTTTCTCACGCCATCCACAAGCCCAGTGTACTGGGGCGCTCTAGGCTGGTGGCATGCGAGTTGCCACCTGGAACGTCAATTCGATTCGCACCCGTTTTCCCGCCGTCATCGATTTCTTGCATCGTCTCGACATTGATGTTGTGCTGATGCAGGAAACAAAGTGTCGAGATGATCAATTCCCCCTCGACGAGTTCGCTGACGCAGGCTACGAACTTGCCCACTATGGACTGAACCAGTGGAACGGCGTCGGCATTGCTTCGCGGTTACCTCTGAGGGACATCGAACAGGGTTTTGCCGGTATGCCCGGGTTTTCCAAAGACCACAACGCTGACCAGTTGCCGGAGGCTCGGGCCATCTCGGCCAGCGTTGATGGCGTGCGCCTGTGTTCGGTCTATGTACCAAACGGTCGCAGCGTTGATGACCCCCACTTTGAGTACAAACTTTCCTGGCTCGCTGCCCTCGGTGACGCGTTCGCCGACTACGCGAGAACACCCGATGCTCTGCCCTACGCCATTGGGGGTGACTTTAATGTGGCGCCCGGAGATTCGGACGTGGGTGATCCCGCCTTCCATTCCCCCGGGACCACCCACACCTCGGCGCCCGAGCGCGAAGCGCTGAAACGCTTCGAACACACTGCGGGGGTCACCGATGTTGTGCGTGAGCGTGTTCCCGAAGGCTTCACTTTTTGGGATTACAAACAGGGAAAGTTTGCGAAAGACCACGGTTTGCGTATCGACTTTATTTTTGGCACCCCCACTTTTGCGGAGCGGGTAGTGGACGCTCGCATCCACCGCGAAGAACGTGCCAGCGAGGGGCCAAGTGATCATGTCCCCGTCGTCGTGGAACTGGGCGGGCCATCAGATGACGATGACCGTCCTATGGTGTTTTAGGAAGGCGCAAGAAGAAGCGCAATCACCATCATCATCGGGAGGGATAGCACGGTGGTAATCACCACAGAATCTCTCGCCAAAGGAATGGCTACCCCGTAGCGCTGGGCATAATTGAACACGTTTTGGGCGCTGGGGAGTGCCGCCAAAATGACCACGGTAAACAGCGACTGTGCATCTAGGTCAAAGAGGAAAGCGCCCGCCAGCCACGCAACCACCGGCATCACCACAAGTTTCAAACCAGAGGCGAGCACAATATCTGGGCGGTGCTCGGTGGCAGCCCACAGCCGCTGCGAGGCAAGGGAAAGCCCCAGAGCAAAAAGGAGGGTGGGTACGGCAGCTTGGCCAAGCAGCGCCAAGGGGTCGTGAACAATGGTGGGCAGAGAAATACCCAGGGCGGAGACCATCACACCCAGTGCCGAGGCAATAATCAGCGGGTTGCGAAAAGGCTGGGACAGAATTCGACCGAGAGACACCTGCCCGCTTGTGGTGATATCCAAAATAGTTAAACCCAGCGGCGTCATGAACAACAACTGCAACAGCAACACCGGGGCGACCGCCGCCGCGTCTCCCAGAATGTACACCGCTAAGGGCAAACCAATGTTGTTGGCGTTGACGTAGGACGCCGCTAAACCACCGACGGTCAGTTGCGCCACATTCCTTTTCCGTAGCAGTCGAGCAACAACCACAAAAATCACCAGCGTCACACCGGCGGCAAGCGCTGAGACGGGGAGCAGGTTGGAAAAAAGTTGTGTGATGTCAGCGTCACCCAACACCACAAAGAGCAGGGCGGGGGAAAATACGAAAAACGCGGCTTTCGTAAGAACATCCAGGGCGGTATCACCGAGAATTCTGATTCGGCCGACCAGAACACCTGTAGCAACGACCAAAGCCACTATTCCAAAACCCACAACGACATCGCTCACAACATCACAGTCTGGTGCATGCAGAGGAGCTCTGTGGCGGGAGGGAAAACACCTCGACGCACGCCGCGTGCTCGCTCAGTGAGAAGATAAAGGTGTGACACTTCACGATACACAGTGGCGAGGGTTCGCCAGTGATAACTATTCCGGCATTCTCCCTGAGGTGTTGGATGCAATCCGCGCTGCCAACGGGGGCCACCAGTCCTCGTACGGCGCCGATGTATATACCCAGGCTTTGGGCGAAACAATCAGAGAGCACTTTGGCCCGCACGCTGAAGTGTTCCCCGTGTTCAATGGCACCGGTGCAAATGTGGTGGCGCTGACATCCATGATGCCTCGGTGGGGTGCGGTGATTTGTAGCTCATCTGCCCACATCCACACGGACGAAGGCGGGGCTCCCGAACGAGTGAGCGGCCTGAAGCTCTACACCGTCTCCCACGAAGGCGGCAAGCTAACGCCGGCGAGTGTGGCCACCCAGGCCTACGGTTTTGGGGATGAACACCGGGCGCAGCCCATGGTGGTGTCCATTACCCAAAGCACCGAAGTGGGCACCGTCTATACGCCTGACGAGATTCGCGCGCTTGCCGACTACGCCCACAGCAAAAACATGCTCCTTCACATGGATGGCGCCCGGCTATGGAATGCGGCCGCCAGCTTGGGTCTTCCTTTTGCCGATTTCACCACCGACGCCGGAGTGGATGTCCTGACCCTTGGTGCCACCAAGAATGGTGCCCTGGGGGCCGAGGCCCTCATCGTGATAAACCCCGATGCGGTGGAGGGAATCCTCTATCTGCGAAAGCTCAGTATGCAGCTCTCGAGCAAGATGCGTTTCGTCAGCGCCCAGATTAGCGCGCTGTTTCAGGATTCGGTGGGCATCACCGCCGCAACACATGCCAACACGATGGCGGCCCTCTTGCGCAGCACGCTGGAGGATCGAATTGCTCAGGGCGCCATTACCGAACTCGCCTTCAGCTACCCCACCCAATCCAACGGTGTTTTTGCCCTGATTGATCTCGAGGTAGCAAACCGACTGAGGCAGAAGGTGCGTTTCTACAATTGGGATGAATCCCGTGGTGAAGTCCGCTGGATGTGCTCTTTTGACACCACCGAAGCAGACATCATCTTTTTTGTTGACCTGATTCAGGCAGAACTTCAGGCGTAAGCGTCACCGGGGGTGACGATATCGGCGAGAGGCTTGCGCACCCGACGCACGCTCTCTCGCTCCCTCAGTTTTTCCACGAGATCAGCGGCGTCACCCAGAACTCCGACCGTCATCAAGGTCACGACCCGGTGTGAACCATCCAGGCCCAATGCTTGCCCCAGAACATCCGCGTCAAAGCCAGCCATTTGGTGCACCACAAAGCCCTCAGCGTTTGCTTGAATACTGAAGTGGGCAACGCTCTGGCCGACATCGTAGGAGGCATGGGAGAGAGCTTTGCCCTCTGCGTCATGGGTGGTGGCGATATTTGCCACCACAGCGCTGGCGTGTGCGGCCCAGATCGAGTTACCCGATGCCATCGAATCGACAATCTTTTGGTGGGAGTCATCCCCTCGGAATCCCACGACGAAAGACCACGGTTGGCTGTTCCCGGATGACGCTGACCACCGTGCCGCTTCAAAGCAGGGACCGAGGTCCCGTGAGGTAATGACGTGGGTGTGGGAGTAGGCCCGGGGGCTCCGTCTCGTCGCCAGCAGAGGGTTAATGTCAAAGGTGCGCTGGTCGGTGTTGTCGCTCATAGTGTGGGGTTTCTTCCGGTTAAATCATGTGTTTGGGGCAGTCTTTACTGTGTCAGTCCAAGCTGAAAGGTTCCACCAGGAGACCAGACTTATCTTCTGACAGGTCAACTCGAACAGTGTCACCATCATGAATTTTCCCTGCCAACAGGGCAGTCGCAAGCGTGTCGTCAATTTCTTTTTGCATCAGGCGACGCAGTGGTCTGGCCCCATAAATGGGGTCATACCCGTTGTCAGCAAGCCAGAGTCGAGCTGCCGGGGTGACGGCCAACTCAAGGCGACGCTCACCGAGACGTTTTTGCAATCGGTCCACCGTAATCTCTACGATTTGACCCAGGTCTTCTTTTGACAGTGTGGAGAACACCACGATGTCGTCCAACCGGTTGACGAACTCAGGTTTGAAGGCTTTCCGCACTTCGTTTCGAACCGCTGCAACTTGTGCTTCCCGGTCGAGTGACTCATCGGTGAGGAATGCAGAGCCAAGGTTCGAGGTCAAAATGAGAATGGTGTTTCTAAAGTCGACGGTGCGCCCTTGGCCATCGGTGAGGCGACCATCGTCGAGGACCTGCAGCAACAGGTCGAACACTTCGGGGTGAGCTTTTTCCACCTCGTCCAACAGAATGACAGAGTAGGGCCTGCGGCGAACCGCTTCGGTCAGCTGACCGCCCTGCTCGTAGCCGACATAGCCTGGAGGCGCACCAATCATTCTTGAGACCGAAAACTTTTCGCCGTACTCGCTCATGTCAATGCGAACAAGAGCTTTTTCGTCGTCAAAAAGATAATCCGCGAGCGCTTTGGCAAGCTCTGTCTTGCCCACCCCGGTGGGACCAAGAAACAGGAAAGACCCGGTCGGGCGGCTGGGGTCGCTGAGTCCGGCTCGCGTGCGCCGGACAGCGGCACTCACGGTGGCCACAGCATCTTTTTGACCAACCAGGCGCTTCGCAAGTTCTGCCTCTAGGTACAGCAGTCGCTCCGTCTCACCCTGGGTCAACTTATCTACGGGTATACCTGTCCACGCCGCCACCACAGCCGCAATGTCGTCATCGGTCACCTGGTCGTTCACCATACGGTCATCACCACGGCCAGCGCTTTCCGCAGTGGTGATCGCTTCTTCGATTCCGGGAATAACCTCGTAGTTGAGTTTTGAAGCTTCCTGGTATTTTCCGTCGCGCATCGCGCGATCCAGTTCAATGCGCGCTTCGTTGAGCTGAGTCTTTAGCTCACCCACACCCTGAAGGGAAGCTTTTTCTTTAGCCCAGCGTTCTTGCAGCACGCCAAGCTCTTCTTCTTTGGCACTCAAGTCTTCGCGCAGTTTGGAGAGCCTCTCCTTGGAGGCGTCATCTTTTTCTTTCTTCAGGGCAAGCTCTTCAATGCGGAGCCGATCCACGCTGCGGCGCAGCTCATCGATCTCCACCGGTGAAGATTCAATTTCCATCTTCAGCCGGCTTGCAGCCTCATCGACCAAATCGATGGCTTTATCGGGCAGCTGCCGAGACGTGATGTAGCGATTGGACAGCGTTGCTGCGGCCACCAGAGCGCTATCGGCAATCACCACTCTGTGGTGCGCCTCGTAGCGCTCTTTAAGACCTCGCAAAATAGCCACCGTGTCTTCAACACTCGGTTCTCCGACATAAACCTGTTGGAACCTGCGCTCCAACGCGGCATCTTTCTCGATGAACTGGCGATACTCGTTCAACGTGGTTGCGCCAATGAGGCGTAGTTCGCCCCTAGCCAACATCGGTTTGAGCATGTTGGAAGCGGCAACAGATCCTTCACCCCCGCCGGCACCCATCAGCGTGTGTAATTCATCGACGAAGGTGATGACTTCCCCTTCTGCGTCATTGATTTCTTTGAGCACCGCTTTTAGGCGCTCTTCGAACTCGCCACGGTATTTTGCGCCAGCGACAATGGCCGACATATCCAGCGAAATAAGCTGCTTACCTTTGAGGGAATCGGCGACATCGCCCGCAACGATGCGCTGCGCAAGGCCCTCAACGACGGCTGTTTTCCCCACACCCGGTTCACCAATGAGCACGGGGTTATTTTTGGTTCGCCGTGTGAGGACTTGGGACACCCGGCGGATCTCTGCGTCACGCCCGATGACGGGGTCGAGTTTGCCTTCACGAGCAATATCGGTGAGATTTATCCCATATTGCTCAAGGGCGCTCTTGTGGCCTTCGTTGTCTGAGGTTCCATTTGGCATGTAGGCCTCCTCTAAGAGTCCGTGCGTTGTCCTGGAGGGAGGGCCCGAAGAAAGGGGTTCCACACCACCAATTGGGTCTGTCTTTGGGCTCTTTTTCCCGCACGAAGCGGAATGACGTCGCCTTCAGTTCCGGCGGCAAAGACGCGGCGTCCGGAACGGGTGAGCATTTCGTCGGCCAGTGCGCTCTCGAGATTCCGAATACGATTGGAAAGCGACTCGACCTGACTTTCGAGCTCGAGTATTCGCCTAATGCCCTCCAGGTTGAGGCCTTCAGCACTCAGGGTGGCGACCTCGCGCAGATGAACGACATCCTTCATCGAGTAACGCCGCGTTTGCCCGGCCGTGCGGGTGGGGGTAACTAAACCAAGCCGGTCATACTGGCGCAGCGTCTGAGGGTGCAGTCTTGCAAGTTCTGCCGCAGCTGTAATGGAGAACAGCGGTGTTTGCTCATCCATGCCTCTCACCTACGCTTTCACTCGCTTAAGTAAATCCTCACGGGGATTTTCTTTCGGCAGTGCTTCCATCAGTTTTTCTAAGTGCCCTTTGGCGGCCCCAGACAGATGGGAGGGCACAGCAACCTGAAGCTCGACAAGCAAATCCCCCAGCGCTGCGCCACCGCGAACGCCACGTCCTTTTATTCGAAGAACTTTTCCACTGGGGGTTCCGGCAGGGACTTTCACTTTGACAATGTCACCGTCAATGGTGGGCACCTCTATGGTTGCACCAAGCGCGGCTTCACCAAAAGTAATGGGCACTTCGATGCGCAGGTTGTCCGCGTCTCGACCATAAATATGGTGTTTGGGTACACCGACGGTGATGATTACGTCTCCCGCTTTTCCGCCGTCGGGGCTCGGGTGGCCTTTACCGCGCAAGCGAACTTTTTGGCCGTCTTTCACTCCTGCTGGGACTCGGGTTTTTATCTTGTGACCGCCGGGCCCATCGAGACTGATTTCTGTTCCCGCCAGTGCGGTGCGCAGATCAAGCGTTACACGAGAGACCACATCTCTCCCTTTGGTGGGTTCACGGTTACCGCTGTAGCCACCGCCGCCAGTGAACAGGCCAGAAAACAGGTCGCCGAAGTCCGCATTTTGGGCGCCACGGGGCATCCCGCCGCCGCCCCCCCCGCCAAACATTCCCCCAAAGACGTCGTCAAAGCCGCCTTGGCCGCCGCCGGAGGTGAAACGGGGACCGCCCGATTGCATGGCACGGATTTGGTCATATTCTGCACGTTGTGTGGCATCAGAGAGCACAGAATACGCTTCGGATATTTCTTTGAATCGCGCCTCGGCCGAGGCGTCATCCCGATTCGCATCGGGGTGATACTTCCTCGCTAGTGAGCGGTAGGACTTTTTTATTTCCGCCTCTGACGCATCTTTTGAGACCGCGAGTATCTTATAAAAGTCTTTCTCCAACCAATCCTGACTGGCCATTCGCTCACCTCCTTCTTAGTCGTCTGCGGGGACCTTAACTGCCACTTTGGCAGGACGGATGAGGCGCTCGCCCAACGCGTAACCGCCTTCGATCACATCGGCCACCGTCTCTCCCACGGCACCGGCTTCGGGAAGCCGGACCATTGCTTCGTGCAGGTGGGGATTGAACACTTCTCCCACCACACCCACGGGGGTCAGACCGTAGCGCTCAAAACTGGCGCGAAGCTTGTGGGCGACCAGTTCCATCGGCCCTCCGGCGAGGTCGCCGTGGGCTTCGGCGCGGTCGAGATCATCCATCACCGGGAGCATGGTCCTAATCACTTCGGCCACCACTGCTTCTCTATTGGATTGACGATCTCGTTCAACACGCATCCGGAAGTTCTGAAGCTCCGCTTCGGCGCGAGCCGCCCGATCGCGGTATTCCGCAACGAGGTCGCGCTCGGCATCTGCCAACAGCTCAAGGTCTTCCTCGGTGAGGTCGTCCTCTGAGGCAACGGGGCCAGCTTCAGGTCGAGCTGCGCCCGGGCGAACATCTCCGGTGTCGGGATCAACGCGTCGCTTGTCCGTGAAGAGGGGCTCGGTGTCCTCGCCCTCTTCCTCGGGTCGTGAAGAGTCTGAGACAGCCATGACTACTTCTTCTTATCGTCAGTGTCGTCCGTCTCGTCGTCCACAACTTCGGCGTCAACGATGTCTTCCTCGTCAGCCCCTGTGGTGGACTCTGGTGCGCCCTCTCCTGCGTCCTCTTCAGCGGCGTACAGAGCCTCGCCGATTTTCGTCTGGCTTTCGGTGAGGGTAGCTGTCGCCTTCTTGATGGCGTCGTGGTCCTCACCTGCAAGTGCAGATTTCAGCGCGTCGAGATCTGCCTGAACTTCGGATTTAACGTCCTCGGGCAGTTTCTCGTCGTTATCTTTGAGAAGCTTCTCGACCGAGTAGGCCAGCTGTTCGGAAGAGTTGCGTTCCTCAGCAGCTTCACGACGCTGCTTGTCTTCCGCAGCGTTCTCTTCCGCCTCCCGAACCATGCGTTCGATGTCTTCCTTGGGAAGGGAGGATCCACCGGTGATGGTCATGGACTGTTCCTTGTTGGTGCCCTTGTCTTTGGCAGAAACATGAACGATGCCGTTGGCATCAATGTCGAAAGTGACCTCGACCTGGGGGATTCCGCGAGGAGCCGGCGCAATACCGGTGAGCTCGAAGGTGCCCAGTGCTTTGTTGTCCTTGGTGAACTCCCGCTCACCCTGAAACACCTGGATCGACACGGAAGGCTGGTTGTCATCAGCCGTGGTGAAGGTCTCACTTCGCTTGGTGGGGATGGCGGTGTTGCGCTCAATCAGCTTTGTCATGATGCCACCCTTGGTCTCAATTCCCAGACTCAGGGGGGTCACGTCAATGAGCAACACATCCTTACGTTCACCCATCAGCACACCTGCTTGAAGGGCCGCACCCACCGCGACGACCTCATCAGGGTTAACACCCTTGTTGGGCTCGCGTCCACCGGTCATCTCGGTCACCAGCGCGGTGACGGCCGGCATTCTGGTGGACCCACCGACCATGACGACGTGAGCAATCTCGGAGAGTTTCACGCCGGCTTCTTTGATGACGTCATTGAAGGGCTTTCTGGTGCGCTCGAGAAGGTCTTTCGTCAGTTCTTCGAACTTTGCACGAGACAACGTTTCGTCCAGGTTTGCTGGACCACTCTCTGTCAAAGACAGGTAGGGCAGCTGAATCTGGGTGCTCGACGAGGTGGAAAGCTCTTTTTTGGCTTGCTCGGCGGCTTCCTTGAGACGCTGTTTAGCAATCTTGTCTTTGGACACATCGACGCCGGTGGTTTCTTTAAACCGAGTAGCAAGGTAGTCAACGACGCGAGCATCCCAGTCGTCTCCACCGAGGCGGTTATCACCGGAGGTGGAGCGGACCTGGATGGTGGAGAAGCCTTCGTCTTTACCTACTTCGAGCAGGCTGACGTCGAACGTTCCCCCACCAAGGTCGAAGACCAAGATCAATTCGTCTTCTTTACCTTTATCGAGTCCATAGGCGAGTGCTGCAGCGGTGGGCTCGTTGATAATGCGAAGCACCTTTAAGCCAGAGATTTCTCCAGCCTCTTTCGTTGCTTGGCGCTCAGCGTCATTGAAGTAGGCGGGAACGGTAATAACGGCGTCAGTCACCGTTTCCCCGAGATACTGTTCGGCATCGCGCTTCAACTTTGCCAAAATTCGTGAAGAAATCTCCTGGGGAGTGTATTTCTTATCGTCGACTTCTTGTTTCCAGTCGGTGCCCATGTGGCGCTTCACCGAAGAAATCGTCCGATCGACGTTGGTGACTGCTTGCCGCTTGGCAGTGTCACCCACAAGAATTTCACCATCTTTTGTGTATGCCACAACGGAGGGAGTCGTCCTCATACCTTCTGCGTTGGCAATAACGGTGGGTTCTCCACCTTCGAGTACGGCCACCACCGAGTTGGTGGTTCCGAGGTCAATTCCTACTGCGCGTGCCATCCGGCCTGCTCCTTACTTTTGGGTATCCGACTATCTGAGTCGATATGACTCAAGTTTGGGATATGAGTCAGCTCTTGTCAAGTTAGAAACGATAAATGTGAGCCGCCTTTGCTCACGTGTTGCTTAGGCAGCACGCCTTACGTGAGAAGTATGGCCCTCATCCTCTCCCCGAAACCCCCGCGCCCAGAGTACGGTGGTGCCATGGCCAAAGACGGTTTCTCCAGCCCCGCTCATGACGCGCCCTTTGCGGACACCGACGCTCTGCCCGTTCTTTCTCTGGCAGCGCAGGGGGAGACCCCCATTCCACGAGGCCGAGTGTGGGCGTGGGCTCTGTGGGACTGGGCGACGCAGCCGTTCAATACGGTCATTCTGACATTTGTGTTCACCGCTCTTTACCTGGTCTCCGATGACTTCATCGACCCGGCAATTGTCGCCCTGGGAGAAAACGACCCCCTCTATCAGCAGGCGCTGGCTCAACTCAGTGTGAACTTCGGTATCGCCACCCTCATTGCCGGAATTCTCATCGCGCTTATCGCACCGGTGTTGGGTCAACGCGCGGACACGATGGGCCGTCGCAAGCTGTGGCTTGGAGTGGGGACGATTCTTCTTGTTGCAAGCACCGCAGGATTATTTTTTGTCGAAGCAATGCCCGCCTACTTTTGGCTCGGCGCAATGCTGATTGCGGCAGGATCGGTCTTTGGAGAGATTGCGGGAGTGAATTACAACGCCATGCTCACGCAGGTGGCCAACCGAAGAACAGTGGGGCGCGTGAGTGGCCTCGGTTGGGGCTTTGGTTACCTCGGAGGCATCATCGCCCTCATTCTCGTTGTCGTGGCAACCTCGTTTGACTTCTTTGGGCTGCCCACCGACAACGGTCTCCCCTTCCGAGTGATTGCGCTCGGTTGCGCAATCTGGACCGTCATCTTTTCCATCCCCATCTTTCTCGTCGTCCCCGAGGCCGTCCCACCCGGGGGCGCCAAAAAAGTAGGATTCTTTGAGTCCTACGTCATTCTCGCCAAAGACATCGCCGGCCTCTTTCGTCACGCCCGCCAAACCTTCTGGTTCCTGATTGCGTCCGCAATTTACCGCGACGGCCTCGCAGGGGTCTTTGCGTTTGGGGCAATATTGGCTGCCGTTGCGTTTGGATTCAGCGACAGCGGCGTTATTCTTTTTGGCATCGCCGCCAACCTGGTTGCGGGAATTTCCACCATCTCTGCCGGATGGTTTGACGACCGTTTCGGTGCGCGACGGGTCATCATTTTTTCCCTCACCGGGTTAAGTATTGCGGGACTCCTAGTTTTCTTTCTTGCATCGTGGGGCGCCGTTATTTTCTGGGTCTTTGGACTCGCCCTCACCGGTTTTGTGGGGCCTATCCAAGCCGCCAGTCGTTCTCTTCTGGCCCGAGTTGCACCCGAAGGCCGGGAGGGACAAATATTTGGTCTCTACGCGACGACCGGTCGCGCGGTGAGTTTTCTTTCTCCCGCTGCATGGGCAGGATTTATCGCTCTGGCCGTATTTTTCAATCTTGCTAACCCCACGCTGTGGGGGGTGCTCGGGATTATTCTGATTGTCTTCGTGGGGCTTGCCCTTATGCTTCTCCTGAACCACGACGCATCCCATCGTCACAACGCGGCAGTCACAGCTCACTAGGGGCGGTGAGAGAAAGGCAACGGGGTCGCGCATCGCGTGGAGCTCGGTGGCACCACGCTGAGGCGAAGACTATGCCTTCTGCGTGACCTCACTCAGTTCCCCGGTTGCCACATCAAAAACGAAGCCGCGCACCGAGTCTCGGAGGGGAATGAAGGGCGAGCTTGTCACTCTGCGCAGCGACTGCCGGACATCCTCAAATTCGTCGGCGAAAGACTCGGCCGCCCAACCGGGTCGCAGGCCGGTGTCGGCCTCAATGGCTGCTGTGAACTCATCGTCGGTGAACGTCAACATGCCGCAATCCGTGTGGTGAATGAGAATGATTTCTTTCGTTCCCAAAAGTCGCTGGCTAATAGCCAGCGAGCGAATTTCATCCTCCGTAATCACACCGCCTGCGTTGCGAATAACGTGGGCGTCGCCTTCGTTCAACCCCAGTGCGCCATAAACATTGAGGCGCGCGTCCATGCACGCCACAATCGCGATCTGTTTTGCTGGGGGCAAAGGCAGCGGCCCGCGAAAGCTCGAAACGTAGCTCTTGTTGTTTTCTAGGAACTGATCGGTGACGCTCATTGTTCTCCCTTAGTCGAGCTTTCGACACTATGCGATCGCGGTGCCAAAATGCCGATGTGTTACACACTGCTACGAACACAAGCACCGCACGAGTTAGGCCATCACTTGCCACCACTCCAACAGCACCAAGATCACTACGGCACCGGCAATAAAGTTCAGCAGTAAGAACCATCGCCAACCCTTGTTGGCCGACTCCGCCGCCTCGTCACTCACCCGCCACCACGGGGCAATCGCACACATGTAGAGGAGGGCAACAGGCGCAATGAGGGGCAGTGGCCACACGGTGGTGAGCATCACCACACCGGCCAAAGCATAAAGAACCAGTGCAAAGCGCACCGTTCCTTTCGCACCAATGGTGGTCGCAATAGACCCCACTCCTGCTTCTCGATCGGCTAAGACATCCTGAACCGCTCCAAAAGCGTGCGAGGCCATCCCCCACAGGAAGAACGCCACCAACAGGGTCACCGCAAGCGGGGTGAACTGCCCCCCAGCCAACACCACCCCATACACAGCCGGCATCACAAAGTGAGCGCTCGAGGTCACCGAGTCCACCAAGGGAATCTCTTTAAGGCGCACACCTTTGGCCGAGTAGGCCACAACAAAAAAGAGGTTGAGCGCCAGCACCGCCGTTGCCGTCCACGTGTCCCACACCGTAAGAACCACCACAAAGGGCAGAGCCACCAGCACGCTCGCAATCAGCATGGTGCGGTGGAGCTCGGGAGGCAAGAGGGCCCCCTCAACACCACCTTTGCGAGGGTTTCGAAGATCAGATTCGTAATCAAACACGTCGTTGATCCCATACATCAGCAGGTTGTAAGGGATCAAGAAGAATAAGAAACCCACAATCAACTGTGGGGTGAGCTGCTCGGCCACCACGTAGTAGGCAAGCGCGAAGGGAACGGCCGTGTTCACCCAACTCAGTGGACGTGAACTTAGGACGAGCGTCCCCAACACCGTCATGACGACGCCGGCTGTTTTCGCTCGAACATGTGCCACAGCGCGGGAATGATCAACAACGCCGCCAGTGTGTAGGCAAAGTCTTCCAGCGGAGCAAACCCGATTTTCACGCCACTGATGAGCGCGTCGTCGTAGTCGACAAGGCCAAAACCAATGATGGCGTTGTCAAACACCGCCGTAAGAATCATGATGACCGCAGCTGCCACCACCCAGGGCGCTGCCCTGGGTGCCCTTTTTCGTCCTAGGGCAATACCCAACACCAGCGCTGCGGCGAGCAGGAAGGGGAGGTTAATCAGCCAATACGTCATGCCTTCACACGCCCTGCGAGTGCTGCGGTGGCCAGTAGATAGGTAATGAGCGTGGAGTAGCTCAACAGCATCAGAAAAAACAACTCTTCCAGCGGCAACTCAGGCCCTAACAGAACGCCCGTCATCCACGGCCCACTGCCACGGAAAAACACACCTGTGGCAATACCCACCACGTCCCAGGCCAAGAAGAACGCCACAGCAACCGCCACTATTGCGGCTGTTCGAAGCGCGGCACCACCAAACAGTGCCAACCGATGGCGGTAGTCCAACAGACCAGTACCCACCAGCGCAAAGACTAGTGAAGCCAGATACAGAAAGGACATGCCTGCCTAGGCGACCGGCATCAGCGGCTCGGGCAGTGGGCCCGTGGACACATCCCCGCGAACCCTTTTCAAAAGAACTTCAGCGCTGATCAAGCACATGGGAAGACCAATGCCCGGAACGGTCGATGACCCGGCATAGTAGAGCCCCGAGACCTTTTTGCTCACATTGCCCGCCCTAAACATGGCGCTTTGGCGCAGGGTGTGTGCGGGCCCCAGGGCTGTTCCCTTCCAGGCGTTGAGTTCGCCCGCAAAGTCCGCTGGCCCCACGCTGCGTCGCAACACAATGCGCTCAGCTAAGTCTGTCGCTCCACTCCAGCGCGCAATCTGTTCGATGCTGCGATTGGCAATCTCTTCCACGACCGGATCGCCCAACCCATCCATTCCGCCGTGTCCCAGGGACACATCAGCGGGCATCGGAACCAAAACAAAGAGGTTGGTGTGGCCTTTAGGCGCCACCGCATCATCGGTAGCGCTTGGCTTACAGACATACAGCGATGCGGGGCTTGGCACCGTGGGATTGTCTGCAAAAATTTGGGAGAAATTAGAATCCCAATCTTCGGTAAAGAACAAGCTGTGGTGCAGAAGTTCGGGAACCTCTCCCTTCACCCCGAGATAGAGCAAAACGGCGCTGGGTCCGGCGACCTTTTTGTCCCACCACGACTGAGGGTAGGTCTGAAGCTCCCGGGGAAGCAAGACCGTTTCGCTGTGGTGAAGGTCGGTTGTCGAAACCACCATGTCGGCGTGCAGTGTGTGGGCGGTTCCTGCAGCATCCACATAGTTCACCCCGGTGGCACGCGCTTTACCGCGAACGCTTTCGGTGGTGATGGTTTTCACCCTGGAATTTGTCACTACGGTCACGCCGTGGGCCTGAACAATCTCGGCCATGGAATCAATAACAGCGGTGAAACCGCCCTCCGCGTACAACACACCGTCCTCCATGTCCAAGTGAGACATCAGGTGAAACATGCTGGGGGCGATATACGGACTGGAGCCCAGGAACACCGCAGGGTAACCCAGAATCTTTTGAATGCGGGGGTTAGAGGTATACCGCTTGGCAAAACTCATAATCGGTGTGGTCAGCAAACGGATCAGTGTCCCCGCCCGCTTCAGCACTTCGCCGACAAACAAGGGCCGCAAGTCCTGGAAAGAGGTGTAAAGGAAATACTCTTTGGCAAATCGGTAGGTCTCTTTGGCCGAGTCCAAATACTTTTCCATGTTCTCCCTGGAACCCGGCTCAAGCTCTTCCAGCATCGCCAAGTTGTCTTCCCTGGTGGCTCGTACGTCCACAAACTCTGCAGACCCTTCGCCCTCGGGCTCGAAATACACGCGGTAACCGGGATCAAGCTTGGAGAGCGACAAATGCTCCTCCGCAGAAGAGCCCATCAAGCGATACCAGTGATCAAAAACTTCTGGCATCAAATACCAGGATGGTCCGGTGTCAAAACGGAAACCATCTTTTTCCCACAGCCCCGCACGACCGCCGAGGCGCGCGTGCGCTTCGACCAGGGTTACCTGATACCCATCCCGGGCCAACAGGCCTGCGGTCGCAATCCCGCCGATACCGCCACCAATAACAACAACAGATTTAGACATGACTTTCCTTTCGAACACTGCGTGGAGAACGAGGCACATAACCCAGCACCACTCGGGTAGCCAATAGTGCCTTTGTGAGGCTGGGAACGCTCACACGGGAGGTTTGTAAGGTCCCAGCCGGTGTCCGGCGAAGGCGGTCGCCCAGGGCAGCAAACAGCGCGTGCGCAAGGCCAACAGCACGCCTGGGGCCAAGCGGCAGTAGCGGCAACGCTGCTGCTGACAAGGCAAGATCGCGATCAATATCGTCCAAAAGCTGGTGCTTAATTTCCTCGCTCAACTCGTCGACTTTGACACCAGGAAAATAACTCCGACCGAGCGCGTGAACGTCAGCACCCAAGTCACGCAAGAAGTTCACCTTTTGAAATGCGGCGCCTAAAGCCCTCGCACCACGAACCATAGTGTCTCGATTGTCACTCGACGTTTCGATATCCTCGAGGAACGCCTCAAGACACATCAGCCCCACCACCTCGGCAGAACCATAAACATAGTCGGCAAATGACTCTGGGGTGTGGGTTGTTTCGCTCAGGTCCATCCGCATCGAATGGAAAAATGGAGTGACCAACTCTCCGCCCACACCGACTTTTCTTGCAGAGTGGGCGAAGGCGTGAACAATCAGGTTGGTGCTGTAGCCCACCTCCAACGCGCGATGCGTGTCGCGCTCGAGTGCGTCGAGCATCAGCCCTGCTTCAACCTGATCCACGCCGGCTTCGCTGGCGACCCCGTCAACAATTTCATCCGCCAAACGGACCAGTGCATAAAAATTGCCAATGTGCGTGCGCATGCGCGGAGCTAGCAGGCGCGACGCCAACCCAAAAGAGGTCGAATAGCGCCGAATCACTCCGGCAGAGGTTTCCTCCGCCACGCGCGTATACAGGTCAATACGGGTGTCTAAGCCAACCACCATGGTGGCACCCTCCCCAAAAGACCTGTTGCCCGTAGGCTATGGATGTGTCGAGCGACCGCACGACCAACGAAACTTTACCCTTGCACAGTACCGCGAGAAAAAGATGAAACCCTCCGAGCTTGTCATCCTTCTAGACGAAGACGGCCGCCACATCGGCACGGCTGACAAAGCTACCGTCCACACCACGGACACACCCCTGCACCTGGCCTTCTCTTGCCACGTTTTCAATGCAGAGGGTCAGGTTCTGATCACTCGCCGGGCACTGAGCAAAAAAACCTGGCCTGGAGTGTGGACAAACTCTGCCTGCGGGCATCCCGCCCCCGGGGAGTCAATGCCCGATGCGATCCGTCGCCGAGCACGCGACGAGCTAGGCCTCGAACTTGAGAACATTACCGAAACCCTTCCCGGCTTCCGTTACCGCGCTGTGGACGCCTCTGGGATTGTCGAAAACGAAATTTGCCCCGTCTTTACTGCCACCACGAGCCGCGACCCTTCACCCGCCTCTGACGAGGTGTGCGAGTGGCGTTGGGTGAACCCCTCGCATTTCAAAACCTCCATAGAGATGACGCCGTTCGCTTTTAGCCCTTGGCTAGTAGATCAAATGGCCCAATGGCAGGGGCACTACGGCCTGGAAACATCCGAGCGGTGAAAGTTCTGAAAAGACCGTGACGCGGTGGGGCCACGCTGGCCCTGGTAGCGGCTGCCATAGGCGTCCGACCCATATGGGTGCTCCGCGGGTGAGCTCAGCCTGAAAAAGCACAGCTGGCCAATCTTCATTCCCGGCCACAGCGTGATCGGCAGAGTCGCCACGTTGCTGAGCTCCAAAGTCACGTGCCCAGAAAAACCGGGATCAATAAATCCGGCCGTCGAATGGGTCAACAGGCCCAGTCGACCAAGAGAGCTCTTACCCTCCAGTCGAGCGGCCACGTCATCGGGCAGAGTGACTGCTTCAAACGTCGCCCCAAGAACGAACGCCCCAGGGTGCAAGACAAAAGACTCATCGGGCTCGACCTCCACCAGGCGGGTCAGATCGGGCTGATCTAAGGAGGGATCGATGTTCTGATATTTGTGGTTATCGAAAAGCCGGAAAAACCGATCCAGTCGAACGTCCACACTGGAGGGTTGCACCATCGAAAGGTCTAAAGGGTCAAGCCCCACACGACCAGAGTCAAGCTCGGAGCGAATATCGCGGTCTGAGAGCAGCACCTCACCAGACTAGTAGACTCAGCACCCACCCCTGAAGCTTTGCGGGGGGTTTGCGAGTGTAGTTCAGTGGCAGAACTTCAGCTTCCCAAGCTGATAGCGCGGGTTCGATTCCCGTCACTCGCTCTCGGGCCAGTGGCCCATAAACCAGCAGTCGACGACCACGAAAGGGCCTCACCCCTCGAGCAGAGTGCGCTAAATTAACCGGTTGCTCCGGCGATCCTGGTTCATAAAGCGCACCACATCCTCATCCACGATGATGTCCGAGGGTGACAGGGGGCGCTTCAGGTATAGGCCATCCAGCGAGGTCAGGCGACTGAAGGCCACATACGTTTGGCCAGGAGCAAAAGCCCGGGGGCCTAGGTCGATTACCGCGGCATCAAGGGTCTTTCCCTGAGCTTTGTGGATGGTGACAGCCCACGCCAAGCGAAGCGGAAACTGGGTGAACTCGGCCACCACATCTTGGCTCAAGATTTTGGTAGCCGTTGAGTACTCGTAGTCAACCTTTTCCCACGTCACCGGTTCAACCAGAACCCCTTGCCCATCAACATCGACCAGCACGGTGTCGGTGATTTTCTCCACCACACCGACCGTTCCATTGACATAGCGGGGTCCATCGGGCCCTGCCGTGTCGTTGCGCAAAAACATGACCCGGGCCCCAGGCTTGAGGGCTAACTGTTCATCCGCCGGATACGCGGCGTTGGACCCAAAATCGCCTTCAATATCGGCGTGAGCAATCTTGCCTTTACCCGGCAGCCGCTCCAGCGCGGACTGGTTGATACGAGACACTGCCTGGTTAGTTGTCGAGAGAGTGATCAAATCCGGGTCTTCCGGTGTCCTCATTCCGTGTTCATTGAGCATCCGACCCATGTCAGGCTCCATTCGCCCTTCACGCAGTGCGTTCAGCACCGAGCGAAACTCTGAGTCTGCTTGGCGGTGGATGGTGTCCAGCTCGTGGATGGTCATCTCGGTCTCGGACCAGACTTTTGCATCAAAAAACCAGGGTGAACGGTAGTGGTCTTTGTAATACGCTTTCTCCGCCTGCCCCGACACCACAGGCGACAGTTGATAAGGATCGCCAAACATGACCAGTTGAACCCCGCCAAAGGCGGTGTTCCGTCTCCTTTTTGCTTGACGGAGTCTGCGATCTAGGGAGTCCAGCACGTCGGCTGACACCATGGATATTTCGTCAATCACCAGAGCGTCGAGCGCGGCAAGAACCGCCAACGACTCTTTGGGGATGAAGCCCAATTCCCTCGAACCAATGATGCCAATGGGGAGACGCAGCAGAGAGTGGATGGTTTGCCCACCCGCGGCAAGCGCCGCCACCCCGGTTGGTGCACACACCGCGACCTGCTTGGCGGTGGATTCTACAAAGGCGTGGAGAAGGGTGGTTTTCCCTGTTCCGGCCCGACCGGTGATGAAGACGTGGTCCACACTGTTTTCCATCTGGTCAAGGACCTCATGTTGCTGGGTGCCCAACGCAACCTCCGTCATGGCAATCCTTTCTCTCCCGCCCAGCGGGCACTTCTTCGTCTACGGCAACCAACCTAGGATGGCATCTATGTGGCTCAACGTCCGAAAGTTTGCCTTACTGGCACTCGGCGTGGTCGCACTGTGGCTGGTCAGTGTTTTGGGTTTAAACCTCACGGTCTATTCTCCTGGAACATATGTCCTGTCCTATCTCAACGCGGTGGCGGAAGGAAACTACGGGCTTGCTGCCACCAAAGCAGGCCTCGCTCGGGTTCCCGCCGTTTTACCCGTTGCCACACAGGGCATCAGTAATCCCCGCATCGTGGGGACGCGGACGCTTTCGTCCCACCAGCTTGTCGTTCAGGCGCAATACGACGTGGCGGAAACTAGCGAAGTCTCGTTCTTTATTGTGGAGCCTGGGAACCCCGCCCTTTGGGTTTTTAACACCTGGAATTTTGTGGCCTCACCGACAGCAAATCTTCAATTCACCGCAATCGGGGATAACCGAGTGAGTGTCAACGGCGTGGAATTAGACACCACCCGAATGGGGATTCCACCCACCGCTCGCGTGCTGGTGCCTGGTGTGTATGAGGCCAGTATTGGTACGGACTGGGTTGCTGCCGAGGCCGTGACCAGCACTGTGACGGAAGTGGATGGTTCGTACCTCGTCAGGCTCCGAGCGGAGCCCACCATCCAACTCCTTGACACAACCACGAGCGCTGTCGAGGACTATCTGGATGGCTGTGTGGCGCAAGGTGTTCTGCAACCCGCGAGCTGCCCTTTTGGCGTGACCATCGATGACCGCGTCATTGGGGTACCCGAGTGGAAAATTCTTGACTACCCTCTGGTCTCGCTGAGCCTCGGCCCCGACCGTTCAACGTGGTCCATGGTCGCAAGTGGTGGAGTAGTGGAATCCCGAGTTCAGGTGCAATCCCTTTTTGACGGTTCTGTGAGCGAGGTTGTCAACACGACAGACTTTGGGTTGCGCGGAACAGTTCGAGGAACCTCCCTCGACGAACCGGTACTCAACCTCTACTAGACCTGCTGTCTGCCTCGGCCCTCTTAACCAACATGTCGTTGTAGGCGTCAAGTTCAAGGTCGCCCACGCGATCGGCTTGCCGATCGCGTCTCTTATTGATGCGGTCATCACTTCTGCTCCACGCCCACGTGACAATGATCGCCAAGGCCAGGGTGGGAATTTCTCCGAGACCCCACGCGATTTCGCCTCCGTACTGTTGGTCAATAAGTGGAGAGACCCCCCAGGTTCGACCCATCGCCCCGTACCATTCGGGAACCAACAATCCTGTGCCCAACACAATGCTGAGGCCAAAGAACGCGTGAAACGCCATCGTGGCCAGCACGATGATGAGCCGTAAAGGGTAGGCGGGATTGTGAGGGCTTGGGTCAATGCCGACCAATGATTGAGCGAACAGGTACCCGGTGAGCACAAAGTGGGCCGTCATCCACATGTGGCCCAGATGTTCACGAAGAGCCCACTCAAACAGCGGTGAGTAATAAAAGACGATCAGCGACAATGCAAACAGGACG
>Ga0105054_10004672_pt1 | contig 20299 bp, 20 predicted proteins | sample BON02_FD_78091 | JGI IMG/M metagenome (GOLD analysis project Ga0105054, IMG submission 78091) | Freshwater microbial communities from Lake Bonney liftoff mats and glacier meltwater in Antarctica - BON-02 (megahit assembly) | ecosystem: Environmental > Aquatic > Freshwater > Ice > Glacier...
CCGAAAACCGTCAAAACGTGGGCAGCTTTGCCTCCATCTTTTTAGCTTTCGGCCTTGCCGCCGTGATTTTGAGCGCGCTGCTCTCTGGAGTTCTCGTCACCAGAACTTTTGCCCCTCTTCGGGAAGTGGAGCTCACCGCTGCTCGTTTCGCCGGCGGAGATTTTTCCCAGCGTCTCGGGGGCGGAACACCCAATACGGAGGTGGGGCGTCTCACCCGAAGCCTCAACACCATGCTCTCGCGCATTGACCGGGCCTTTGCCGATAGAGCCGAAAGCTTGGACAGCATGCGCCGCTTTATTGGCGATGCCAGCCACGAACTTCGCACACCGCTGGTCTCGGTGCGCGGCTATGCCGAGCTCTATCGCATGGGTGCAATCACCAAAAAGGCCGATGTCGCCCAGGCAATGGAACGCATCGAAAAAGAGGCAGAGCGTATGACATCGCTGGTGACCGACCTCCTCGAGCTTGCTCGGCTCGATGAGGCAAGACCCCTCACCCTCACTACGGTCGATCTGTTGTCTCTGAGCCAAGACGCGGCACTCGACGCGCTGGCGAGCTCACCGGATCGAACCATCACCATCTGGCACGGCGGTGAACTGGTGCGAGACCCGGCATCGTTGCGACCCGTGACGGTGGAGGCCGATGAAAATAAGATTCGCCAAGTCTTAGCCAACCTCCTCCACAACGCCCTGCGCTTTAGCCCCGAGGGTTCCCCCGTGGAGCTTGTTATCCACCGGGATTCTGCGCGTGGCCTGGGCGTGGTGGACATTGTTGATCACGGCGAGGGCATTCCCCCACAAATCAGGGAAAAGATATTTGAGCGCCTCTGGCGAGCCGATAGTTCCAGGGCACGAGAGACCGGAGGCTCAGGGCTTGGCCTCACCATAGTCCGAACCATTGTGGGGCGCCACGATGGCCTCATCAGCGTGGTGGAAACACCGGGTGGGGGCGCAACCTTCACCGTGTCACTTCCCTTTGTCCCCAAACAGAGAACCTAGAGACTTTCGCCCCAACATCCCAGCGGGCCAGTAGCCACACTCAAGCATGGCCTAATCTCAGGGCATCCCGAAAGGACACCCATGACGAGATACAGCGTTGACAGCGAAGCGGTACTTGCTGCGTCAACTCAAGCCCGAGCCACCATCGCCAGACTTCAAAGCGAAGTCCAGACCTTGAACGCCCACCTGCACTCCTTGAGCTCCAGCTGGAGTGGGCCGGCAGCAACTGCTTTTGTTGTCGTGCACGACAACTGGAGAACAACACAGATGCGGGTGGAGGAAAGTCTTCAGAGCCTCACCGAGTCTCTCTCTCACGCTGGGCGACACTACCAAGAGATGGAAATCGCCAACGCCAGGCTCTTCCAGCGTTAACGCACTGTGGGGTGCCCTCCAAAGAGGACACCCCACAGAGGTACAGAGCTTAGAAGCCCATTCCGTCCATGCCACCGGAGGAGTCCCCGCCAGATCCACCAGAGGCAGGCTCTGGCTTCTCTGCAACAACAGCCTCGGTGGTGAGGAAGAGACCAGCAATCGACGCTGCGTTGAGCAGAGCCGAACGGGTCACCTTGACGGGGTCAGCGATGCCCGCGGCAAGCATGTCAACATACTCTCCGGTTGCAGCGTTCAGACCCCAGCCGACCTTGAGGCCGCGGACGTGCTCGGCAACAACACCGGGCTCGTGCCCAGCATTCAAGGCAATCTGCTTGAGTGGTGCGTCAACAGCGACGCGGACAATGTTTGCCCCGGTTGCTTCGTCTCCAACCAATTTGAGATTAGCGAGCGCCATCGTGCCGGCCTGGATAAGAGCAACGCCACCACCGGCGACGATTCCCTCTTCCACAGCGGCTTTAGCGTTGCGCACAGCATCTTCGATGCGGTGCTTGCGCTCTTTGAGCTCAACCTCTGTTGCGGCACCCGCCTTGATCACGGCAACACCACCAGCCAATTTGGCGAGACGCTCTTGGAGCTTCTCGCGGTCATAGTCGGAGTCCGTGTTTTCGATTTCCTGGCGAATCTGCTTCACGCGACCGGCAATGGCGTCGGATTCTCCGGCGCCTTCAACGATGGTGGTTTCGTCTTTGGTGACGACAACCTTGCGTGCACGGCCGAGCATGTCCAGATCAACGTTCTCGAGCTTCAAGCCCACCTCTTCCGAGATGACCTGTCCACCGGTGAGAATGGCGATGTCCTGGAGCATGGCCTTGCGGCGGTCACCAAAGCCTGGAGCCTTGACAGCAACCGACTTGAAGATTCCACGAATCTTGTTGACCACCAGTGTCGCGAGGGCTTCGCCCTCAACGTCTTCGGCGATGATCAACAGCTGCTTGCCCGACTGGATGACCTTGTCCACGATGGGGAGCAAGTCCTTGATTGCCGAGATTTTCTGGTTGGCAATCAAGACGTAGGCGTCTTCAAAGACAGCTTCCTGGCGGTCAGGGTCGGTAACGAAGTATGCCGACAGGAACCCTTTGTCAAAGCGCATACCTTCGGTGAGCTCCAACGTGGTCCCGAAGGTGTTGGACTCTTCAACAGTCACCACACCTTCCTTGCCGACCTTGTCGATGGCTTCCGCAATAAGATCACCAATGGAGCTGTCGCCAGCAGAAATGGACGCGGTTGCGGCAATTTCGGCTTTGGTTTCGACCTCTTTGGCGTTCTTCAGAAGCTGCTCGCACACCGCTTGGGTGGCGATATCAATTCCACGCTTCAAGCTGATGGGGTCAGCTCCGGCTGCGACGTTGCGCAGGCCTTCGCGAACCAGTGCCTGAGCCAAGACGACAGAGGTGGTGGTGCCGTCTCCGGCAACATCATCGGTCTTCTTTGCGACCTCTTTGACCAGCTCAGCGCCAATCTTTTCGAGGGGATCGCTCAGCTCAATTTCTTTAGCGATAGAAACACCGTCGTTGGTGATGGTGGGTGCGCCCCACTTCTTTTCCAACACAACGTTGCGACCGCGTGGCCCAAGCGTCACCTTAACGGCATCAGCCAGAATGTTGAGCCCGCGCTCAAGGCCACGACGGGCCTCTTCATCAAACGCAATAATTTTTGCCATAAGTTATTCGTCCCTCCCGGACGTCTCGTATGCAACACATTGGCACTCGCCTATTACGAGTGCTAATTGATTTTGGCACTCTCTGCCTAAGAGTGCAAGTGGAGCAGGCGGGTGCTGTCGGCTACTTCACCGTCACCACGGCGGCGTCAACATCGGAGGTCTCGTCGGGGACCAACTCGATCCAGGTGTTGCCTTGCGCCAACAGGACGCTCTCTCCACCCAGCGTGGTCAACACAATGGGTGATTCGGCCGTGGCCTTGATCCATGTCACTTCGATGTAGAACCCTCCACTGAGGACCCATCCTGTGCCTTGGTTGATCAAACGAGTGGTGGGAATGTCTTCCACCACATCAATGGCAACGTTCAAAACCACAATGTTTGCCGCATAGAGCTGGTTTCCACTGGAAGCGGAGTCAGCGGCGCCGTTGGTCTGAAAGCGCAGAAATACACCCTGAGTCCCATCCCATTCCCACGTGGGGCTGGAGAAGCCACTAAAGCGTGTGTTGATCGACGTCATTGCCGTCCCGGTCGCAACAGCGGTGGTCTCTGCCACCGAGGCCGCGTAGTCAAACATCTTGGGAGGTGCTGCACGATCCAGGTGCTCGGCCACCAGCTCTGGAGCTTTGACCAACACGTTGTGGGGAGCGACCTTGGCGCTGGTTCGATAGAAAGTTTCTGCTGTGTCTGGCTGTCCGTGAATCGCGTTGTAGACGGGAGCTTCCTGCATTGCCTGGATGAACCGAACCTGCCCACCCGAATAGGCGAACACGCCACCGAAGGGGCTAATAATTTCGGGGTCCATGGGTCGAACGGAGCGAACCGGCCCAATTTCTGCTGGCAACACCGAGTGCCAAACGGCAAGGTAGCGGGTTAGGCCACCCTCGACGAGTTCCTCAAACACGATGTCCGCTTCGTCCAGTCCGACCTGTGGCCTGGCAGAGGGGTGGTTATCAATTTTTGCTCCTAGAGCTGGGCGCGCGAGGCTTCCCGCTTCGATGGGCTCCCCTGTCAGGGCAGCAACCGTGGAGGTGTCCACCACGGCCGCACCGCTGTCACCGCCTCCACTGACAACCTCATCGACCGCGGCATCCGGGTCACTGGTGCAGCCGGCAAGTGCAAGAGTGGTAATCGCGGTGATAGCGAAAAGTGAGCGGAAACGAAGTGCCATGGTCATGTCGCCTTTCTTTCTAAACACTAAGGGCGTCTCGGTTTAGGTAGATTCAGTATCTCTGTAGTCGGCTCCTAGAACAACGGTGACCCGCGCTCCTGGGTAGGCCGAAGTTTGAATAACGGCTCCTGCGTCAATTCCCAAAACCCCAGCAATTCCCAAAGCGATGGCCCTATCAGCGTCATCACTATACGCCACAACACTTTGGGCGATATCAGTAGAATCGGCGTTTGTTGCCGTGGGTTCAGGCCACCCGATAGCTGTCAATCGAGCTCCAGCGCGAGCGGCCATTCCCTGCGCAGCCGTCCCGTTCAACAGAGTCAGGGTCAGCCCTTCGGTGTCGATAGAACCGGGGTCCGTGACCGGGGCGGCTTCCACATCCAGGGTGGGCTCCTCGAGCGTGGGAGGAGGCTCAGAGTCGGGGTTGGGGGCGCCGTCAATCACGGGAGCTGAGGTGTCTTCCAGGGCGAGACGCTCGCCGCTTTGATCGACAAACCACAGTCCGGCCAGCACCAAGACCACCACAGCGCCAAGAGCGATACCAACCGGGGCAAAAAGCGACAGCGACGATCGGGTGCGCCGATGGGAGCCGACATAGGAGCGGTCAGCTTCGACATCGTCAAAACGGTCGGGGAGAAAAGATGATGCGCCTCGAGGGGCCATACTTATGCTCCTTCCCCACTTGGGTGTCGTGCAGCCCTTCGCAACTGCGCGGCTTCCTGACAATTGCGCACCAACACAGCGTCGTAGTCCCTGGCTTGGGGCGTACGGCAAATTGCGGACACGCGCTGATAGTAACGAGCTAATGAGAGGCCAAAGCGCTCCCGCACCGCAGACTCCTTATTTGGTGTTGCACCCCACGCACCACGTTCAAACTCGAGAATGTCGCGGTCAACGGCCGCCAGACCGCTCTCACCCTGCTCGTGCGTGTTCATTGAGATATATCGTAATCTGACACAGCCCCGCCCTAGGCCTGCGCCCTAGGCTTGGGGACTGTGCGCGTCATTACCCGTCTTCTGTCCCTCGCCTTGCCCGCCGTGTTGGTCGTCGGTCTTTCTGCCTGCCAACCAGCCTCCTATGCCGGTTCGCCAGCAGCCCCCGTGGCAGCCGGTGAGCGCGCTCCGCTTGCCGACATTGACTGGCTGGAGGACCCGCGCAGCTGGCAGGGGCCCTCCACAGCGCTACTCTCCTCCGCCGAGATTGCCCCCATCGAGGGGTCACCCTCCCAAACGTTGCCCGCCACCGTCACCTCACAGGAACTCGGTGACCCACTCACCGTGACCATTCGATCAACCGACCGAGTTCTCGCACTCGATATGTCTGGCTCGCTTGCAGCCACAGTCTGGGCGCTGGGGTTTGGTGATCGACTGATTGGTCGCGATATTTCGACCAATTTCCCCGGCGTGGAAGAGCTACCCGTCGTCACGGGCAGCGGCCACGCAATCTCCCCCGAGTCGGTATTGGCGTTGAGACCGGATCTGATTATTACCGATGGCACCATTGGTCCCCTCGATGTGGTGTTGCAGCTGCGCGATGCTGGGGTCACCGTAGTGTTTGTCCGCCAACCCCCGGGCCTGGGGGCACCGGCCCAGATGGCTCAATCTGTCGCCGCTATTTTTGGCTCCCCCACAACCGGTGAGGCGCTTGCCCGATCGGTGACCGCAGAAATCGAGGCCATCAGCGAGGTTGTTGCCTCACGCGCACCGGCGGACCCTGCCGACAAATTACGCATGGTGTTTTTATATTTGCGCGGCGCCAACGGCATCTATTACCTTTTTGGGCAGGAGTCCGGCGCAGGTGATCTCATCGAAGCTCTCGGGGGAATCGATATCGCTACCGATATCGGGTGGACAGGGTTGCGCCCGATGACTGACGAAGCCCTCATTGCCGCTAACCCCGACCTGATACTCGTGATGTCGGAGGGGATGACCAGTGTGGGAGGGGCGGAGCAACTCGTCAAATTCAAACCTGCCATTGGGCTCACTCCGGCTGGACAAAACTTGCGCTTTGTCGATATGGCCGACTCTCAAGTTCTGAGCTTTGGTCCCCGCACCCCGGGAGTTATTGACGCGCTTGCGCGCGCGATTTATTCACCCGCCAAATAGCAAAACTTACGAGCACCGCGCCAGCGGCGACGGCGCCCCCGATAAGCCACACAAGTGGGGAGTCTTCCGTCTCAAAACATCCCGGCGCTACCGTCATCCGAAAGCTCAGCGGGTCAAGAATTTCTCCCGCCGGATAGGTACCAAACGCGTCGGAGCCCGCAGCAGTAAGAATCACGTCCGCATCGTCTACGCGCCATGTGCCCTGTGCCTCATCCACCTCACTGAGGTTCTCAGCCCAACTCACCGTGGCAAAGGCCACGTCGGGCACGTTCACTGCCACCTCGTCCATGGTGTCACCGGTCACATCAAAAAACAGTGTGGCGGTGCGCTCTGGACCCAGCACAAAACTGGGGTTTGCCACAGTCGTGTCAAGGATTCCTCCGTGGCCCACGAATCTCAGGGCCCCCTCGTAGCCGATCTCACCCGCGGAGCGATCAAAGCTCAGAGAGCCTTCCCCTCCGGTGAAAGAGAATTGAGGGATTGTGTAGGACACGTCACCACTCACTTGCCACTCGCCCTGGGCTATCGCTCCAGAGATGTAGGCGCGAAAAGATTCTTTGAAACCCCAGGTGACCTCACTAGAGGAGACCACACAGTTCTCGGTCGTACCGCTCTCCACTGTGCCACTCTTCACTGCGCCGCTCTCCACTGTGCTGCTCTCCGAGGCAGTGGGTTCCGGCGTGCCGACAGAATGGGGCGCCACCATCATCGCTGCCACCAGGGTAAGCACTCTAAGCATCAAGGGATCGAATCATCAGCTGGTGAGTGATTCCCGCTTCTTGAAAGGGGTCGCCCACCGCAACAAACCCCACCTTTTCATACAGCGGCGTGATGTAGTCCTGGGAGTGCAGATATAGCGGTCGTTCACCATGGATCACCAGTGCGCGATTCAGAAGTTTTTTAGCGAGACCCTGGCCCCGCATATCTGCACGCACCACCATTCGGCCCAGGCTGTCGGCAATTCCGTCGTGTTGGTTGGCAACAGTGTCGTCGTGGACGAGACGAAGGTAGGCCTGCATACCCCCTTCATCACGGCACCAGAGGTGGAGCGTCGTCTCTTCGCGGTCGTGATGATCGAATTCTTCTTCGTCAATGTGCTGTTCAAGAAAGAACACTTCGGAGCGCAACACCGCCATCTCGAAAACATCGTTAGGTGTGAATTCACCAAACGTTTTCGCCACAATGTTGCCGGAAGTCATGCCCTCCACTTTAATGGAGTGACACCCCAACAACTTGACAAAGGATTCACCATGGTGGACAAGGTTACAAAAGACGACGCCCTATGGAAGCAGGAGCTTCCTCCCGAGCGCTACGCGATTCTGCGCCAGTCTGCGACAGAACCACCGTGGAGCGGGGGGCTACTGGGAGAAAAACGCGACGGTGTGTACTCGTGTGCGGGATGCGGGCAGGCACTGTTTGCCAGCGGCACAAAGTTTGAGTCACACTCCGGTTGGCCATCGTTCTGGGATGCGATTGAACCGGGTGCTGTGGAACTTCATGAAGATCGCAGCCTCTTTTCTGTGCGCACGGAAGTGGTCTGTGCGGCATGTGGCGGGCACTTGGGTCACGTCTTTCCTGACGCCTACGGCACACCCACCGGTCAGCGCTACTGCATGAATTCACTTGCCATGGAATTTGACGAAGCCTCCGACTAACGCTTTTTTGACAGAGTCACCAGTGCTGACCCCGCCAGGGTAACCAACGCACCCAGCACCGTGGCAAGCTGAAGATCCGAGGTCGCCACCGGCGCGGTGGCATCGAGAATAATGGACCCCACCAGTTGACCTGTGACCAAACTGACTCCCAGCCCGAGAACACCGATGATTCGCACCGTGGTGACCTGAATCACGATAAAGCTCGCACCGACAATGCCCCCTGTCCACAGCCACCAGGTGCCAGGCCACGCGGTGGGACCCCCGGTGAAGGCAAGTGACACCAAAAACACCACCAACAACACCGCTGTTCCCACAGCAAAGTTGACGAAGGTGGCACTGAGTGATGACAGCGCCACACCCCCGACTCGTCCATTGACCGCCTGTTGAAAACCAGTCCCCACCCCGGCAATGAAGGGCAGGAGAAAAATCGCACTCACGGTGGTCGAGGATCCCGGGCCAACATCGACCGCGATGCCTACACCTGTCAGAACCAGCACAGCCCCCAGAACCCTCCAGGGCGTGAGGCGCACCACAGGAGAACCCAACCATCCTCGGGTGTCGATTGCCAAAGCTCCGAGGGTCTGTCCCGTCACCACCGCAATCGTAAAAAGCGCCACGCCCAACACCCCCGCGGTGAGACCCTGGGTCAACACAAGGAGTGCTCCTCCGGCGCCGCCAATCGCTCCCCACCACGGAAGTTCCCCGTCGGCGAGAGCTCTGCGAACCAGAGCAAGGCCATGGCGTCCTGCGCGGTTGAACACCATGGCGAGAGTCAAAATCATCAGGCCTGTGGAAAACGACAGCAATGCTGCGAGAGCACCATCACCCAGGGCCATACCAAACTCGCCATTAATGCGACTTTGCAGCGCCACCATCACACCGGCAACAACACTCGCAGCAACCGCACCTACATAGCGACGCGATGGTGTTATGCCGGGGCTGTTCGTCACTGCCTAAGGCTACCTCCGAAGGAGGAGGGGGAGCTTGCGCGCGCTCCCCCGTCAAAGCGCATCCTGCGCCGAACAGGACTGCTACCCAAGTGACTAATCATCCACAACTCATTGCGGTGTGCGGCACTGCGCCATCGACAAGACCACCGGGCGGTGGTGGGTGACTCCACACGACCTCAGAGACCTGTTCTCCGTGGAAACCTTCACGTGCGTCGAACCTCTTGACCGAACACACCTTTACATCGCCCGGGCGATAGATTATGGGCAACAATCGTCCCGTTCTTTCCCTCTGAGAGGTTCCCCTATGAGTGCACACCAGAGAGTTGTGGTTGCTATCGCGGTCGCGAAGTCAGGGCAAGCCTCGACACTGTTCGCTCGCCTTGAGGATGTCGCTCGAATGTCATGGAGCGAACCCGGTGTGGTGACCTACGCGGTGCACGATGTTCTCGACCAGCCTGGAACCTTCATGATGGTGGAGGTGTATTCCTCCGACCAGGCTTTTCACGATCACCTGGCCACAGACCATGTGCGTGCCCTGATTGCGGATTTGCCGGATCTGATTGAGGGCGAACTGCTCGTCCACCACGGCCGCGCCGCCGCATCCTTGAGCGGCATCAAAGCGGTGCTGTAACGATGGCTGCCTGGACCATCACACACCGGATTGGTTTCGTCTCAGGTTCTCGAATCCTTCCCCATGGGGCGCAGTCCGGCCACGACATCCCGTTCTCCCAGCGCCCAGCGATGGGATGTGCACTCTCAGGGTTGCCGGCAGAAGAGAGAAAAACGCGCTAGTGGTAGGCGACCAGTTCGAGCCACGAAAACTTCTCGCCAGCGAGCGCAAACAGAAAATCCTTGAATGGGTGGCGTCGGAAGGAACCATAGATTTTTCCAGCCTCGCTCGGTTCCTCGATGTGTCCCTAATGACGATTCGTCGCGATGTGCGCCATTTGGTTGACCAGGGTTTTCTGACCTTGACCAGGGGAGGTGCCACAGCGGCATTGGCGCGTTCGGTCGATATCCTGGTGAACCCTCGAGCGTTTGATTCGAGCGTGGCTAAAGCTCGAATAGGCGAATTCACTGCCAGGAACATGACCGACGGCGATGTTATTTTTGTCGGAACAGGATCGACGACCGCGCAGTTCATTCAATTTTTGAACCCTCACCAAAACCTGACCGTCATCACACCGTCTCTCCCCCACGCGTCTTTTCTCGCCTCCAAAGGGGTTCGGGTAATTAGTACCGGTGGCCTTGTCACCACCGATGATTTAGCCCAGAGCGGCTCGATCGCCGCCTCAAGCATTTCTCGTTACAACGCCGACTTAGCTGTGATTGGTGCTCACGGCGTCTCTGGCACCACGGGTGTGAGCGAAGTTAATGGAGAGATCGCGGAGCTCAACCGGTTGATGGTCGAACATTCCGCAAAAGTTTGGCTCCTTGGTGATCTCTCCAAGGCCGGTGGCACCAGTCCCTTTCACGTCGCTGGATTGGACGCCATCGACACCATTGTCACGACTCACGATGGGGTCGATCGATTCGAAGCCGAAGTGGGTGGCCATGCCCAGGTTATCGGCGCGCCACTTTCGACGTTTATGTTCCCCACAGCGGTGTAATTAACGTCTTTCAATACTTCCCGGGTAGTGTTTCGGTGAAATGTGCGGGGACTCTTGACCCATTCTCCGGGAGAGACCTCGCGGGCTTCACCCGGCCAGCGAAATCTGGGCATCACGCAGGACGTATCGAAGGGACATGACATGACAACAATCGCCTATTTGGGTATGGGAACCATGGGAAGCGGTATGGCCGCCAACCTCGCCAAGGCGGGCCACGATGTGCGGGCCTGGAACAGAAGCCCCAAAACGACCCCCGTTCTCGAGGCCGCCGGGCTCAATGTCATGACCGACCTCGCTCAGGCTCTCGCCGGTGCCGAGGTCGTGATGTATTGCCTCTCCGATGACGCAGCCGTCACTGATCTCGTCTTTGGCGCGCACTCACTGATTGATCACGTCCCCGCTGGCGCCCTCGTGATTGACCTCTCAACCATTGACCCTGAAACCAGCAACCGTGAGCGCGCTGCCTTTGAAAATAAAGGCCACCACTTCCTGGACGCCCCCGTATTTGGCACCAAGGGAGAAGCCGAAGGTGCCGGGTTGTGGACGGTGGTCGGTGGACCCCGCGACGCCTTTGACGCTGCGAGGCCCCTGCTCGATGCCATCAGTGCGACCGTTCACTACATGGGTGAGGGCGGCAATGGGACAGCGATGAAGCTGGTCGGAAACCTCCTGGTCGCCTCACAGATTCAAGCGTTAGGCGAGGCGCTGACCTTGGCCAAAAAGGCGGGCCTGAACCTGGCCGATGTCCAAGGCGTCCTCGACGTCGCTGACTTCCGAACGCCGATTTATTACGGTGTAGGTCGAGGGGCGCAGGTTGGCGACTACACGGTCAACTTTGCACTGGATTTGATGCTCAAAGACGCCAAGCTCATTCAAGCTTTTGCCAAGAGGCTCGGTTCTCCCGTCCCCACCGCTGCTACGGCGCAAAAATACATCGAAGCGTCCATCAGCGACGGCAACGGCGCATTAAATGCTTCTGCTCTCATATTGGCTATCGCCAAAGAAGCGGGAGTTGACCTTGCTCTCTAAGCAGGCCCAGAAAATGTTTCACCCGACCTCCGGCCGGTGCATCAACATCGCCATGGATTTAGGAATATTTGGCGCACGAGCTTTTTCCCAGGGAATCGAAGACCTTCCCTCGGCATTTGCGACAATCGCGAGGGCGAAGCCCGATGTGATTCAAGTAAACCCCGGTGGTCTTCGCACCCTGCGCGATGCCGGATTGTCCGATTCGGTGACCGTGGCGCTGCGCTTAGATGTGACCAACGTCTATGAGCCACGCGTTGTGGAGAAGGCGTGGGACATAGCCCACCCGAACACTCTCACCGACGCAGAGGACCCGAGCGTCGGGTGTGTGGTGTTGAACTTGCTCGAAGTGGATAATGATGCACAACTGCAGGAACAATGCATTAGAAACATTCAAGAAATTGGAGCCCTAGCAAGGGCCCGCGGAATCTCGCTCATGATCGAGCCCCTGGTGATGACATCCAACTCCGAGGGCGGTTCGTCCTCCGTGTCTGACCCCGAACGGATTGCCACTCTGGTGCGCCAAGCCGTTGAACTGGGAGCCGACATCATTAAAGTTGACCCGGTCGAACCAATGGAACGGTTCCGCGAGGTCGTCGACATTGCCTACCCGATCCCCGTGTTGGTTCGCGGCGGCGGCAAAGTCACGACGCGCCAACTACTGGAGCGCACCGCGATTGCCATGGACGTCGGGGCAAGTGGTGTCGTCTATGGGCGAAACGTCGTCCAACACCCCGACCCCGCTTCCCTCATCGCAGCGTTGGTGGCAATTGTCCATCACGGCGCAAATATCGACGATGCGCTCGCGCTCGTCAAGGAGTAGCCATGAACACACAAAAAGCTGCAGTAATCACCAATGTTCACGAAGTAGAAATCCACGACATTCCTATTCCTGAGCTAGGACCGCGTGAGGTCCTTGTCAAAATTGGCGCCGCGTCTATTTGTTCCTGGGAACACCGCACCTACATCGGTAAGCAAAGCCCGGGCTTTCCATTCCTCGGCGGCCATGAAAACGCCGGCGAAGTGGTCGCTATCGCCGACGATGTCACCACCATTTCTGTGGGGGATCGGGTCACCCTCGGACCCACAAAGTGCGGCGTGTGTCGCGCCTGCCTGCGAGGGGAAGATAAAGCCTGTGTGGAGCACTTCAAGTACTTCTCGCTGAAGGGCGGCGAGCTCGGGCCGGGCGGGTTTCTCGAATACAAAGTGCACCGCGAAGACGGCTGCTTTGATGTGGGCGACGCGCCCTATGAGTTGGCCTGTCTCGCGGAACCGCTGTCGTGTGCTGTCCATGGTGTTCGCTTGATGGGAATGTCTCGTGGCGACACCGCCGTAGTGTTTGGCGCTGGCCCCATGGGACTGCTGAACGCTTTGGTACTCGCCCATGCGGGTGTGGATGTCGCGATTGTCGATATGGATCCCGAACGACTTCGAGTAGCGAGCGATAACGGCATTACCAAAACCATTGTGAGCTCCGGTGACGCCGTGGACGCCATCCTCGAGATGTTCCCCGGGGGCGTGGACGGAGTGGTAACCGCCATAGGGTCAAAGTCGGTGAACCAACAAGGCCTCAAAGTCTTGCAGCCCCGGGGAACCCTGTGTCTTTTCGCCTCAGCCCACCCTGTCGAACCGCTGGAGGTGGACCCCAACTGGGTTCACAATTCCGAGGTGCGCATCATTGGCGCCGTGAGCGCGGATCTCGAAGACCATAAAAAGGCTACCGACATGATTGCGGCCGGTGAGATTGATCTTTCGTCGATTATGGAAAAGACTTTTCCCCTCAGCGAAGCGAAAGCGGCTTTTGAGTATCTTTCCGCGAAGCCTTCCTATCGGGTTGCGCTCATCCCCTAGTAGCCCAAGTCGTGAAGCTTGTGCATCTGCTCTTTTGTCGCTCCATATAGCTCCGTGTAAATGGTGTGCAAGGGCATATAGGTTTCGTTTGTCGCAGGGTTGGGGACCACTGTCGTGCCCTGCCCTTGCCATTCTCGGATAGCTTCTGGGCCGGGGACGAGGCCTGTTGCTATCCCAGCAAGAAGTGCGTCGCCGTAGGACGCACCGACGGTGAGGCGAGCCACCTGCTGGGGAACCCCGCTGATATCGCTCACGCTTTGCAGCCATACGGGGTTTTTCGTCCCTCCGCCCACCGCTTGAATGGTGTGGGGTGGAGCACCAATATCGGTGAACAAGTCAACGTGCTGTTTGATCCCGTGCCCTATCCCCTCCAGGGTCGCCCTAAAAAGGTCCCCTCGGGTGTGGGTGAGACTGAGACCAAAAATCGTCCCTCGCGCCCTGGGGTCGTTGATAGGTGTTCTCTCGCCCGAAAAATAGGGCAACACGATGACACCCGCGGAGCCAGGAGCAGACTCGCTGGCCTCCCTGGTGAGGACCGAATAGGCGGGTTCCCCACCTTGGTTTTCGGCCTCGACGAGTTCCGCGGCAAAGGTATCTCTAAACCATCGGGTCAACGCACCCGAGGTGGACATACCCGCCAACAAACACCAGGTCCCAGGGAACAAATAGGGTGCGGCCCACAGACGTTCGTCTTTGGCTTGATCATTATCGGTGACTTGAATAATGAAAATGGTCGAACCGTACATCAGCATCATCTCACCGGGTTGGGTCACTCCGACGCTAAGTGCCTCAGCACCTGCGTCAATCGTGCCCACCGACACGGGGGTGCCCTCATTGAGTCCCGTTTCCCGAGCAGCCCACTCGGTAATTCCACCCGCAATCTCGTGGCTCCAAGCCAGCTCCGGCAAGCGCGACGATTCGACAAGCCCCTCGAGCAGCTCTTCGTTCCATTCGCGCTTCCACGGGTCATAGGTCGGATGGTGCGATCCGGCCGAAAAATGATCCACCACAACTCGACCGGTGAGGCGCGCCACGATAAAAGTGGTGGCATCAACAAACCACCGAGCTTTGGCAAAGATTTCTGGTTCGTTCTTTTTAATCCATAAGATTTTTGGTCCAGTGGCCTGGGATGACAGCGCGTTGCCACACGCGTTGAAAATATACTCTTCACCAAACTGAGCGTTCATTTCGGCAATTTCGTTCACCGCCCTTGTGTCAACACCGTAGAGAATGCCGTTTCGCAGAGGGTTAAAGTTTTCGTCCATCGGCAACACGTCCGGGCCTATGGCGCTGATGCCGACGCCTTTCACCTGGTCGGGGGAAACCCCCTCCGTCGCAAGCAACGCCTTGCTCACGGTAACCACGTCACCCCACCAGGTTGCCTCGGCGTCGTGTTCGGCCCAGCCGGCGCGGGGGAAAATCACGGTGTGGGGTTTCACTTGGGTCGCAATGACAGCACCCTGCGGTGTCACAAGAACACCTTTGGTTTCGTAGGTGCCGACGTCGATTCCCATTAATAGGTCAGTGGCCATGGTTTACCTCCTGTTGTTGTCAAGATCTTATGGAATCCCAGTGCGCGGGAAAGGCAGCCACGACGTCCCCTGCCAGTGTGGCCAGGCCGTGGAGGTCATCAAGCGAACACATTTCCACTCCCGTGTGGGTATAGCGCGTAGGCCAGCACAGATCAATGGATGGTGTTCCCCCATTGACGAGCTGAACATAGGACGCATCGGTGAGTAAACCCACCGTGGCGTGCTTTTGCAAAGATATATTCCCCTTCGCGGCAGCCTTTTCAGTCATATCCACTAACCCGGGGTGGGGAATAACGCCATTGAGTGTGCCACGGCCGTGGAAACTGTAGAGACCCATCACGGGCCCTTTACCCACCTCGATACCGTTGGGGGTTCCCATCTCGGGCGTATCTCCAGCGGCAACAAGGTCCAAAGAAATCGCCGCAACTGGTGTGATTTTCTCTGCGGCGAGCATGGCGCCGCGGAGATTGAATTCTTCTTGAACACTTCCCACCAACACCACATTTACCGCGGGCGGGCTCTGGGAAAAACGCTCTGCCAGTTCAATCAGCACGGCACAGCCGCCGCGATCGTCGACGCTGGTTCCGGCCACGCGGTTATTGCTGAGACGTTCAAATCGTGGCTCATAGGCCACGTGCTGACCAACTTCGATACCCAGCGCTGCCACATCTGCCACACTCGCAGCGCCCACGTCGATATAGGCCTTATCGATTGTGGGCACCTGATACTTCATGGCCTCGGGGGTGAGGTGGTGTGGTGGGGTTCCCATCACACCGATCACCACCCGGTCACCACGGACCAGAATGTGGACGACACTTCCAGGGAGGACGCGCTCGGGAACTCCGCCAAGCCGAACTACCCGAACAAAACCCGTGTCTTCAATTTTGGTGATCACCATACCCAGCTGATCGGTGTGGGCAAAGACCATCACGCTCTCCTCCGTGGGGGTGGCCGCGTTGATACGCGCCATCACGTTGCCCACAGAGTCCACGGTGATGTCCTTGGTGAAAGCGCCCAGATCGTCCTTAATCTGACGAATCATGGGGCCTTCCCTGCCTGAGGTGGCAGAGATCAGGCAGTACTTTTCCAAACGGGATTCGAGGCTCATTATTTTTTTGTTGCCCTAACCTTTTCGACCCTCAGGGAAGGCTTCTCTGCCATGGTCTCGCCACGTGCCGTACTGTCACATAATTCGATGCAAGTTTCGGTGGTCCTCTGAGTGGTGGCTTCGTGGGTCACAGGGACGATTCCCGCCTCGCGAGCTTTTGGAAGACCGCTCTCGAGCGATTCCAGAGAGTATGGGGCTACAGCGATAGCGTCCACTCTCTGAGTAATCAACTCCTCCACGATGCGGATCTCCTTCTCTGGGCTACACACCTTCATCGGTACCAGTTTCTGTGGCGTCAATACCGCTCGTGGAGCGCCTAGGCCACAGGGGTAAGTGTGAGAGAAGATTACACTCAAAGCCCACATCGAATGTTTCATTACGGGAAAAATTGGTGACGATCTGCTGGCGGTGTGTCCCCTGAGACAGTGATTGTGGGAGAAAAATTCTGACAGCTTCCTTTTCCTCAGGAGCAACGGGGGGGGCCGCGCAGCTCGCCTGCTCTCGATGTCGCAGCCAGAAGAGCTGCCGCTGTGGCGAGGATCCAGCATGCTCTCCCCCAGCGCCTGGCCGAGGGCAGAATATCCCCGTGGGGAGTAATTATCATTTTGTAACACTTTTTGTGTTAGGTTTTGTGTTAAGTTCCCGTCGGTTAAGATGTTTGTCAACGGGACACGGAGTCATTGCGGCTGGTGTTCCGACGCTTCACCACTGCTCATGATTATGGGAAAGGGCGCGATATGACCACCGATGCCGATCTGGGCGCTAGAAAAACGGGGCGTAATTGTGCGCCCCCGGCAGAGTAGGCCGTGATGTCCGCAACCACCCTCACTCCACAAGCACTTCACGAAACGCAGCGCGTAGCAGATGTGATTCGCGCACACGCTGCCGAGTGGGCAATCCGAGCCAACGGCGGGTACCTCGCGCAGTCGTGTGGTGTTGCAGAGCTATTTTCTCTTCTCCATACCCAAGTGATGGATTTGGGTCCTTCCATGGCCCCGCTCAAACCACCCAGGTTTTCTGGAACCCCCACCCCAGGAAATCCTGGTGTTCGAGGAGAAGATTGGCTCGGTCACGGTCCAGACATCTTCATCATTTCGCCGGCCCACTACGCCTCGGCCCACTACGCGACTTTGGCTGCCACCGGTCGCCTCGACCCCACTGCACTGGCTGAAGACTCCACCGATGGTGGGCTGCTGGAAATGATCGGTGCAGAGCATTCACCCGGCATGGTCGTCACCAGCGGTTCGTTGGGAATCGCCCTGGGTGTGGGTGTCGGTCGAGCTATCGCCCGAAAGCGTGTCGGCAAACCCGGTGATGTGTGGGTCATGATTTCGGATGGGGAACTCCAAGAAGGATCAACGTGGGAAGCAATCCAACTCGCCGTCTCTGAAGGTCTGGATAACCTCCGTATTGTTCTCGATCGCAATGACATGCAAGTTGATGGCCAAATGCCCCAGGTAATGCCCATCGGTGACGCCGCGGCAAAACTCCGAGCATTCGGATTGAATGTCTTCGAACACCCCGCCCACGATATTCCCGGTCTGCACAGCACGCTCCTTGACATGAAAGCATCAAGCGGACCCGCCGTGTTGGTCAGCTATTCCGAACCGTGGCGGGGGTTTAGTTTCCTGCCCGCTCGATGGGAAAGCAACAAACTCCATTTTGTCCGCCTCACCAGCGAAGAAAAAACACTCCTGGAAGAAGAGGTGGCCCAAATATGGGAACGCTCGTAAATAAACCTTTCTACACAGCCCTGCGGGAACACGGCCGCACCCACGACAACGTCGTCGTCGTCACCAATGACCTCACCGCCAGCTGTGAAGCCGACGGATTTCGGGATGAATTTCCCAGCCGTCATATTTCTGCTGGCATGGCAGAACAAGCTCTGATTTCTTCACTGTCGGGGATGGCGGCGGAGGGCCTGTACCCGATCTACACATCTTTTGCAGTGTTTTGCACCAGGCGCCCCTACGAGCAGATCCTGTTGACACTCGCCTATCCCGCCAAGAAGGCCACCCTGGTGGGATTCCTTCCCGGCTTGATCACGCCGGGTGGAGTAACCCACCAATCCGTGGATGACATCGGCCTGATGACCGCCTTGCCAAACATGACGGTCATCGAAGCAGGCGATGCCACGGATATGGAAACAGTTCTCGATGCCGTGCATCCCGTCGCGGGACCCACATATATCCGTGGGTTGCGAGGCGAAGTGCCCCGCCTGTTTGATGAACCGATGCGCCTTGGCCACCACCGCACGATGTTTGAGGGTAGCGACGTGTTGGTCGTGGTCTCTGGACACCTCACCGCGAGTGCTCACAGTGTGGTCGCCGATATTCGGCGCCAGCACCCGGGGGTGGGCCTAATTAACGTGTCCACCTTGAAACCTTTTGATGACGAGGCGCTGATCCAGAAGCTGCTCGCCGCCACCACCGTCGTAACAATCGAAAACCACTGGGTAGTCAGCGGTCTTAGTCGTATTGTCGGCCAGGTTTTGGTGGCCAATCACGCCACCACCCGACTGGTCAGCGTGGGTGTCCAAGACACCTTCACACACGGCGGTAGCGCCGCATATTTGGAAGATTTCTATGGCATCAGCGAGCGCCACATCGCGCGAGCAATTCTCGGAGCTCTCGGTGTGGAGACCGACACTGTTGGGCAATCAGAAGGAGGGGGAATTGTTACCCTCACCGAAGGTGTGGCCGAGGGGCTCTAGGAAAACGGTGTCAGTAGGCCACTCCGTCTGGCCACTGATCCCCAAGCGGGCGTGAGACCGACCAAGATGAGCGCGGGCCCGCACTGTTGTGCTCGACAGCGAGAAATTGTTAGACCGCGTGTCTAGCCTCAAAGCACAGCGACCCCCACTCCCGCCCACAGCCCGCGGTGACCAAAAGGTCGGGGGCATCGTTCTCTCAGCAAGTGCCAGGGAGGTTGGTAGCTGACACCAAGGCTCTATGAGGTGGCCGCTCAGGGTCTGGCCTGGCCTCGGACATAAGCTGAGAAAGTTGCGTCGAGGGTCCCCAGGCATCCGCTTGGAGCCCACAAAGTGTCGCAAACAGAATAAGGAAGTTCCTCATGAATAACGAAAATACGCCCGGCACCATTGTTGAGGTCGCTGTTGCTGCTGGATCCTTCACCACCCTCGCTGCCGCTCTTGGAGCAGCCGGCCTGGTTGACACTCTTCAAGGTGAAGGCCCCTTCACCGTCTTTGCTCCCACCGACGACGCTTTTGCGGCCCTGCCTGCTGGCCTGGTTGACGCACTGCTCTTGGAAGAAAACCGCGAGGTTTTGGCCCAGGTCTTGACCTACCACGTGGTCGCGGGCGCCGTTCATGCAGCCGATGTTGTTGCTGGTGACGTCCCCACTGTCGAAGGCTCCGCCATCACCATGACCGTCGATGGCGGTGTTGTTCTTAACGGATCAGCACATGTCGTCACTGCTGACGTTGCCGCATCCAATGGTGTTATTCACATCATCGATGCCGTCATCGTTCCCCCAGCACTCGATGTTGCAGCGCTAATCAAGTAATTACATCCCTGATCTGTGGCTCGGTGCGTTTACGCACCGGGCCACATATTTTTGCGCAGCGTTAACTGCAGTGGGTGCCGCGCCACGAAGCCGCTCACCCGTGGGATTAGGCCATGGCCGTGTGCTCAACTCCGAGCCGGTGTCTTTGAGAGGCCGCCGCACTCTGGAACAAGGTGGTTCCGCTGGGGCCATGACCCTGGTGACAAGCTCACCCGTCCTGGCAGGAATCCTGCCGTAGCTCTCTTGCGCAAGGGCCAAGGATCTTGTGGCAAAGAGCACGAGAGAGGCCTCTTTTCACCATTCTGACCGGCAAGTATGAACAGGTAGAAACCCACATGCTAGGGGTGCCGCGGCGCGAGTGGGGCCACCTGAGAGAATCGAACTCTCGACCTTCTCATTACGAGTGAGACGCTCTACCAACTGAGCTAAGGCGGCGAAGCCAAAAAAGGCTCATCCCATGCTAACCGAAGTTCGCCCGCAGCCACCCACTCACCGTTGGCATCGGAGCCCGTCTTCGGGGATCTCCCCCGTCACGAAGTACGTATCCACAGGTTCGTTAATACACGGGTCCTTTTCGTCATACGCAAGGTGGCCCTCCCCGACCAGGGTGAGCAACACCGAGTTCTCCAGCTGATCGTTGAGAGACACCGCCCAGTTATAGGGGGTGGCGGGGTCACCGGTGGTGCCAAGAATCACGACGGGTGCGGCCCCCACGCCA
>Ga0105054_10004675_pt1 | contig 20291 bp, 24 predicted proteins | sample BON02_FD_78091 | JGI IMG/M metagenome (GOLD analysis project Ga0105054, IMG submission 78091) | Freshwater microbial communities from Lake Bonney liftoff mats and glacier meltwater in Antarctica - BON-02 (megahit assembly) | ecosystem: Environmental > Aquatic > Freshwater > Ice > Glacier...
ATTTCATTAACCGTGGAGAAGCCAGATTCAGCCAACCCTTCTTTAGCCATCGTTCACTTATCTCAAACGACAATCCCTTTCCATTTCTTGCACGTTCTATAGCAAATGACAATGCATCACCACCGAATACACAAACCTCAGCCTCTCGTGCAAGCGTCAAGGCCTGTTCTAACGCCTTTCCACCATTGTATGCACAAATGCAATAAGATTTTGTCTTACTATAGTCCGAACCACCCTTCAGTAACGATTCATCCACAGGCATTGTAGCAACAAACCTGTAGTCGTTGTCCAAAAGTCTGTATAGCTCATCAGCCACTAGCACTTGATGGTGATTTAGAAAATTACAAAAGAATACGAGTTTCATTTTCTTTTATTCTCAATATTATCTATTGTCTTATTCCAAACTTCTGTATTGAACATTTTGGCTACAAGATCTCCCTGATTTGCATATTGCATCAGAACCTCACTCGGCTTGCTGCATATTTCCGATATTTGCCTCTTGAATGCTTCACAATTTGGATCCACTTTAAAGTACTTTATTTCACCCAGTTGTTTATATGCAATTGTTGAAATCACAATTCTGTTATGAAGTAGCGATTCAATAATCTTTGAAGGGAAGTTACACTTATTCTCAGGATAGCTTTCGTCGCGCGTACTAAATTGGTATGTAACTCTATGCATAATATCCAAATAATTATTAAAAGATACAGAACCATGATATTTGATATTAGGATACTTTGCTGCATACTCCTTGATCATATCTTCCCCCTCAAGCACATTACCCGTAATATGCAAAATACAATCTGGTATCTGAGAGAAAGCCTTTAACACCATAGGAGTTGACGCAATTACAGGCGAGATAACACCAGAAAGCAAAAATTCTTTATTGGGATTGTCTATGTTAGGATTTTCTTCACTTTTGGGAGGTACAACCCCAGGAAGTAAAGCAGTATTCTTACTACTAAACAAAGGAGATTCGGCTAAACAGATTGTTCCATCTGCTCTATTTATCAGTTTCAAGTACCAGTAATTTTGCTCCTTCCATCTCTTTGCAGGAGTAAAGTCAAGGATTATGATATTCAATTTTACCGATGATTTAAACAACTTGACCAAAATAAACAACAAGGCATTCATAATATTGAGATTGTAAAGCCATAAAGAATCACTCTTCTTTACTTGCTTGAAAATCTTCCACTGCTCTTGAAAGATTGCTAATTTTGCCAAAACACTATCCTTCTTTCTCCAATTAGAATAAACAACTTCATAACCATCGTCTGTTATCTGTGGCAATTCACCTCTTACAGTTAAAGGCATCAAAGAATACACCTTATCAAAACCGCCTCCGCACATTAGATTTCGAGAGAAATTTGCGGCAGCAAAGGACAATTTGTATTTTGCTACCAATTCATCTGGCAGTAAAAATGTTTGAAAAATACGCATTATAATATGTTTGCTTTAGCGAGTTTATTTACTCCATCTTTAATGTATTTCAACGCAACAAGAGACAGTAGCAAAAAAGAGTATTTTAGAACTACATTTAATGAGAAATACTCATTGAGGAGTATAATTATTATTTGTGAGAAAGCAACAATCAGGTAAGTTTCATTTCCAACTTTTTGAAGCATAATAGACACATATTTAAGATGTTTGTCAATCCACGATGATACCATAAAAATCATCAAGGTACCAGCTATAGCTCCTATTGTCAAAGGTAGAAAGGGCAATATAGAATTAAAGCATAAATCCAGTCTCCAAAATTGTGAAATACCTGCAGTAACAAAGAACAAAAACAAAATATGCCAAAGTTTTGAATCTGCTATTCTAGAACTATATCGTTTCAATTCAGAGCCAACTACAATTAGTGCAGTTGCAAATGGAACAGAAGATATTGACCATGGAAACTGAATTTTATAGAAGCTTAAAACACTACTAATAGCAGCAAACATAAAGGCAAATGAAAGTACAAGATATCTGTTTTTAATACTATAAATATTTTTAGCAATAAGAGAAGCTAAAAACAGAACCGGAATGAACCATAGTGCATAAGACACCCATCCATTGCAAATCCAATGATTGAAATCATTCCATCCATGAGGTATTTGTATCAATAATACAACTAATGAATAAACAAAAAAGGGCACTAATAGTGTTTGGAACTTTCTTTTGGTAAAACCTTTAAAATCTGTCTTTTGCCAATTCGTTGCCCATCCTGATGCAATAAAAAACAATGGCATGTGAAAAGCCCAGATGAAGTTAGACAAAACAGAAGGTATTGAAGTATGGCCTATTATCATTAATAGAATTGCAATGCCTTTTGCAATATCAAGCCAGTAGAGTCGACTACTCACCATTTGCAATTATTGATTATTAAATATAGAATTACTAACCTGTTTGAAATTGTAATTATATACGTCTAAATAAGCAAATAGTAATATAGTATATAGAACAAGTGGATATAATAATTGAGTGTCTGTATATGGTCTCTGAAAATATCCTAATAATAAAATTATAAAGGCATATTTATATTGACGTTTACGTTGGCCTAATATTAGTAAAAATAAAAGCGGGACATATGTAACTACAACACCTAAAATACCATCAGACGCCCAATTTACGAAAAAATTAGCACCCACAAAGCCTTCCTTGTTTGAAATAACAGTAGCCAAATTAGTGGCACCTACTCCTATCATTGGTGAAGTTGTGAAAATTCTCCAACATCTTTCCATAAGGTCTAACCTATTATCTCCAGACAAGGTTCCAGTTTGCTCATCTACCGTAAAACGACCAAAAATTGCATTATCCAAGCCCTCGCTAAATGATGCAATACCAATTAACACAAGAAGAAAAAGAATTGCAGGAAAGATAACCTTCTGTCGCTGATTTTTGTAAAAGAAAAACAAGTACGCAAATACTTGAATGAAATAAGCCATCGAAAGTGTCGAAATCAAGCCAAATAACAATAGATATTCTATTTTTTTATTATCAACATAGAGTTTATTAAGAAGCAGTGCAAAAATACCCCAAAACGCCAAAGCTCCGGGTTCATCATAGAATCCGGCATTACGAATGAAACCATCAAAAACTGCATTAGTTGTGAATAGACCATAAAAATACCCTGGTCGACCATCCATTTGGATAAATTGTGATATTGGATACAATAAGCCAAGAAGAACTAGCACAAAGCCTATTGCACCGGCAACTGTTTGCAAGACTAACCAAAAATTATAGGTTCTAATAAACTCAAATTTATTTCGGTAACTTAACTGAATTCCTAAAATGCTTAAAGTTATAAGCAGAAGAAAAACTCTTGTCAGATAAGATCCATCTATATAGATTAATGAATATAATAACCATACCATTATTTGAAATACTATAATAACTAATATTGTTTTAGGCACAAATCGATAGGTATTTTTAATTAATGCAGTTACTCCTACAAGAACAAATAAAACAATATAGTTCGTTTTGTAAAAAGGAAGCCAATCCATTAAATAAAAAACACATCGCCAACCAGCCACTAATGCAAAAAAATATAGACAATACCTATATTTTAAATATGTTGTTTTAAATTTATACATCGATTTATGAATTTCAAATATCGGAATATATTTCGACGAGACGATTGGCATTTATTTCTCTATCATGTCGAGCAAGAGCAGTCTGTCTTTCATTAGAAGACAATTGAGCAAAGTCTTTTTGCTCAAATAAACGCATGATGGTGTGAACTAGCATCTCAATCTCCTCATAGCGGTACATATATCCAGTTTTACCTTCTTCAACTAAAGTAGGTGTGCCCCCACAATAGGATGCTACTACTGGCAAACCAAGAATCTGAGCTTCGCAAAGACTGTTTGGTGAATTCTCTATGGCAGAGGGCATCACATAAACATGAGCATCGAGGAATGCTTGTTTCATTTGAGGTTCTGTCAAATTTCCAAGGAAGCATACATGCTTTTTCAATCCAAGTTTCTTCACCAACTTACGGAGATAAAGGTGATAGCCCTGAAAGTGAAGCATTGTTTTGAGATCTGAATTCATAACATTGCTCCCACAAAAGTTGACAACAGTATCAGGATAAGACTTTATGACGATAACCAATGCCTTCAAGACCTGATGTGCTCCTTTCAAAGGTGCACCACTATTGCTGACAAAGATAGTATGTTTCTTACAGCGGTCGAGATTCCAAATAGGCTCCTTATAAAATGAATCACGGAGCGTTTCATTCATGAAATGATAATGAAGTTTTGGGTTAATTGTCATCACATGATCGTGATCCCATTGGGTGCGCCCGATAATATCCGTTATATGTGTGATGACAAAGTTCTCACATGCTGATCGATGTCTAAAACTTCGCTTTGCATTAAAAATGAATGTATTCCTGTAGAAATCGAGAGGAGTGATATTGGTGAGTTTATCCCAGAATGAAAGGCCTCCGTCTGCATAGCGTGTATAAGGGCCTGCTAATCCCTGTATATTTGCCACTGTTCTAACTTTACCCTCGTTTGCCATACATACCGCTTGAGCAAGAGAGTGCTCGGTTCCGTGGATGTGAATCAAGTCTGGATGAAAACGGCTCATTGCTTCACTACAACTTACCACCTGACGTTTGTCGGTTTTCGACATGTTCTTCGATGGAACCATGTAGTAAGTGATACCGTCAACTTGATGTTCCTCGAATTTACTTCCGTAGCTATATACTATCACGCCCAACTGCAGGTCGGACATATTTTTTATTAGAGCCTTTGCTGAGGAATATAACCATCCACAATGTGCCGGTGCTTCTTCCCCAAAGTAGGAGCATAATGGAGGAAATTTAATCAAAGATACCCATAAAACTCTCATCTTCCTTATTTCGACATTGTGACGTTTCTTACAAAATCCCGACATCTTTGTTTTAGATTATTTGCGAGATCTGTCCAAGAGTCTTTATTAGATGGGTGGTTAGACACTGTAATAGGCAATGTGGTTTCAAATTGCGGGACTAAAACCCCGTTGTCCACTTTTACCACATTGAATAACTCTTTTATCCCTGCTAACCTACAAGTGCTCTCTTCAACATCCTGACCTTTCTCTAAATAGATAATAGGTGTTTCTAACCCAAGACATGGAAGTGCGCAATGTATGCGCGACGTTATTACTAAGGAAGCTTCAGCATAAAGGCGTATAAGACGTTCCGCTTCTTTAAGGCGGTCTAAATCCGTCTTAAAATGCGTCTTGTAAAAATCACTTTCTTGGCACACATATGTTGACTCCATAATCAGCTTTCGGCTAAAAATTCTTGAATACTCTTTGTAGTAAAGAGCTGTCTTTAATGCCTTGCTTATGAAGTTACGCCCTCGATGAAGAGAAAGTTGCTTATTACGATAAAGCTTTAATATGTCAAGTGGATGGAGTATTGTAATCTGTATAGCTTTGATAATATTATCCCAATTCAACTCCACATTGATGTGAGGATCAACGATATATGTTTTGTTTCCTCTCTCTGACGAACGATATTTTTCCCCAAGCGTTAATGTCAGACAGCCGGAGAAATAAGCCTCTACACCATTACTCATCAACAGCTCCATTGTCTTAAGATCACGGCAACCTATCGGCTGATGACTTTTCAAATAGGCAATGCTTGAGGGAGATAGTAATTTTTCTTTTGCCCCACTGTTTAGGTGGAAAGAAAGAAATAACGGGTCTATCAATTCTGATGGAGGCCAATTTTGCGGGCTGTGCATGTACCAACCATTCATAATTACTTTACATGGAATACCATCATAATCTTTTAGTTCTTCATCCCTATCGATAAAGCCATCTACTTGCGGGATAAATTGAGACGAAGCAAGTGCTTGAACATAATCTCCAATATTTACCCCAGAATTATCGGGGAATTTAGAAACAGCCAATAACTTATAGTTCATAATTTTAGTATTTTATAAAGTGATCCTTGTTCTACATGATGTTTTGGTCGAGTATCTTACCATATACATCTAATATCTTTCCTCCGTAATTCTCAATGGAGAAATTTTCTTGGGCAAATTGCTGGGCATACCTGATGATGTCTTGATGGTCAGTTTCGACAGTCTTTTGCATCGCGGCCACGCAACCATCTATGTCGTTAAATAACAGCCCTGTCTTGCCATCAAACACAAAATCTTTGGTACCACCAGCGTTGCGACCAATGACTAAGCAACCATAAAACATGGCTTCTATGGATACACGCCCCAAGCCTTCGTTTTCGGAACACATCAAGAATGCCGTTGCCCGGCTCATATATTCCTTTACCTTGTCGCTGCGTCCCAGGAATTCCACCGCATCTGATAAGCCTGCATGCGCCACGATTTGGTTTAATTTTGACATATAATTGGATTGGTCTTCACCGATTATTTTCAATTTATAACCATCAGCTGCCAGTCCCGACTTTGCAAAGGCAGAAATGGCAAAGCCACACCCTTTCTGTTCTGTCAAGAATCCCGCACAAAACAGGAAATACTTTTCCTTTGGCATCACAAGACATGTCTCGTCTTTGCTCCGTACGGCATCCGATATCACATAGGCATTCTTGCGCTCCAAAGGAACATGATGTTCAAGCACGGGCTTGGTAATGCCAATTACAGCATCGGTTTGTTTTAGCGTATTATAATATTTTTTCCATCCTCTTAATGGCATCCACCCGAAGTCTAAGTCCATAAAGCCACGTAAGTGCCAAATAGATTTTGAGTTAAGACTCTTGGCTATACCATAGCCAACTGACAAGACTGTATTATTGGTATGTACTATGTCTATCTTTCTTCCGCTCAAGATTCGCGCAACATTTTCTGTACACTTGCGGTTTTTCCGATAGAAAGTCAACTGGTTTGGAATAAACTGGAGGGAATATTTTATATATTGATGGAATTTCACAGGTTTCCCCACCAAGTCCTCTTTAAAGTCGCACACAATACATTCCACGCCATTGTTGGTGAAGTAATCATATACGCATCCCTTTGTTCTGACCATGACGATGGGATGAACATTTTCTCTGACTGATTTTATCAAGTCCATCAGCGAATAAGTCGCACCGTCAAAATTCTTTGAAGCAAATGTTACATACAAAACATTTATCATTTTTATCCAAATTTGGCTTAATGTTCTATTTTTTCAGATAACAGATCCCACCACATTTCCGCTATCCGTTCCTGTGAGAATCGTTGCGAGGAAGTGATAGCTTGCCTTGCCATACGTTGCCGCAACACACTATCACTCATCAGTTCTTTAGTTCTGTTTACATAACTATCAACATCACCCTCCTTAATGACTACACCGTTTTCGCCATCGGTAATAATCTCACGCAATGAGGCATAGGTATCAAAGGCAATAGGGACCACCCCCATCTGCTGTGCCTCGGTTAGCGTCAATCCCCAAGATTCGCTCCTTGACGTCATCAGGAAGATGGATGCTTCTTTGTAATAGGGAATAGGGTCTTGTCTGCCTACGAGGAATACATCAGGGATATGCTCGTCGTGAATTATGCGTTGATAGAACCCACGGTCATTACCATCGCCCACAATTCGAAGTACCCAATCCTTAGCTAGTTGATCCTGTTTCACACGTGCCCAAATTCGAAGAGCCAATGACAACCTTTTTAGGGGTTCGTCTAAGCGTGAAACAATAAGTGCCACTTTGTGTTTAGAGAGCCTGTCAAAGCAAGGTGTAACATCGAATGACAGTCCGTTGGGAATGACCACATACTTCGACGTGTCATGTATACCTGCAAATTCACCATAGGGCTTGATGAAACTTTGACAGAGCAGCACCACATGGTCAGCGCACTCGTAAGCAGCACGATAGACATATGACAGTTGCCGTTCCCTCCGCATCGCCGTCAATGGATACATTATTATACTTTTTATCCATCGGGCGAAGTCCGCCACAGATTTTGGGTGGTACTTGATGATTTTGCCAAAGCGTCCGAACACAAGTTCACATCGTGGCTCAAAATGATGTGCAATAATGATTTTACATGTTATACTCTCCACAGCAGCCCGGAATCTGGGTACGTGAATGAATGCCCCCTGTACAATGACACAATCAATACGGTTCGCCACTATGATATCCCTAAGCACTTGGATATTCTTTTCTAATTTCTTCTGTGGAGTCCAAAGGAACTCTTTGACGAAGCATTCCTCTTTGGGCGTATCGGCAGGTGCCTCATAGATGGAGAAGCACCTGGCACCATACAGCTTTGTCAAAGCCGTGGCTACGGTGATGGTGGTGCGTTCTGTTCCACCGCTGGTGGAATGCACTTTTCCGTAAGTTTGGTATAGGATGTTCATGTGCAAAAATTAGACGAAGTATCTGTTTTTTAAAGAGTATATTCAACAAGTCGCCTTGAATACAGTATTTTTGTTATCTCTTTTGGCAGACTATGCAGCACTCCAATATGGATAGCTCCAACTTTTTTCGTCAGAATTGTAGCATTTTATACGTGTGTAAAAAAAACTTTCAATCATTTGAATCAATTCTATTTTTTTTAATTTCATAAAGTTGAATGTTCTCGTCAAGTATTGATTCTTATTATGAGTACGAATACAATCTATATTTTCTTCTTTCTGACAATAGGTTATTTTCTGAACAAGAATGCAAAATTAATTGGAATCCAGACCATTTAGAATAATACTTATTTTTATTGGATCATCCTTATATGATAATTTCATTTTCGAAATAATTTATTATAACGATATTTCCACCATTTGGGCTTAAGAATATGATTAAAACTATCAATTTCATGCATTTTAAGTTGATATTTTCCTTTTAAAAAAATTAATAGATAATTCTTAAATTGATTAACTCTGCCTTCCCATACTTCAATTTTGCGCAAATGAGATTTTCTATATTTATTAAAAATAGCAATATGCATTTTAGCTTCTTCATAATTAAATTTGGGACTACGCTCACCAGTTAATGATTCTTGATGTTTTCTATAATATACCGTTGCTTTATTAAGTATGTATATTTTATTATCTAAATGTAAAATTTTCCACCAGAGTGGGACATCTTCAATATTTCTGTAATTTTCGTCAAATCCCCCTAAAAATGTTATAAAATTTTTATTGATAAAAACACCAGGAGCTGGAATAAAGAAACCATTCGCGGATATGGTCGAGCTCATTTCAATAAAGGATTTATCTTCATTGTACCCACTGACTTCATTAGTCCGAATAAAAGCATCTTTCTTCTGTAATAATATATAAACTTTTGATGAAATAACCTTGGGAATAAAATCCTTATCACTTATGAATTCAATCAATGTTTCTATTGCATCTATAATCAAAATATCATCACCCGCAATAAACTTTACCCAATCTCCCTCTGCTTTATACAACCCTCGATTACAATTGGCACTTGTTCCCGTATTCTCCCCCACTGTCACCATCTCCGTACGCACAAAACGCTCTTTATTTTCATCAAGCCAGTTTCTGCAAATTTCTACCGTATCATCTTGAGAAGCATCATCCGCAATAATCAATTCAATATTTTGATAAGTCTGGGCTTTGGAACTTTCTAGGGTTTCAAGGACATATTTCGCCGAATTATAGGCGATGACAATAATACTCACCAGGGGATTTGGGTCTTTTGCAGTTGTTACTTTCTCCATTTTAATTTTGCTAGGATTTCTGTTTTGTTGTTGAGTTGGTAAATAGAAAAGCTACTCGCCCCTAAGATGAGTAAAATACCCAAGATATATCTGTATAGGTTTGTGGCATTCATTACAATTACTAAACAAAGCCCACATACGATAACAGCCACCAAAAATATTTTTAAAAAACTACTATTATGCGAGTATTCATAATAGTGGGCCGTTAATACATAAACTTGAACTACATAAATAATGTAAGTCAATAAGAAAGAATAACCCAAGCCTGTTAATCCAAAGTAATGATAACCAATTACACTAAAACCCAATAAATAAATATTGGTAGCCAGTTCATTGATAAAAAATAGTTTGGAACTTCCTTTTGCTAAAAACTGAAAGGCTATTGCCCAACTTCCAGCTTTAAAGAGCATGGCAAAAGATGCCCAGATAATCATCTCATTGATTGGTAGGAATTTGACAGAATAGAGAAGTTCAACCACAAACGGTATGAATACTATGAAAATCAAAATAATAGGAAATAAGATTAAAATAGCAATCTCCCCTTGTTGATTAACCAGCAGATTTCTTTTTTGATTGTCTTCTGCTACTGCGGACAATCGTGGAAAATAATCCGTTCCCATAGCTGTAAAAACCAATCCTACATACGTTCCAATAATTTGAAAACCAGCTGAATACAAACCTACATCCTCAACTCCACCGGTATTGCTAATATAGATACGAACCAGATATGCTACCAAAGTGCTAATCAATCCACTCAAGCTTAGCATAAAGCCAAGTTTCAACATTCCCTTTCCCTGTTCGACTACTTCCCCCTTATTTACCTGAACCTGAGGAATCTGTACCTTATTCCCAAAATACTGTGCGACGAAAAAAGTAGCGATTCCCATCACAATCAATGCCGGAACAATCCCGTCCAATCCATAGAAGTAATATAAGGGAAGAGTAATTATTAAAGACAAAACCGAACCGACCATATTGGCAGAAGCAAGGTACTTGAGTTTGCGGGTTCCCTGCAATATCACATTCTGCCCGGAGGTCAGTTGTCCCAGCAGCAGCGTCACCGACAGTAGGATAAAAGACCACGTGTAATCTTGATTCCCAAAAGTGAGTTCAGAGAGCCAAGGAGATAAAATAAGGGTCAATCCCACACCTAGTAATCCTGTAATCCAAACAAGCCGTTTGAAAACTGTTGCAGTTTTGGCTATGCGGGTTTCGTCTCCTGTACCATGGGCTTGTGCGATATCTTTGACCGCACTCGTACCCAATCCAAAGTTGGTAAGCGAAGAAACCAAACCTGTAGTAGAAGTCAATAAACCAGCTATTCCCATACCAGCAGGTCCAAGCAAAACAGCGATAGCCTTGGACCGGATGATAGCGATAAAAATATTAAAAACTTGCACTCCTCCAAAAATGGAAGTGGCTTTCATAATCTGACGGTAAGAAGATTTCTCCTCAGACATCTTTGAAAAAGCCCTGTATCTCCTGACAAATTACGTGGATTTCCTTCTCTTTCAATCCCGGCCAAATCGGCAAACTCAAACTCGTATTTGCCAACTCCTCTGCAATCGGAAAGTCACCTTCCTTAAAGCCTAAATCCTGATATGCTTCCTGCAAATGAGGAGGAATGGGATAATGAATTAGGGTTCCTATTCCCTTATTTTTTAGATATTCCTGCAATTCATCTCTTCGCTGAGTTCGAATCACATAGAGGTGATAGACATGAGTAGCGTTTGGGTGAGCTTGCGGCAGGATAAGATCTCCAACTCCTTTCATATTTTCTGAATACCAATTAGCCATCTGCTGCCTTTCCTTAGTCCAAGTTAGGAGATGCTTCAATTTTACCGATAAAAAAGCCGCTTGCAATTCATCCAATCGCATATTATGACCAATGACGTCATACTTATATTTTTGACTACTCCCGTAATTCCGAAGCATCTGAATCTTTCTCGCGAGCTCTTCATCATTTGTGGTAACAGCCCCTGCGTCACCCAAGGCACCGAGATTTTTTCCAGGATAGAAACTTGTGCCATTGACATGACCAAAAGATCCAGTCAATTGACCCTTGAAATTTGCACCATGTGCCTGTGCATTATCCTCGATTACTTTCAGCTGATATTGATTGGCAATCTCCATAATACGATCCATCTCACAGGCTTGTCCATAGAGATGCACGGGCATAATTGCCTTGGTACGGGGAGTTATCGCATCCTCAATCTTGGAAGGATCCAGTAAATAGGTTTGGATATCTGGTTCAACAAAAACAGGTTTGGCACCTGTATAGGAAACTGCCAATACTGTAGCAATAAAGGTATTAGAGGGCATAATGACTTCATCCCCTTCCTCGATTCCCAAAGCTTTCAATGCCAAGTATAGCGCATCCAATCCGTTACTCATGCCAATGGTATAATTTACCTGATTGAATTCGGAGTATTCGGTTTCAAAGGCTTTCAGTCGATCACCTAGAATGTACCAATAGCTATCGTAGAACTTTTCAAAAGCATCCTGCATCTCCTGCTTTATAGCCGAGTGCATGGGTTCAAAATTTAAAAAAGAGATCATTATGAATAAATTGGTCTTTTTGAGTCTTTGTGTAATTTTTCAAATTCTTCAACTATACTTAATAGTTTATATGAAACAGGTGAAACACCTTCAATCACATATTTTTTAATTTCATCTTCGCAGTCTGCGAAATCAAACTTTTGGATTGCATAGGAATTAACCCTAGGTGGTTTTCCTTGAACAAATATTGAAAATGGTTTAATATTTTTAGTTAAAGCACTACCCATTGCGACTAAAGAATAATGTCCAATAACTGAATATTGGTGAATTGTACAACCCATTCCCAAGTTAGCGCCTTTAAGAATATTAGTAATCCCTGCTAACACACACATGGGTGTAATTACAACATCATCCTGCAAAACAGCATCATGAGGTATATGAACACTCTGCATCAGAAAAACATTATTTCCAATTTTTGTTAGGTTTTTATAACAAGGTTTTTGGATTGCTGTAAATTCTCGAATTATATTGTTGTTCCCGATTTCTATACAGCATTCCTTGGAGTCATATCTAGGACTTCTTGTATCTTGGCCAGGAGAGCCAATTACAACGTGAGAACCAATTAAATTATTATCTCCTATTTTGGTTGGTCCCTCAATAACTGTATAAGGTCCTATAATATTATTCTCACCTAATTCAACTCTTGAATCAATAATGGCGGTAGCGTGGATTTTATTCATTATAATAACTTTATGACAGCTTTACCTGTTAAAACAATTTCACTATCGTTTTTAATGCACTCTGTCTTTAATATATAAATAGATTTTTCAGATTTAATTTCTTCAATTTCAACAATCGCAGTAACTTTTTCTCCATGGAAGACGGGAGCCTTAAAATTTAATTCCTGATGAATGTAAATACTTCCTGGGCCAGGCAATTTATTTGCTAAAAGGGCAGAAATCATCGAAGAAAATAAAAATCCATGAACAATAGGTTTTCCGAAAATTGTAGTACTCGCAAAATTTTCATCTAAATGCACAGGATTAATATCTCCACTAAGCTCTGCGAAATTTTTAACATCCTCAAATGTGAAAACCTTTGACATTTGAGCTGAATCTCCAATAAAATACTTCATAATTTTTTAGATTTTAAAAATTCTTGATAATCCCTGATATAGTCACTTTCAGAATAAGGAATCGATGCGAGCACCAAGCAAATAGAACCTGATGAAAAATTATTCAGCTCCCGCCAGAGTCCGGCAGGCATATAAACCCCTTGATAGGGTCTGTTTAATTGAAAGGTTCGCTTCACTTTTCCATCGTCTACTGTTAAATCAAAACTTCCTGATGCTGCGATAATTAATTGCTGAAGCTCCCGATGGGCATGTCCTCCTCTCGCCTCACCTCCCGGCACATCATATAAGTAATACACTCTCTTTATGTCAAAGGGAACTTCTAAACCATTGTTCACTGCCGTAATATTTCCCTTATCAGAATGATTTTTTGGAAGCTCCAAAAGAGTACAATCAAAAACAGTAGTATGCTTCATGATTTTAACTTTTGAAAAGATTCAAAATCCCTTAAATAATCGGCTGAATTAAATAGAGCACTTGAAAGGTGTAGGCCCAGGGAATTGGTGGAGAAATTCTCCATATGTCTCCATGTATGAGCAGGAATATACAAACCGAAATACGATCTATTCAATGAATATTTTGTTTCTATCCCTTCTTTATCAGTAATTACCACATCAAAACTTCCACTCAAGGCAATAATGACTTCTTGCTGATGATTGTAAGCATGTCCACCTCTGTTCTCTCCGCCCGGCACATCATAAGTCCAAAATACTCGATGTATTTCGAAAGGAATATGATCACTATTTTGTAGAAAGGTTAAGTTACCCCTTTGATCGAGAATTTTGGGTAGCTGAATTAGTTTGACCATAAATAATATTCTTTAAACCAATTCACAAACTCCTCAATCCCGTCTTCCAATCCGATTTGAGGCAGATAGGAAAATTTATTTTCAAGCAACGTGGTGTCTGCATAAGTAATCGAGACATCTCCAAGCTGGGGACCTACATATTCTTTCTTCAACTTAAAGCCAGACTTTTCTTCTATTAATTCCATAAACCGGCGAAGTTCTACTGGCTTCCCCTGTCCAATATTGCAGATTTCAGCCCCTTTAATTTTATCCTTATGTTCCAAAACCTGAAGAATCCCTTCAACTATATCATCAATGTAGGTAAAATCTCGCTTTTGATCTCCGTGATTGAAAACCTTGATGGGAGTTCCTTCGAAAGCAGCTTTAGTGAAAAGAAAAGGCGCCATATCCGGTCTACCCCAAGGACCATATACTGTAAAAAATCTTAAGCCAATCGAATTGATTCCAAACAAATGATGATAAGTATAGGCGATCAGTTCATTAGATCTCTTTGTCGCAGCATATAAACTGACAGGCTTATTACAATTCTCATCTTCTGAAAATGGCTGTTTAGAATCCATACCATAGACAGAAGAGCTACTTGCATAAATCAGGTGATCGATTTTTTGCTGTCTACAAAACTCCAAAACATTAAGAAATCCTTCGACATTGGATTTGATGTAGGACTTTGGATTTTCCAAACTATATCGAACTCCAGCCTGAGCGGCCAAATGAATAATTGAAGAAATACGAAAGTCTTTTGCCAACAATTCCTAAAGTACCTAATCAATAATATCTGCCTTTAAAAAAGTGAAGTGTCTAACTTCAAACTTATAAATATCCTCAGACTCCCAATTAATACCATCAATACCGAGTTCCCTCAGCCTCGCTAATTTAAGCTTCGGATCATAGTAGTCATTCAAGTCGCCTACCCCTACCACTTGATACCCCATATCAATAAGTTTTTTTCATAGATGAAACCCAATAAAACCTGCCGCTCCAGTAACTAATATTTGCATGAAAAATATTTTTTAAAATCTAGAATCTACTATTTCCAACATTTATTTTACACCAAAATCATCGTGCTGATCCGATTTCCGAATGTCCCAAGATTTAAACTCTTGATGACCTACTGCAAGTAGTACAGCTGAATAGTCTTCCAAAACTGGCTTTGCACCGCCATTGATCATGTCAATTCCATATTCATGCTTCACTTCTTCTGCATCAGCCCAATGATCATAGACACATACATTCATATCAAATGATTTGAGCTCCTTGTAGCTATCTATTAATTCCGAGGCCTATTATGGCGCCTCTATTTTCTTTCAATTTAGTAAGCATACAATAGTTAAATTTTCAAGGTTGATGGTTAAAAAAGGATTAAGTATAATATTGTTACAACAATTCTGTCAATACATTGAACTATTAATCGAAAAGAGGATTAAGGGTTTAAAGATTAAATGATTACAGTGCATCGAATAGTCTGATGGATTTTTAAACTTTAAGCGACTCAATCGTTAATCGAAAAAACGATTGATAGGCATAGATGATTACTCTGAGAATAATACTTTATTAAGTTTTAGATCAGCAACAATGAATTCATAAAAAATATTAGTTACAAATTCTAATAACTCTGTAATATAATTCTTAGATATTGGAACCACAATTTTGACAAATCAATTTAAACTAACATTTATAAAAGAAAATACCTATACTATTGATTCAAAATATTTAATGGTCTTTTCTAATCCTATTTGCAAGTCCACGTTAGGTGTCCAATCCAATTCCTTTTTAGCTAAATCGATAATAGGCTGGCGCTGAAGTGGGTCATCTTGAGGTAGAGGTAGAAAAACCAATTTACTTTTACTGTTAGTCAATTTTATTACCAATTCTGCCAACTCAAGCATGGTGAATTCACTCGGATTACCAATGTTTACAGGCCCTGTAAAACCATCTTTTGAATTCATTAAAGAATACATCCCCCTGATGTTATCGTCCACATAACAAAAGCTCCGTGTCTGCTTTCCATTTCCAAAAATCGTAATATCCTCTCCTCTCAGTGCCTGAACAATAAAATTGCTTACCACCCTACCATCATTTGGATTCATCCTAGGTCCATAGGTATTAAAGATCCGCATCACTTTGATTGCTAATCCATGTTGTCGATGATAATCAAAAAAAAGAGTTTCTGCACATCTTTTACCTTCATCATAACATGCCCTGATTCCTGTAGTGCTAACAGACCCTTTGTAGGATTCTGGTTGTGGATGTACTTCTGGATCACCATAAACTTCTGAAGTACTTGCTTGGAGGATTTTAATTTTTAATCTTTTTGCCAAGCCTAACATGTTGATAGCTCCTAATACGGATGTTTTGGTAGTTTGTACTGGATCAAATTGATAATGTACTGGACTGGCCGGACATGCAAGATTATAAATCTCATCAACTTCTACATATAATGGAAAAGTGACGTCATGCCTTAAAAATTCAAAATTCTTATTGTCCAATAAATGATGAATATTGGATTTGCTACCAGTGTAGAGATTGTCTACACAAAGAACTTCATTTCCTTCATTAATCAGTTTATCACAAAGATGTGAACCTAAAAATCCAGCACCACCTGTTACTAAAACTCTTTTCATATTAACTTTTTTTAATTTGAACCGATGTTATAAACCTCAAAATCAAGAGTTTTTAGGTATTTTTTGTCATAGATATTCCTACCGTCAAAGATCACTTTATTCTTAAGCAATCTGCCTACTACTTCCCAACTTGGTATTCTAAATTCAGACCACTCTGTCACCAATAGCAATGCATCTGCATCTACCAAGGCATCATAAGCGTCCTTGCAATACGTCACCTTATCGAATATGTAATGTGCTCTAGCTTCCTTCATAGCAACAGGGTCATATGCTCTTACTGTTGCACCAGCGGCTCTCAATTCATCGATGATTACTCCAGCGGGTGCCTCTCGCATATCGTCTGTATTTGGCTTGAAGCTCAGACCCCAGATTGCAAAGGTCATTCCTGTGAGATCTTCTCCAAAGCGAGCCTTTACTTTTTTGGAAAGTACATATTTCTGATCATCATTTACAATCTCCACAGCTTGAAGAACTCTCAGATTATAGCCATACTGCTTTGCTGTTTTGATTATCGCTTTTACATCTTTTGGAAAGCAAGACCCGCCATAGCCTACACCTGGATAAATAAATTTATTCCCGATTCTTGGATCTGATCCAATTCCTCTTCTTACCATATTTACATCTGCACCTACTAGTTCACATAGATTTGCAACATCATTCATAAATGATATTTTGGTGGCCAACATTGCATTTGCGGCATATTTGGTCATTTCAGCTGATGGAATATCCATGTAGATAATGCGCTCTCCTATTAGCTGGAAAGGCTTGTACAGCCGCTTCATGATTTCTTCAGCTCGCTCATCATCTACACCGATCACAATTCTATCAGGCTTGAGAAAATCTTCTACCGCAGCTCCTTCCTTCAGAAATTCAGGATTTGATGCTACGGCAAAAGGTAGATCAGATTCTCTCTTTTCCAACGCTCCTTTAATAGCAGCACGAACTTTCTCTCCTGTGGTAACTGGAACAGTACTTTTGGTAGCAACTACAATGTAGTCAGTCATTTTGGTACCAATTTCATCTGCCACTGCCAAAACATACCTTAGATCAGCAGAACCATCTTCACCCGGAGGAGTACCTACAGCTATAAACGCCACCGACGCACCTTGAATAGCTTCCCCTAAATCAGTGCTGAACTTGAGCCTTCCACTCTTATAATTCCGAATAACAAGCTCTTCAAGACCGGGCTCATAAATTGGCATCATGCCATTTTTAAGATTATCTATTTTGTTTTGATCGATGTCAACACAAGTTACTTCGATCCCGACATCAGCAAAACATGCTCCTGATACGAGCCCTACATAGCCAGTACCTACTACTGCAATTTTCATTTATACAATTTTAAAATTAAATAACTGGCTTTATTAAAGTCTCGAATCCACCAATTCCCTACTCAACAGCCCTTTCACATCAAACACCACCTGTTGATCCGACTTCCGAATGTCCCAGGATTTAAACTCTTGATGACCTACTGCAAGTATCACAGCTGAATAGTCTTCCAAAACAGGTTTTGCACCGCCATTGATAATATCAATTCCATATTCATGCTTTACGGCTGCTGCATCAGCCCAAGGGTCATATACACAAACATTCATATCAAATGACTTAAGTTCATTATAAATATCTATCACTTTTGTGTTTCGTACATCTGGGCAGTCCTGCCTTCGGCGGGCAGGCTTCCTTAAAAGTAAAACCCAATATCAAGACCTTGGAATCTAGCACTTTCAGATCCTTGCGCATCATCAACTTAATCACTTCAGTAGCCACATGCTTGCCCATGGATTCTTGAGTGTACGCTATGCTAGAATAATCTAGAGATCGAAGAACTGATTTATATTATATTATAATTTCAGCTCAAATCCTTTATTTCTCACTTCTTCAATCAAGGGAGAATCGTTGGATTCTGAAAAGCGTTTTGATCCAACGATATAAGGCTCTATCCTTGTGCTTATCTTCCGAGTAAGACTCCAAATTTTCCCAATCAACTGATCATCCTTTTCAACTTGGTTTTCAGATACTATCATTAAATCAATATCACTTGACTTATTGCTTTTACCACTCATCTGACTTCCAAAGATAAAAGCCTTATGAACGCTAATACCTTCCTGTCGCAAGAGTTCAAGATACTGATCAATTAATTTCAAAGTTTTTTTTCCAACCATTGTCGTAGCGTTGAAGTGTGATTCAAATATTGTTTAACCTGTTTCTTCTCTGGAATATATGGATTGTAGTCAGGGTATCTACCGTGAAGTTGATATTTCATTAGGACACCCAAAAATAAAGCATCTTCCTCATTAAAATCAATTTTAGCTTTTTCGGCCAAATAAAAAAGGTTGTGCGATTTTGGTGCAATTTCACCAGTTTCTTTTACTACATGAGCTTTAAGTGACTTTTCAACAACCAAATGGCAAAAAAACAATCCATGCAATATTCTATTTCGGTCCATTAGAATTTTGACAGTTTCAAAATCGTCTTTTGCCCCGTCATTCCAATATGTTATTTGCTTTTGAAGATCCAAATCAATTAGTCAAACAATAATAGGGATAGCTTGTATTTCTTGAATTTAGATATAAAGAGGCTTGAGTGAAAGACCGATGACCGAAGAGGAGATCAAATATTTCTGGGGTTTTCAACTTCCAAAGTTATTAAGTGGCTAAATTTCAGCTAAACTTTATTCAGTCTTCAAAGCCTCGCATCCACCAATTCCTTACTCAACATCCCTTTCACGTCATACACCACCTGTTGATCAGATTTTTGTATGTTCCACATTTTAAACTCTTTATGTCCTACCGCAAGTATCACAGCTGAATAGTCTTCCAAAACAGGCTTTGCACCGCCATTGATAATGTCAATTCCATATTCATGCTTTACGGCTGCTGCATCTGCCCAATGATCATAGACACATACATCCATATCAAATGATTTGAGTTCATTGTAGCTATCGATTACTCTCGTGTTCCGTACATCGGGATCCTCCTTCCTTGCATTCCGGCGGACAGGCCTGCCTGCCGAAGGCAGGCTTCCTTAAATGTAAAGCCCAAAATTAGCACTTTGGAATCAATCACCTTGATGTCTTTGCGCATCATATGCTTGATCACCTCAGTAGCGACATGCTTACCTATTGAGTCATTTAATCGCCTGCCAGCTAAGATAATTTCGGGATGATATCCAAGTTCCTGTGCTTTCTGAGCCAAATAACATGGATCTACTCTCATATAGTGACCACCCACTAAGCCTGGCTTGAAAGGAAGGAAATTACTTTGTATAGGTGTAGAAAAGCCAATTATATCCATTCTCTTAGATCTGGCAATGGGGTAGTAGCTTCTGAATGAAGAACTGCCTTGACCCGAACCTGGTACATATTTTCCAACCTTTGGTGCCTGACCCGATCAATCCGGTGATTGGAAACCACAAAAGCTAATTCTATAGGCCTCCCAGCTCTATTATTCATCACCTGATTTTTCACGCTAAAATATTCTGACCGAGTTTCTCTGGTGTGTTTGACTTGTTCAAATGCATGATCGATATCACCACCTTTTAGCTCCACCAAAATCATAAAAATTTTATTGCCTTTTTCATAGAAAAACATTCCATCGCACTTTGGAAAAT
>Ga0105054_10004678_pt1 | contig 20284 bp, 12 predicted proteins | sample BON02_FD_78091 | JGI IMG/M metagenome (GOLD analysis project Ga0105054, IMG submission 78091) | Freshwater microbial communities from Lake Bonney liftoff mats and glacier meltwater in Antarctica - BON-02 (megahit assembly) | ecosystem: Environmental > Aquatic > Freshwater > Ice > Glacier...
CTGGCGAGACGGATTACCAACCACTGCTGCCCTGGAATTGGGCGGTGGCTCATCCCGAGTCGATCCGCATGTATCGCCAAGAGGAGCGTAGAGAGCGGGACGTTCGCAAGCAAACGCAGCGCGTCAAACGCCGCGACAACAAAAAGCGGCAGAGCAAACTAAAACGAAAATAACCCGCCCCAGCAAGCCCAAACAGTCAACGGTGCTCAGAGACGCTTACATTGATAACTGTATCAAAGAGCACTTTGAGCTTTTGTGCATCATCAACAGAGAATGTCTGGACCAGCTTGCGGAAGTAGTCATACCCCTCGGTGAGTAAACGCGGTGTAGTCGAGTCGTATGGCTTATTGTCCAGCATTGCTTGATACACCTCACGGTCCCCAGTGCGAGGAACGAGCTTGTATCGTTGAAGTCCTTTCTTGTGACGATGGACCAAAAAGGTTTCGTGAATCTCATCGGCGAGTTCGTCGTCACCTTTTTCTCGTGCGACGTTCTTGATTGCTAGAAGTAGCAACGAAAGAGTCGTCAGCCGCTGTTGTCCGTCAATCAGCTGAAACTTGACAACTTCCCCCGGCATTGGCGGCATTCCAGCACAAACCAATGGTCCAAGAAAGTGCTTCTTACGGTCGCGTTCGTCCATGAGCGACCAAATGTCATTGCTTAGTCGTTCCCAGTTATCTCGCTTCCATGAATAGTTGCGTTGAAAAAACGGAACTAGGAATTGATGCCCGGAGTGGAGAATTTCTTCAATTGGCTTTGCTTTGGCGTCCATTGGCGACCTCAGAAGGGAAAGAACCAAGCTGGTTCGGGTTTGCGTTTAGGCTTGAATGGGTTAACGAGTCGTGATGGGTTTCGCAGTAGCCATTCGTAGCCACCGTCTGTGCCTTGTTGGCAATCGTAGACCTCGACGGTTCCTGCAATGACACCGCGGGGAAGACTGTCCAGATCCAATCCAGACTCGGATTGCATCTGCTGCTCATCTTCTACTGGGTATCGTGTCGCGCTGGCGTAAATGTAAACGACGCCTCGAACATCCGTCGGATAATTTCGGTATTCGATTTCCTTGTCACCGAGCATGATCAACTCTGCCCATGGCTGGCGAACACTCAAGGCTCGGAGCGATTTGTCGGCGCTTTCTGCGTCCCCAAGTTCAACGTACGCGTCTCCAACTCGAATGGTCTTTGGGGATTCTGGCTTGTTTGGAGTCGCATGGCTGGAGCGTCGACTTCCGATCGATGGTTTGAACGTTTCGTCGGGCGACGGTATGGTCACACGGACTTGCTCGTCGAGTACGCCGGAAACAGCCGCGTCATCGCGCAGTCGCATGGACGTGACTTGATCTGCCAAACGCGGTGACAAGCATTCTGAGAACTTAAGTCCCCGGATCGCCTTCTCATGCGCTACCGGACGCAATTCTCCGGGACTGGCCTGCATGAGCACCTGTTGAGCCGCTTGTATCTGATCGCTCGTTACGCCGTCGGAGAACTTGAGGCTGAAGCCGTCGCTCGATACTGTGGACTTAAGATCCTGAGCAAGATAATGCGCTAGCGTGGCGTTTGCCTTCGCGCCGGCAAACGTCCACCAAGACCAGCGATCACCGGATTCCAATAGCAACGACGTTGAGTCGTCTTGAAGCCAACTGAAGTCATCTCGTAAACGTGCGATCTCTGCTTTGCATCGTTTTGACCAGTGCTCCGAATCGTCGGATCGACATAGTATCGACTGCATGGACTTACAAATTTTGTGCGAGAGTCCGAGTCCAGAACCTGGCCAGCGAGTTTTCCCCAACACATCGGTTGGTTCCACGAACGCGATCTTTCGCTGCCAGTCGATGTGGTTCACTTGCCAGGCGTTGCCACCGAGAGAAAGCACTCTCGGGCCATCTTGCTTGACCATCAAAGCTGATTCGTCCACTTGGCCAATCTCTTGCCGGCCATGCAGGACTCGGAAGATTGGAGGTGTCATGAAGACTGAGAAGAGTTCCATGAAATTCTGCCGTCCGAAGGTTTGTTCTCCTTTTGCACCCAACCACAACAATCCTGAGTCATCGGACAGAATTTCGGTTTCGATCATCCAGCGGACGAGTTCATCGATCGATTCCTTGGGCAATTGACTGAAGCCATAAACTCCGTCAATCCACTTGAACCAGTCCAGTCGCCCTATGCCGCTTTCCTGCAGTGCCAACGCCATCAGTTGCTGGGATAGAATGTGATAAGGTTCAGGCGGAGGAACGATTGGTTCAACGAATCCGCTCTCCCACAGTTCCGTGAGAGCTGCTGCCTGTAGCAATCGCTCGGGCTTAGTCGCCAACATCAAACAGTTGCGAACACTACCCGCTCGGCGTCCGGTTCTTCCCATGCGTTGTAAGAAGCTGGCCACCGTTAACGGCGCATCGATCTGGATGACGCGATCTAGATCACCCACATCGATGCCAAGCTCCAAGACGCTGGTCGCCACGATTACGCAGTCCGTTTCCTGGGCGAAAGCTTTTTCTGTTCTGTGTCGTTCTTCTTGGCTCAATGAGCTGTGAGTAACAAATGCGTTGACACCATAAGACTTGAGCATCAAGCCGAGATCTTCGGTTCCAGAACGGCTATCAAGGAACACCAGGCGTTTTTCACCACGATGTAGACGCGAGATGACTGTGGCCGCATTCTCAAGCGAACCCACGTAATCAATTTGCACGTCAGCCGGCGCTGCCTCGCTGGGCGGAGGATAGGCGACGCTCTTCTTCCCATGGCAGTTGCCAGCAATCCATTCGAGCAACACTTCAGGATTACCCACGGTGGCAGACAACCCAATTCGCTGGATCTCTTGTCCAGCCAGCTTTGATACGCGTTCAAGCACACTCAGTAGGTGCCAACCTCGATCGTCCCCGGCAAACGCATGGACTTCATCGACGATGATCATTTTTAAGTCACCGAACATGCGTTGATCATCGACGCTTCGAGAAACCAACATCACTTCGAGAGACTCAGGCGTGGTCAACAAGCAGTCAGGTGGTTCCCGTAGGATCTTACGTCGGGCTGACGTTCCTACGTCCCCATGCCAAAGTGCGGATCTTCTACCGAGCAAGTTGCAATATCGCGAAAGTCGATCGTCGAGATTGTTCAACAGCGCTTTGATCGGACAAACGTAAAGGACGCTCAGCCCAGTCCAGTTTTCGGTCAGCATTCTGGAAAGCGCTGGAAAGAATGCCGATTCTGTTTTCCCACCAGCAGTGGGCGCAAGAATAATCAAATGGTCTCCTGCGACCACTTTGGGAATCACAAGATCCTGGAACGGACGCAGTTCTCGCCAGCCGAGGCTGTTTACGATGTGATACTGCAACGCTGGATGGAGATGATCGAATCCTGTCACCGCTTTTCTCCAAGTGGGGCAATCATTAGTCGAATTCTCTCAAATACAGCGTCTGCTTTCGGCGGCGTAAAGCCTGGAGACCGCGTAAGAAAAACAAAGTCGAATTCCTCTGGGCCACAATAATTTTCAAGTGTTGACGATTCAATTGGGATAAGCGTTCCTCGAGTACAACGTTCCGACAAAACATTCCAATCTAAGAACGGCACCTTCGAAGCGTTAATATCTTCCCTAGAACATTTGGGAACGTGTAAAGAGCATCGATCGCTGTCATCATTCCAATCCAACAGCAGGGTTGGCACACCTTCACCGTCAGCCGGGTGATGAACATAGTAGAGTTTGCTTATCCACTCGCATGCCGCAATAAACAGCAAAACGGTCCCTCGATTTAGTCCCTTTTGACCGCGTACAGGACTAGACCTTTCATTGATTGGTCTATGCATCAAGTCCGTCAGTAGATACTCAAAGGGAGGCCATTGTCCCAATCCCAAATCAGCGTGCGCATCAACATGCACTACTTCAAATGGAACCGTGAGTTGTTTGGACTCAACCAACTCTTTCAAAATATCAAATAGCTCGTCGTGCTCTTCAAAAACAGCTCCGTGTTTGGGCGCAGAACTACTAAGCCCGCATTTGTCTATTAGAAAGTGGTCAATGATTGTCTGGTTGGTTAGTTCGTACTCTCCGTCTTGAAGTCGAATCGAGGAATGAATATGGTTGATAGGAGTTACAAAAACATCAAGGTCTAAATCAAGTATTCGCATTGGTCTCTGGCTTTCTTACAGCAAATCTTTGCTTACAGTTCCAACTCAATCTCATCTACTGATGTGCCGGCCGCTGCGTGTCGTTCGGTCGTCGTAAGTTCGACGTCTCCAATCGTCAATTGATAGTCCGCTCGCGGATTGAAATCCTCGTGAAGATCAACGCGATCAAGCACGTCCGCTACTAATTTCTTGAGGAAGATTCGCGGTGCGACGCCCACCTTGCCACCAAGCTTGCCGGTTACGGCTTCCGCAAGGCTTCGAACGTACTGATCATCACAACGATCTGCGATCCGAGCACTCGACTTTGCATGCTGAAGATAGATGTCGCGAATACGAGTTCCAACCAAACAGAGTCGATCTAAATCGAAAGCCGGCAAACGAAGCTGAATAGCTCGTGGATTGTCGTACTTCGCGTCTGTGGTGAAATCGACGTGCAATCGCTGGGCGAGCGGTTCGAGTCGTCCGATGCCTTGATGGCTGTCGAAGAAGGCCGGTGTTCCGGTAATCAACAGATACAAACCAGGGAATCGCCCTGAGTCAACTTCGTCGATCAACTGTCGTAACGCATTGAGGCTTTTGTCGCGTACGTCGCTACGCACTCGCTGAATCGTTTCTACTTCATCGAGAACCACAAGCAGACCAGGGTGCCCCGAGTCACGAAGGACCGTTAACAAGCCTTGAAGGAACCCCATCGCACCGAAATGGTCGATGTCGCCCTTCACCCCAGCAAAGCGTTTGGCGTTGGCTGCAACGTTTGGTTGCCCCGATAACCAAGCGAGTATTCCATCCGCCATCGCTTGGTCGCCGCTTCCCTGTGCAAGCCGATATCCACGCAACGCAGCGCTGAACATGGGTGCCGCCTCAGTCACTTTCGTGAGTCGTTGCTCCAAAAGTTCTGCGGTTCGCGTAACCAATTCCGCTTCATCGTTGGCATCGATAGCGCCTTCGGCTAACACGTCTTCCTCTAGCGTATAGAACCAGCCATCGATGATATTTCGAAGAGCACCCTGTGCTGTGTCGGCTGTTGACAATCGCTCGTTCAATCGGCGATAAACCGTTTCCAGTCTATGTAGTGGCGTTTCCGTCTCCGAGACCTGCACTTCGGAGGTCGCAAAACCAAGTTTCTTTGCTCGCTCGACCAGCCACCTCGCAAAGAAGGTCTTACCACAGCCATATTCACCGCGTACGGCCTTGAACACACTTCCACCGGAAGCGACCTTTTGCAACTCTTCGTCCAAAGCTGATTCGAAACGCTCAAGCCCAACGGCAAACGCATCCAAGCTGCTCTTGGGAACGGTGCCTCGCCGAAGGGCATCAATGATTTCTTGTCGACGTTGTGGGCTTATCATAAAATCTACTCCACCAAATCAAATTGCTTCAGCAGCAACGTACGGTCTAATTGAATCGTGTCCGAAACGTCATCGCGAGATAGGACTTCATAGCCATCGACGTTGAAAACACGTTGTGCGATTGCCAGTAGTCCACGAAGACGCAGCGGTGGCATTTGGATCGCACGTGCGAGCGCCGCCGATGTGATCTTACCGCCACGTTCATCGATCGCCTGTAACAGTCGCGTGATCACAGCATCCGCTGGCACCGATCGGCCGCCAAGTCGCTTCTGCTGCTCGTAAACGTGCGAAAGCAGCAACCTGCTAATCCATTCAGATTGAGTTTTTGGCTGTGTCGAAATCGAATCTGGAATAACGACTGTAGGGGTAGCGTTTTCTGCCTGCTGAACCAATTCATCGACATTGAACAGCATTCCTGAAGGAACGGGCTTGGGCTCAAACGGCTTGAAGTTCAGGACGGTTTCCGGTTCAGTGTTTGGTATGCTGGTCGCAATGTCCCACCACGTCGGCGAATCGACCGGTGCCTCGCTCCAGCCTGCAGGAAAGGCGTTCGATGAATTGAGGACTGCAATCGGAATCACCATCTCTTGTGGAGAAACACCACCGTGATATCCATTCTTCTTGATTCCGTATCGAATCTTCTCCGTCCATGGCGCGATCAGTTTTCGCGTTTCAGGAATCACAACACGTTCACCTGAAATCTTAAGTTCACCTTCGCTGACGTTGGTTTCATCAAATCGCCAACGCTCGCCGCCTTCATACTGTTTCCCTTTGGCATTGCAGTCGAGGATGTGACCATGGTCACTCAGCAAGATAACCGTCCTGCCAGCCATCTTCGCTTCATGTAGTAGAACGGGTAATACCTTGATCTCATCACGTGACCAGCGAGTGTCAATCTGTTCGCCCTTCAACAAGTGATCGTCCACAGCATTGACTACGACGCCGACGATCTTTCGATGCGCCGAACCGATCTCTTTGCGTATGTCTGCTGCCAAGCTCGAATCGTCGGTCTCCTGTAGGGATGCTTTGTGAAATAGTACAGGAGGGAAACCACTGCGACAGGTTTTCAAAAGAGCTGGATGTTCTGCGAAGCCAACTTTTTCATTGGGCGCATGTCCTTGCGACAGCTTCCCAGTCAACAGACTTGTACGCGACACCTCGGTCACGCTCGGAACCGTTGCAAGAGCTGGACGCAGGCCGACTCCTTCTTCAGCCAACAACACCCAATCATGCCCAAGCACATCCGCCATCAATTCACGGAAAACTGCGACACTCATTCCATCGATAACGACGACAAGTACGGGCTTGGACGCAGCGATGGGCGCAACCATTCGTTCAAGTACCTGCTCGACGGGAACGAGTGTCTCGTCAGTCGATTTGGCCGCTGTCCAATCTCGAAGCAATTCTGCGAAGCGCAGCGAATCCACCTCTCGTGCAGTGGTCACTTTGTCGAACAATTGAGCATAAGCCTCCGAGAGTTCTCGGACCGGATCACCAGATCGCAGAGTGAGTCGAGCCCAGTCGATGTATCCACCCTCGCCTAAATGGCGACAGGCAGCGTCAGCCAACGATTTCACTTTATCCCTGGACTGGCTCTCACCGAGCCAACGCACAAGCCGCATCGCCATGTCGACACGCTCAAGTCGCCGACGTTCCCGGCTATGCCGATCGTGTTGAGAAATCGAATTCCTTGCTTCAATCAAAGTCTCAAAATCGAACTTCGATCCAGCAATAGACATCGATAACTGCTTGCCAAAGTCGGCCAAACGTAAATCGAACCCAATTGGTGATGTGTCACTCAAGTAAGCGAATGTCTCGGCACCAACTTCCCGCAGGATCTCATCAGCGCGTTGAAGCAACGATTGTTTGACACGAACGTCGTTGAGTTGGAGCCGTACAACCTCTGTGGCGGCCGCTGACCAGCGTTCGACGATCGCGTACTCCGGCGCGTGGCCATCAAAATACTTCTCTTCCAACTTCCCTATCGAACGCTCCAACTTCCCTTTCGCGGCTTTATTGAAAACAACCCCAGCGACTAGTCCAAGTGGCAAAGCCTCTGCGATACCATTGCTCTTCGTCGCTCGCGCGGCACAGTTCAAAACTGCGGCAACCGTGGGGCCAGCTGTGGAGACAAGCCACTCGATAGTTGCCTCCTGGATTATTTGCGGCGCGCTGCAAAACCTCTCAACGTTTTTGGGGTCAATCGACCATTTCAGAACCGCTAGGAGATCCAGCGAATATCCCGAAAGACCAAGGTAGTGATCGAGCAAGATTCCCCAGACGGTCTCCGCATCTAGGAACCCGGTCGCCACTGGTGGGTAGCCATTCGGCGGAATCAAATCCATCAACGCATCTGCCATCCAGCCATATCGAGTCACTCGTGGATCGACTGCTCGAACTTGAAACAGGGCTTTGACAATCTGCCAGCTATCCAACGGAATCAACTTGCGCGGCTTTAATCGAACTAGGATGTCGTCACTGATGTCGTGATCATCCAAGTCCGTAACAAGCACAGTCGTCGTTTTATCGCCCGTCTCTCGCAATGCCAATCGCATCGCGAGAGGCGAGTCGCACTGATGAATCTGGAAAACTTCGCCGTTGTCCTCGTAGCTGCTGTTCCCAGACCACTTTGCCTTCGAACGAATGGCGATGCTCTTGGTCCCAGGAAGCTTCTTTCTGATCGCTGCAACTTGCGCTTTAATCTGAGCGAACGTTGGGGATGCGTCTTTCACTGAGTGCCTCCATTCTCTTCTACGATCCAGCTCGCGTTGAACTTGACTACCTGCTTGCCGGTGTATTTCTGCTCAAGGTCATTCACGATCTTCTTTAAATCGCTGATCGATAGATCCGACCTGGTTTCAGATTCCAGGATCTTCTTTGTGGTTGTTGGCTTAGTCGCAGGCGGCGTTACGCCCGGCAATGTCACTTCGGTGCCTCCAGTAGGTGGTGGCGTGACCGGCAGCACAACAGGCGGAATGGGCGGAGGCGTTTGCGTCAGCAGCCGCACTGCTTTGAGCTGTGCTTCCTTAAGCGTGGGCCCTAGAGCCGTTACGTGCTCGTCGGATTGCAATGCTTGGGCAATCGACGAGCGGATCGATTGTGCGACGGCCTGTCTCTCGTCAGCCAGCTTTGCGATCGCATCGAAGATCTCCCAGTTCGTGCTTTCGATCGTCGCCAGTAACTGCGAAGCCTTGCTTAAACATTCGCCCATGGCAGCTTCAGTCGTCGCGACCGCAGCCGACGCGAGTGCCGATACAACCTGACTCGCTTCTGAAACATGCAGCTTCTCGACTAGGCCGGCAGTCGCCGAGGCGGTCGTCAGTCGCGGACTGTTCGCAGGATCGACCCCGAGCTTCGATAGTCGTTCTTTCAGTCGCTCTTGGAGACTAACGCAAGACGAACGAACCTCGGAGGACTTCTTCTTCAGCGCGGCCGACAGGTTCGCAACCGTCGTGGCTTTCATCAGCGGCGAGACGGCTTCTCCAAAAATCTGTGCTGCGCGATAGACTGCTACGTTCCAGTGCGCCTCATCGGGAAGCTTCTGTTCTTGAAGCACGTAATCGTTGGAAAGATTGGTCAGGGAGACATCAACCGGGGCATTGTGATGCACAAACGTGCGATTCGTCTGCTCGGCATAAGTCAGAATTACCAGGTTCTGTGCTTCCTTGGGCAGCCCCATCGCACGTGGTTGATCGATCCACTTGCGCAGTTGGCCAACGCTAATCGTGCTGGCTGCTTCTGCGGCTTTCTTATTAAAGTGATTGCGCCAGTGATGCCCCAACACAAAATGCGTGGCGTCGTGCCCCATCTCGCCCAGTTGAAGTGGATTGGCGATGTGGCGTACCAACGATCGAATGGTCTTCTCCACTGCAACGCGTCCGTCCTGTGACTGAGCCGCCTCGCTTAGCACGGCTTGAACCTTGCGAAGATTGCCAATCTTGACCTCGGCCTCAAAGTTCGGAGCTCCAGGGAACTCACTTGCCAGCGTTTGGCTCAACAGGTGATTCATAGCGCCGCCTAAGTTGGCTGCAACAGGAGGTTGCGGATCAAACCCGTCATCTAAAGAGACGAACTGTTCGTGCTGTTCCAATTCATGCGTGGTATCAAGCGAACCTTGAGTGATCGCATCCAGGCCATATGCCGCGTCCAAGTGATTCTGAACTCGTGTTCGCAAAACACTTCGTTGATTCTCCAACAGTGACTTCGCTGCCTGGCGATCTTGAGGCGACAAATGATTCGAGTACTGGCCGAAACGCTCACCCGTGAGGATGTGTTCGAGAATGACCAACATTCCCAAATCTCTCAACGCGTCAGCACTAAAGAACTGGGGAATCCAGCAGATGGTCTTCGCGCCCAGTGGATTCGTCGTCTTGAAGGCCTGCAGCCGGCTGATATCGTCCTTAGGCCCGTGGCCTGCCTCGTCAAAGGGGAAGTCGATCACCAGCTTCCAATCATTATCGTTGTTCTCAAACGATGCGTCTGGCAGTTCTCGAATGTTTTTGAATAGAACTGTGCATGATCGGCTGGTGTTTTTCCATGTAAAATTGTAGTGCTGTTGGAACTCGTCCTCGCCTGAGACGCCCAATTGTTCGAACAGCATTTGTCGAACGCGACGAATCCGATTGCCTTGATTGTCTTCACGTTCCGCTTGCTTGATGATCCCCTCGGTATCCACACCCGATAACTGGATCGAAATGGACGGATTGTTCTCCTCGCCGATGCGTATCTCGCCCACACTGGCGGCCCAGTTACGCACACGACGCAGAACTTCTTGACCTTCGCGTCCCGCGATTGGAGTCTTGATAGTGCCGTGGTTGAGAGCGGCCAGGCGTTCTGCGTTCAACCCTCGCAGAGTCTCCACTTCTGGAACCAAAGCCGAAAGGAGCAATGTCTTGACCAATCGATCGTCATTGCGGAAACCCACTCGACGTGGTTCATCGATTGGTAACTTCTCAAGTTCTTCCCGACGGCCATGCGTCTTCTCCAGCATCGGTAGCAGCTTCTGGTGATACAGTCGCTTGGCATTGTCGAAGTGGATCGCCATTTCCTGGCTGAACGCTTCATCCCCGTGAGCAATTACATCAAATAGATCACCCACAGGGACAATATCGCCGACGGTTAGCACATCACGCTGTTCGACCAGCAACTGCATCATGACCTTCAGCGCAGTTCGTTCGCGTTGCAGCACGCTGGAAACCGCAATGAGAGTTTGCACCAGAGCTGGGCTAAACGGATAGACCTTGCGAAACATCTCTCGGTCGCCTTCACCGGTCAACAGCGTCGTCATCACAGACTCGCGAATCTTCGCCGTCTGTTCGAACGCTGCATTCAGTTCTTGACGGGCCGCAGTCGAATGGCACTTGAGTACGCGACGCTCGGCAATCGCTGGCAGGTTACGATCTTCCAACGTGATCTTGTGAAAGCGTCCTTCCCAATGCTTGAGAGCATCACCGAAGTTAAGCCGGTCGGCTCCGGGTACCGAGTCGCCGATCAGCTCGCTCAAGTCTCGTTGACGAGCGATGAAGCTGACGACTGGAATCGGCCGATCAGCCGTTTGTGCTTCCACCAGCTTGGCCAGCTTCTGGCCTTCCTGGTGTACGAACTTCAAATCCGCAGCGTGACTGGCAAGCCACAGGATAAGTTCGTCCAGGAAGAGAATCAGAGCATCGTAGCCAAGCGTTTGAGCATGTCGGCTGATGACCGACAGCCCCTTGTCCAGCGAGATGAACGCCTCGCCGTGTCCGCCAGCCTGGGTATCGTACGAACCAAAGAATTTTCCGACGAGCGCACTGATCAACTGCGATCGTTCTTCTGAACCCGGATCAGCGTCGACCGCGCTATCGAATCGCGAGGCATCCCAACCAACGTCCACATCGCCAAAATCACTATCCGCGCTAGCACCTTCGCTCATCGCAGCGAAAAACTTTTCGTCACCCATTCTGTGTCGTAATGCAGACGCGTCCTTGAACAACCCTTCCGCCAGGTAGACACCGGGAATGGGCGCGTCGGGATGGAATCGCCTTACGAAGTCCACGTATCCGCCCAAAATGCCGGACTCGACATCGTGCGCAGCGATCATGTGGTAGGGAACCAGCAAGAACTTCTTGCCTGCGAGCCACGAGTTATGCTTTTGGATTGTTGCGGCAAGCTCAGGAATCGCACGCGCCGTCGAGTTGCCCGAAAGGATCAAGTGCAGAATGGCCATGAAGTGGCTCTTACCGCTACCGAAGCTGCCGTGCAGGTAGGTTGCCTTGCTGGTATGCCCCAGAACCGAGCCTTTGATGAAGTTCAAGGCGTCATCGAAAGCCAAAACGAGCTGGGGCGTTGGCACATAAGCCGCGACGGTCGCTTCAGGGTCCGTTACACCTTCGGTCAGTCGCAAAACGAACTGCCCCTTGTCGATGTGCTCGGGAATGTCGATTAGGTCTTTTAGGAGTGTCATATGAGAGCCGTCATTTTTCAGTTATCAGTCTTCAGTTTGCTTTTGCTGTAAGCGTAACGAGTAGCCTTATTACAGATCAAAAAGGTCCTTCAGGAACTCTTGGACGGCTTTCACTCTCGGTACATGCAGCGCGTTTTCTCTAAACCATCGGTTGTCTTGAATCGAAACCTGCACCGACTTTCCTGGCCTGAGGACGCTCGCCATAGCACCAATAATTGCCTTCTTTCGACCCGCCGGTTTATTAAAGTCTTTTTTGTCGTCGATAATTAGGTCAGTACCAAGAATTGCATTGTCAATATGCTGCGTCGCCGAGGCCAAAAGTTTTGGGTAGGTTATTGCCGCCGTCTCTAAAAGCAGCTCCTCAAGAGTCCCCTGAACGGTGTTATCTGGCAGCACATACGCCCCGTACCTAGGAACACCCGGCTGAACGACCCCGGGTTGACTAGGCATCGAAATCCCTAGTTGTTGCATTGCCGATTTAATTAAGTTGAAACGATCGAGAGCAGGTATTGCGTTATCGGAATCGAGCAGGATACCGACACCAGTAATTTGCGAATGGTCCAAGTAGACCGCATTTTCCTGGACAACTTCTGTCAATCTGGAATCGCCACCAGCGCTGTGAATCGCAATTGCATGAGAATCGCTTTGAAGGAATAGTGGAACAGGAATGCGTTTTTGTAGGTCGCCATCGTCTTGTGGGAACTTTCGCGGCACCAAGGGATCAAGAAACTGATCGAGATCTTTTTCCCACTGAATTCGCTTGAATCCAAACGGGCTTAGAAGTCTATATGCGAACTCAAGGTCATGTGGACCTTCGACCACCAGGTATCCGTATTTCGGCATGATTACCTCACATCCAATCCGCGCTCATGGCGCAAGCGAAGTAATAAATCTCCCGCGATACGTTTTACCTTGGTCTCCTCGGCCGATTGATCAATATTAAAAGTCACCAAGTCATCAATCCGGTCCTTCATTGAATCACAAACCGCATCGACTGCTTCTAAACTATGAGTCGTCGCAATGATTTGAACGCCGAAGTGCTCTGCAGCCCTTGCAAGCCATGAAAACACTTTCTTCAACGCTGTGACGTGAATACCAGTCTCCATTTCATCAATTAGCAGAACACCGCCCTTGAGCATGTGCATGGTGCTTGCTAGTAGTACGGCTCGGCGTAACGCGTCGCCGAATACTGACAAAGGGGCTGGCCCCAGTCTTTTGTGATCTAAGTAGATTGCTGGGCTCTTCCCTCTTAGCGAAAGTATTTCGACGCCGACAATGTCAGGATCAAACTGTGAAATCAATTCCAAGACGTTGTGTTGTCCCTGCTTTGATTTGGCAAGCGAGGCAAACGAATGGGAACGAACTTGCAAGCGATTCAACTGATATGAATAGGGAGTCAAAGTGTCAGTAGGAAGATTGCCTTTGCGGTTTGGACGATAAGGCCGACCAACCATTGGGTCGTTCTCCCAAAACTGCGCAACTAACGGTTCCACATCTGAGTATGTCCCTGCAGGAAATAACGACGAACCCGTCGCAAACGGATCGGATTCAACGAAATGAGTTAGCTCCGCGCCACGCCATTCTTCTTCGATTTCCAAGGGAGGTCGCCCACTGTCGCGAGACCGCTTGAAACGCTCAATTTCCTTCGGGTTGGGCTCACCGACAATGTCTTTATATTCAACGGTTAAACGTCGTAATGGAAACGCTCCAAAACATTCGAAATGGCATTTCCCATCAAACATAAATTCTGGATCAGCAAGCTGTCCGAATTGGCGGAAGCACCAACGCAGAGACTGGATTCTGGTTTCGTCTAGCCCGCCAAAGTCGCGGCGTCGAACCATTGCCAACCACTCATGGGGATGATGAGGATTGCACAGAATCGATATCGCCTCGAGCGCACTGGTTTTGCCGGAGTTGTTTTCGCCGACCAGGAGGTTAATTGGCCCCAGCCCTTTGAGCTCAAGGTTTCGTAGGCCTCTAAATCCGTCTATCGAAACAGATTCTAATGATAATTTTGGCATGTGTTATTCCATTCTCGATCCAACGGAGTTCGATTCCGCATGTTGTTGTTTGATTGTCGATACAGCGTATTGCGGAGCGGTCTTCTCGCGAAATTTCCGAATCATGCTCGTTAAGTTGCAACAGTCGCCTGGTCCTGTCGGTCTCAGATTCGATGTGTTTCTATTATTCATGATGGTTCTGTCGGTCGGTCGGGGATCGAGGCTAGCGAGATCTCTTCCCAAACTACTTGGTTGTCGCGCCAAACGACGATCTTGTGTCCAGACATGGCATGCTCACGGACCGTTTTTGACGCAGCCGTTTTAAGTGCCATTTGAACACCCTGTGTATCCGCTATTCGACACGCAATTTCTTCATGCGAGTTTCGATTGCTTTGGATCATGTTTGTTGCCACACTGCGATGTGCCCGGTGGGTGTCAATTGGATTTCTAAGATCGGTCATAGTGAAGTTCTCGTTCGTCAGCTTTCAGTGCCATCTCTTGCACAATCGACATTGCCTATGCACTCGAAGCGGAGGGATCGGTTGATTCAATTATTGGAAAGCACTTGTCTCCAGGCTTAGGCTGGTACGTTGCCTGTCGGATTTGATCTGCACCACGACTCAACGAATGAAACAGATAACCAGGGAGCAGCACCTGCCAGGGGCCATCTTCCGCGAGCCCAACATGTAATCTCCACTCCCGGTCCTTAAGAATTCGAGGCAACAGCGGATACACAATCGACAAGATGCTCTCGTCAACATTTGGCAGGGCATCAACGTCAACGAGTGTGATTCCAAGATCCATGTAACATTCGAATACGAACCCCGCACAACTGTAACGTCGAGCAGAAACGCGACTGTCGCTTTTGACAAAATGAGGGAGCACTACGTATTGCTCTTTCCGTCCAGATTTAAGCGATTTGTATTCTTCGATCTGCTCGCAAATAAAGGTATTGATGATCGATGCGTCATCGGAAGAAAGATTTGCGTTACCAACCACGTCTACGTTTTGGGGGCTTGCCGATTCTGGAAGTCCCAAAGGAGGCCCCATATCAACCATGCGCAACTGAAGTGGTTTCCCTTTTACGAAATCAACTTCTTCAAGAGACATCCCAACATGCCGAATAAACCACTTACCTTTCTCACTGTCAATTCCAACAGCGTCATAAACACCTACGTTGCCGTCTGACGTACTCACCCGCTGGGCGGACTGGTTAGTATTGCCTCCACTCATGAACCAATTCCTCCATGGACCTTTTGATCACCATCTGTGACGAGCGGGAGCGAGGTCAGATGTTTCACTAATTCCTGAGCAATCGAATCGTTCTTCGCTATCAGCTCGGTGCGAATACGCTTCAGTCGATTTGAACAGAGTCTGGAAAACCAACTTGGGGAATATCGCACTACTTCGGTACAAAGCGATCGGCTTTCTGTATGCCGCATCAACAGACATGCTAGTACAGAGTTGAGAGCGGTTGCATTGTAAAACTCCCTGTTGACCATCTTCGCAGTGCTGTAAAGTTTTGCGTTGCACAACATGGCATCTGCAAGCTCTGGAAACTGCGAAGCAGTAATGCTGGGGTCTTCGACGACCCTTTGGACAACCATCTTGGCAACTTCTAACTCCACGCCAATCGGCACCGCCAAACTGCCTTCTGATTTGATCAAGTCAACAGAAAAACCGAGATCGACCTCCGGTAGATTGAGCAGTACTTTTCGAATTGCCGCACCCACAGTTATCAGCAGCTTTTGCGAGTTAGTGCCTCGATGCTTCTTAATAAAGCTAACCAAGAGTTGGATAGTCTCTTCAAGAACGTCCTCAGGAATGGGCGTAGTCTGAATCTCTAGTACTGCATCAATTGCTTGGCTCGTCGGAGCGTTTAATCCAAATCGCAGACAATCAAGCAGCGATTCAAAGCCACTAGCGTGCGTAGCGATATTAGGCACTAACTGTTCTAGCCGACTACGCAGTGATTGCACTTTGCGATCCGCAATCTTCGGACTACTTGCGTTAATCGCCCTACGCCAAAACGACCTAACTCGAACTGCTTTTATCTTCCTGCCGGCGGAGTCGATTATTGCCCCAACACCTTGCGTTTTGTCTGCGACAACCACTTGGACTCTTTGACCTTGCTTACGAACTACAGACTGGAGGACGATGTTGGCTATAGCTGGGTCTTCTTCGACAATCCGCATTCCGCTACCAAGGTATGCTTGGGCAGCCAGTGTCTTTGGAATCGCCGCTTTCTGTTCGATGAGTTGAGTCGCACGTATTCTCCCATATATGGAAACCTTTCTGCTTCGTCGCTTGTTTCGTCCACCCTTTGAAGATGAAGTGCTCATTGCAGTTCCTCTCCCGTGCCGTTTGCCAGCCATCCAGACATCTTGCGTTGCATGACATTTAGCTTTTCTCTTGCTTGCGTAGCCCGCTCGATGAAAGCATCGACTTCCGCTGGCGTCATAGTGAATTCAACAACGTCTTGCTGTTCGTTTGGACGGTTGTAGTAAATCCTCATCGTTGCAAGCGGAACGTAGCCTTCGATATCGGTTTTATCGTCGTTGTAAACGGGGCGCGCATCACAGATGAAGGTCAATCCTATCACCTCGTTTCCGGTCGCTGTTAGCAATGCGGTTGCCTTGTTTGTCTTGCGGATCACTTCTTCCGTAGAGCTGGAAATGAGAGCAGCCAAGTTCTTCTTGAGCTGCTCCAAACCGTCATCACTCAACGACTCTTGACTATCCTCTGCTTCTTGACGCCAGGACTCAACCATTTCGAAAATGGTTGGAAGCGACTCCTGATCGATATTGGCTACTAATCTCGCAACTGCTTCTGTCGCCTCCGGTACACCTAAGTGCTTATCAATAACCTTTCCAAGAGCGACGTATGGTCTGGAATCTGCAATATCCTTTGCAATGGGTGCTATGTACTCATGCGGAATGGCGGACAAAACCAACAAGTCACTCAGTAACTGTTGCGATTCGTCATCCTGGTCTGAGATGTGGGCCATTTGGTATTCTTTCGACGTGGTTGAATTCTTTGTTTTAATTATCGTTGCAGCGCAAGGTTTAATGAAGCTCAATCGAGCTCCATTATTCTTCCCCGTTGGCTGATGTTTGCGATGCGTTATTCTTGGGTTTCTTCGCTTTCGGAGCTTTAGCAACTTTCTTCGGAGGCACCCAGGCTTTGATTTCGGCGAGGGTTTTGCCGAGGTTGCGGGCTTCTTCGTTTACGAAGCCATCAAAATAGTCGCCCATGCGGAGGCCGTCGAAGTTGGGGTTGGGGGCGTTGTGCCATTGCTTGAGCCAAGGGAGGAGCTCGATCAAGGAGGCGAGCAAGGGGATCAGCCGGGGATCGTCGCTGCCACCGAACTCGGTTTGGACGCGGACGTAGTAGGCGCTGATGGCTTGGGCTTGTTGCAGATGATCGTAACCGGCCCAGCAGATGGCCAGCGTGCCGTCAGGTCCTTCACAATGCGGAAAGCTGATCCAACGTTCCTTGGGTACATCCAACTTACCACGCAGCCGCCAGTAACGGGCTCCTCCGGTTGAGATCATGTCAGCGCTGACATACTTTGGAGGGACGGGAATTTTTAACCACGGAGACACGGAGGACACAGAGGTAGAGTTCGAGATTCGATTTTTTTCATCTGACTTAATATCTTGGTTTTCTCCGTTCTCTCCGTGACTCCGTGGTTCATTCCTCCTGTCTTCTTCCCGTTGCAGTTCCCAGGTCTTCTCCCATTCGGCTCGTTTGCGTAGGCCAGTATCTTTGTAACGAAGGATCGGCAAGTACGGAACGCTCTCCGCGGCAACGAGTTCTTCGACGAGTGCTTGAACGTCGAAGGCTGGGTCGTCGCGATACAGTTCACCGACTTCGAGGAACTGTGGATCTTGGCGAGCCGCATCGGCCAGCTTGGCGACGGAATACAAAGATATTTCGCGCAAAGGCGCAAAGGCGCTAAGATCTGTTTCCTTGTCTTCCTTTGCGTCTTTGCGCCTTTGCGTGAGATCCGTCATCCGACCGTCAAAGTCAAAGAACGTCTCGAGTCTTAGCAGCAACCATTCGCGGAGGGCTCGCTCCAGTTGCGATTCCCAGGGCTCGGTATTCCAGCGGCGTTTGTATTCGGGTTGTTCGATCAGTCGAATGTTCGGATCGTTCTCAATCAGTTCGATTCGGCGCTCGACAAGTTTCTTGTAATCGTCAGGCCACTGGGCAGGCAGTTCTGTGATCGGTGTCGAGCCGTGACGAGCAAACCAAGTCGACTGCGTTTCGCCCGAAGCAATCTTGCGGGCGAGAATGATTTCGAAGGCGCGCTGGCCAAGGGAAAGAGGTAACCACGGAGGCACGGAGGACACGGAGTTTTTTTCGGTTAGGTCTTTGTCGATCAGTCCGTAGAGTTTGTAGCATTCCCAGTCGAGATCTTCCTGGGCTGCGATCATTTGAGCCCGAGTTTGTTCCCAATGCTTACGTGCAGCTAAAAGAGTTTCACGCAAAGGCGCCAAGGCGCAAAGTTTTGATGCCTTCTCTTCCTTCGCGCCTTTGCGCCTTTGCGTGAGAATTTTTACTGGCTGTAATGCATTAAGTGTTTGAGCATGCTCATCGATCTGTTTTGAGATTCCGAGCGGTCGGCCTTCAGGGAGCGGAAGCTTTTCAATATTGGTTCCATTGAATGCAAGTCGCTCCTCCCATTTGGAGTCAAGGTATCCTTTCTTTGGAAAGCAAACTTGTTTCATCCAGAAGCAAGCGGTGGAGCTGTTGAGGAGGCCGAGGAGGGCGAGGTGATCGTCTTCAGCTGCCGTCGCGGGCAACTTGATCACCGGTGCCGTACGATTAAATACCTTCCCGCCACGATCCAACACAAAATGGTTGTGCGTGGCTACTTCTGCGAAGACGATCGTGTGCGGTGTTCGAAGACGATTGATTGTTATTTGGTGCCATTCCCACCATGGTCTCCCCTCTTGAAAGTAAGTTAACCTTGCAAAAGTCGCGCGATTTCCAAGAACGGATTTTGTTGGCCAAAGCCAATTTGCAAGCCCGGGGATTTCGTCAAGTTGAACTAGTGTTTCGTTGAAATATGGAAATAGCGCAAAATCACCTTCACTAAACTGCCAATCGCGTACCTCATCACCCAGCGCCAATCTTCTAACGACGTTCTGCTCTACGCATTTCCGTAAAAAAGAGTTTCTCGGCGCTAACATTACCTCATCGGCATTGGTCATTCCCAAAATGCCTATTGCTTCACTCCGTGCACTTAGTGTCTCCATGGTGTTATCCTCCAGCAACTCCTTCAACTCACTCGCACCACCGCCACCAATGGACCATGGGTGTTTGTGAAACAATGCTCGCTCAGAATCGCCAGCACTTACAAATTCATTCCGTTCGCCAGATCGATCAACTAGTCGTATGATCGATGACCAAACGAGCCCTTGAGCAGGATCATCTGGGGTGGATGGCTCGCCGCGAATGCCGAGAACCGTCCGCAATGTGCTGCTAACAAATTCTCGATTGCGCCCGAACAGAATCGTCGTTGGAGTTCCATGTCCGGGAATATAAGCCCCACTCGTATCTATCACGTGCGTAAGATCAACAGTCGGGAAGAACGACGCAATCAACTTCTTACCAAACTCGCGTTTCATGAACGAGTTGGCTGTGATCTGCCCGGTGTATCCGCCTCGCACCGCCAACTGAAAAATCTGCTGCATAAATGGAACGGCCAACGAGTACTTCATGTGACAAGCAGTAAATCGCTTGCGGTACCAATCGTTGAGCTTGCGATCTTTGGGCACAATGTACGGTGGATTGGCGACGACGCAGTGATAGGTCCCGGGCTTGAGCAACGCTCGAACGGTTTGCAGGTCTTCGCCGGGATAGGCGTGTGAGTACAACTCTTCGTCGGTGGCTCCATCGGCGAAGTCCATGAGGTTCTGACCGGTCGACGTGCGATTCTCGCCATGAAGCAAGGAATCGCCACAAGCCACGTTGATATGAAACGCTGGAGCATCGGCCAGACGCCGAATGTCACACGCCTTCATCGCTACTAGCAACAACCGAAAGCGAGCAATCGCCACCGCAAACGGATTGATGTCCACGCCATGAATACTGTCCAGCGCCCGCTGCGTCAGCTCACGCACATTGGTCCCCGGTTCTTTGCGCTGCCAGCGATCAAGCAAACGCGGGAAAGCACCAAGCAGGAAGTGACCGGAGCCGCAGGCCGGGTCGATCATCTTGAAGCAGGCGGGAGACTGGAGGGCGGAGGCTGGAGGTTGCGGAACCAAGCCGAACTCTTCCAACGCGGGTTCCAAAGTGCGATTGAGAATAAATTCTTCCACGAAGTCGGGCGTTTGCAGTAAGGCAAATTTCTTCCTCGCCGCC